>ERZ857745.1364-NODE-1364-length-30512-cov-3.916078_pt1 | contig 30512 bp, 22 predicted proteins | sample MGYA00519699_ERZ857745 | MGnify/ENA primary metagenome ERZ857745 (study PRJEB31778, sample SAMEA3449357) | human gut metagenome | biome: human gut; feature: human-associated habitat; material: faeces | place: United Kingdom | collected 2010/2012 ...
AGCTTCGGGTAACACGATACCTACCCTCTTTTCCGTACAGGAAAGGAAATTTTCTGCCAGTTTATAATTTTGAAAATAAACAGCCCAGTCTATTACCGGAGAGGTACTCTGTAAAAAAAACGTATCTCCCCTTACTTCATCGGTACCGATATAAAAACCGGCATCCGGATTCGGCCGCATCACCGGAATCTGATAATCATATCCCTCGTAACGGATGTTCATCCCGGATAATAACACACCTGAATCCCCGGCAATTACTCCTAACGTAGAGGCCGTTTTGTCCCAATACAACTTTACACCGGCAAGCGGAGTAATTTTTTTAATTTTTTCAGGATATAAGAAATAATCCTTCAGATCGACCCAAGTGGTATCGGACTTCAGAAAAACGGGCGAAGCCAAATGGGACAGGCCCGGTTGATCGGGAATTCGCAATTCTTTTGTCCTGCAACACACGATACAGGATAAAATTATAAAAGGAATCAATATTCTCATCAACATTCGTAAATCATTAACTTATCAAAGATATAATAAATTTATTACCGATCGACAGACAGAGTAGAATCCCGTACAATTAATTCGGGTTTCAACAACCGGGTCACTGTCGGGACCTCCTCTTTATCCTCGATGCGGCGAATCAACAAACCGGCAGCGATATTCCCTACCCGATACCCATCTTTATTCACGGTAGTCAAAGCGGGAAAGGTTACTTCTGTCGATGGTTCGTTACCATATCCGCATACAGCAACTTCTTCCGGCACCCTGCATTTCATCTGCCGAAGTACACTCAATACATGCACGGCAAAGGCATCGTTAGCGGCAAAAATACCATCGACTCCGGAATGCAACACCAATTGCCGGGTAATTCTATAAACTTCCGACACATCCTCACATTCGACGATCAGTTTTTCATCGGTGAACAAATGCCGGTCTTTCAACGCCTGCAAATATCCTTTTTCTCTTTTCTGCGCCCAAAGATAACGGCGGGGCAAAGCGATATGTGCAATCTTCCGGCATCCACCGTCAATCATATGTCTGACCACCGTACAGGCTCCTTTATAATCATCTTCGAGTACCCGGTCGGTATCCAGATTGGGAGCTATACGATCGAAAAACACCATCGGAATCCCCTCATGCTGCAATTTCACAAAATGATCCAGGTCATTCGTCGTCCTGGCAGGCGCAACTACCAAGCCATCGATCCCGGATTTCTGGAGAAACTGACAGATCTTTACCTCTTGTTCATAATCCTCTCCATTTTCAAACACAATCACCTTATACCCCGATGAATATGCAGAACGAATCACACTACTCACAGCACAGGCATAAAAATAATTTCCTAAAAAAGGAACCAGCATAGCGATCGAGTTAGATCTTTTATTTCTCAGACTCAATGCCAACGCACTAGGTTTATAGTGCAATTCCTGTGCCAAAGCCCTCACCCTTTCCTGAGTAGCCCGGCTAATATCCGGATGCCCCTTCAGTGCACGCGAAACGGTAGAAGGAGCCAACCCAAGTATTTCAGCCAATTTTTTTAAGGATACAGAAACTGCCATATCGACTTTTTATTTTTTAACGCCTGTAAGTATGAAAAGTTTCAGAAAGCGATTTCTGTTATTTTCTGAAATAAAAACGATTATAACACAAAAGTTCTCGGAAGTTTAATATAGTTTTGATACGAAATAACTAGCTAAATCAAGATATATATTTTACATTAAACAAATAAAACAGTGTATGTACGCGTAATTATGAATTTATGAATAAAGACTAAAAGCAAAACAACAGTCCATAAAAATGCAGAAATAGGTTACAGACGATTATTTAATTCTTATTTTTTATTATGTTTGTCACATTCCTTAGAGAAGGGAAATATAGAATTTAGTCGTTATTTTATTCTTGTCAGAGAAACCGCCAATTTTGAACAAAAGCAAGAATAAAATGTAATGTTCATGCATAAGCGTGGGCTGTTGTGTTTTGCTTTTAGGTGCTTGGCGGTACCCTTCTGACAGACACTCGGAACACGCTTTTTTTTAGAACTAAACTACGATTAAAATGAATATTAGTGCGGAAGAATTCCACATCCACTTTATCAGCTATGCAAATATCCCCTTTAAGGCAGGAATATATGCCAGTGATCTGTCTATAGACTGGGGAGACGGAACAAGTTCAATTCTGAAAGAAAAACAATACTTCAACATCGTCCATCACTATCAGCAAGAAGGACTGTTTCATATCAAAATTTCAGGCCACCGGATTTCAAATCTGAATGTCAGCCGGTTAAATTTAGTCGATTTACAACTCGAACATTGTCCTTCTTTGGAATATCTGAACTGTTCGATCAATGAATTGAAGGAACTGGATCTTTCCTCATGTCCGGCATTGGAAGAGTTGCATTGCAATTCCAATAATTTACAAACCCTGGATCTCAGTTCCAATCCAAAGTTGATGCAATTGAATGTTTCCTATAATCTTTTGGAAACCCTCGACCTTTCTTTATGCCCTAAGCTTCAATCTTTGTATTGTTCATTCAATCACCTGACTTCCGTTTGTCTGAACCATTGCAGGGATATTCTTTATATAGACTTGTGTAATAACTTATTAAATAAAGAAAAATTAGATCTGTTATTCAGCCAATTACCCCACCGGACGAAACGGGCCATGATCTATTATCTGGAAAACCCAGGCAGTGAATTTTCTGATTATCATCTTCTCAAACTAAAAAACTGGGATTAACAGATACTTTTTAGTTTTTAGTTTTCACTTTTTGACCGAAATAATATAACTTTGCGCCTCATAAATATCAACAAAATAAGGAATTAAATAAAATATATTATGGGAAGAGCGTTTGAATACCGCAAAGCACGCAAATTGAAAAGATGGGGTAATATGGCCCGTACGTTTACCAGAATCGGAAAAGAAATCGATATTGCCGTAAAAGCCGGTGGCCCCGACCCAGCAAACAATACCCGTCTTCGTATTCTGATTCAGAATGCCAAGGCTGAAAATATGCCGAAAGAAAATGTAGAACGGGCTATCAAACGAGCAATCTCTAAAGATACTTCTGATTACAAGGAAATCACTTATGAAGGATATGCACCTTATGGCATTGCCATCGTTGTAGAAGCAGCTACAGACAACAACACCCGGACCGTGGCGAATGTACGCCATGCCTTTACCAAGTTCGGGGGTTCGCTAGGAACGACCGGCTCACTCGACTTTATGTTCGACCGGAAGTGTGTATTCAAAATCAATAAACCGGAAAATTTCGATCCGGACGAATTCGAACTGGAAATGATCGACTACGGAGTAGATGAAATCTTCGAAGACGAAGATGGAGTAATCAATCTCTATGGCTCGTTCGATGCTTACGGAAATATCCAAAAATACCTGGAAGAAAATAAATACGATATCGTCAGCGGAGAATTCACCCGTATCCCTACCGATACGAAAGAATTGACCCCTGAACAAAGAGCAGAAGTTGATAAAATTCTGGACAAACTGGATGAAGATGATGACGTAACCAACGTTTACCACAACATCAAAGAAGATTAATTCCGTTTATTCTTGCAGAATTAAAAATATTGTTGCATATTTGCACCCGCAAAACGGAATTCATCTGTATGCGACAAAATGATGACTTCGTAGCTCAGCTGGTAGAGCAATTGACTCTTAATCAATGGGCCGTGGGTTCGAGTCCCACCGAGGTCACCGAAAATGAACCACTTACGAAAGTAGGTGGTTTTCTTTTTTTAGTAAAATTGGGGTGTTTTGAGGTAGATGTTTAAACCATGTTTAAACCAGAATTTAGACATGAATACTTCTGTTTCAGTAGTTTACTACACATCAAAAACATTAAAGAATGGGAATCACCCTTTAATGCTAAGAGTTACTCAAAATCGGAAACCTAAATATGTGAGTTTAGGCATTAATATTCATCCGAATTTTTGGGATACAAAAAAGAATAAGCCTAAAACTAATTGCCCCAATTATATGGCAATTCAAAGACTTATTACAGACAAAATTAAAGAATATACAGATAATATTGTTGATTTACAAATTGAAAAGAAGGACTTTACAAGCAAAAGCCTCATTGATAAAGTAAATAACCCAACAAAACGCAAAACAGTAGGAGAATTATTTCAAGAACAAATTCAACGCTTATACAACGCAGATAGAATTAGTTATGCTTTATCGCATAAATTTGTTTATAAGAATCTATTAAAGTTCAACGGACATTTAGATATTTACTTCTCCGATATTGATGTACAATGGTTACAAAAATATGAAGATTGGCAAAGAAAGAATGGAAGTGCAGAAAACTCTATCGGTATCCGATTTCGTACTTTAAGAGCAGTATATAACATTGCTATCAAAAAAAAGTATGTCAAAGCCGATCTTTACCCATTTAAAGGTTATAATGTTTCAAAACTACATGAAGACACTCCCAAACGGGCTATTGTGAAAGATAATGTAAAAAAGATCGTATCGACCTCCACAAATAATGCTTATAAAGAATTAGCCATTGATTTATTCACTTTCTCTTATTTCATGGGAGGTATCAACTTCACTGATATGGCAAGAATCAAACATGATAATATCATTGATGGACGATTGGCATATAAGCGAAAGAAGACAAAGAAGCTGATACAATTACCGTTGCAACCCAAAGCTATGGAAATTATCAACAAATATAAATCACCTAGCAATCCTTACATTTTCCCTATTCTATCAACATTTCACAAAACGGAACAGCAGAAAATAAATAGGATTCATAAAGTTATTGGTAAGGTAAACAAGCACTTGAAAGCATTAGGAGTTGAATTAGACTTGGATAAAAAGTTGACTACCTACGTTGCTAGACATTCATTCTCAACCACACTCAAAAGATCAGGTGTAAGTACATCACTCATTTGTGAAGCATTGGGGCATAGTTCTGAAAAGGTAACACAAATATATCTGGATAGCTTCGAGAATGACCAGATAGATGAAGCTATGAATAATTTACTTTAGATGCAGCTAAAGTTGATAAATTTAGTAAGGTGAGTTTTAGCCAGAATGGTATATAACAATGTATCTTCTGGCTATTATTCACTGGTTAAATGTTTTATATGAATAAATAAAAAAGATGTCAAGTAAAAAAAATTATTTGTATGAATATTTTAAGAAATGTTCTATCTTTGGAATCAGTCGTTTTTATAATAAATTGAACTTAAGAAATTATTTATAAAAAAATAACAGATGAACGATTTGAATTTTTATCAAGGAACAACAGATCTATTAAAGGATATAAAAAAAGAAGCAGATGGAGATATTCAAGAATTACAATTACAGGAAATTAAAAGTAGGTTAGTAGAATTTTTTAATATAAAAAATATTCATTTTTTATTTGGTTCTGGTACAAGTTGTAATGCGATTCCTAACATGAAAGGGCTTTTTAAAGAAGTCCTTAATACATTAATTGCTTTAAGAGATAATGATCCTGAAAATATATTATACAAAAATATATTGAATGAATTTAAAGCAATTCATAAAAGATGCTTACATAAAGGTGATTTAGAAGAAATATTAGGAATTCTCTATTCAAATAGAAATTATTTAAATAGATATGAAGAAAAAAAGGATGATTTCCAGATATGTTCAGAACAAATTAAGATAATAGAAGAAGTAATATTTAACAAGATTAATATAAGTTTTGCAGGTGTGGAGGCTCAAAAAGTACTCGCCAACTATCAAGCTTTTTACCAAAAATTAGCTCTCAGAAATAAGGATTTGAGTCGGTTAAATATTTTCACAACAAATAATGACTTATTTAATGAAATAGCCTTAGATAGTTTAAATATACATTATATAAATGGATTTGGCGGAGGTATAAACAAATTTTTTAATCCAGCTTTATTCAATTATACTTACTCTAAAAGAATGGATACAAGTATTGAAAAATATGAGCCTGTAGAAAATATGGTGAATTTGTATAAGATGCATGGTTCTGTAAACTGGATAGAAGATGAATCTAATGCCAATACTTTTTTTAAAATTAGAGAAATTAGTATTCCAGAAAAATTAGACGTAAACGAGAAAAATATATTAATATATCCAACACCCACAAAACAAAATAAAAGTCTAGGAAGTCCCTATGTTGAACTCTTCAGAGAATTTCAAAAGAAATTATTAATTCCACATAGTGTATTGTTTGTTATTGGTTATAGTTTTAGTGATGAACATGTGAATGACATTATATACCAAGCTTTAGCAACAAACTCTACAATTAACATCGTAATTTTAAATGATATTAGCCATAAAAATATAGCAAAAATCCGTGATAATCGAATATTTAAAATTTGGGGAAAGATTAAAGAGAAAGAGAAAGATATCACTATTCATTATTTTGATTATATTGTCAATAACCTATTTCCCAATATAGACGAAACGAAAAACCAAGATGTTGTTTTAAAACAATTTATTGATTATTACAATAAAAAATTATCAGAATGAATATTGGAAAAATTATTTCAGTGGAGTATGATAAATTTTGTGTGAAATTATTTCATACAACGAAAACGTCAACAATATCTTTAAATGGACAGATATATTATTTTGGAAACATTGGAAGTTTTCTTAAAACTCAGAATGCAATAGGGGATTATATCATTTGTGAAGTTATTGCTATACTTGATCATAGTATAGAAAATAAGATGTTTTCAAATTATAATCTAGACAGTGCAAGAGAATTTGTTATAAAACCTATTGGAACACTAAAAAAAAATCATGAATTTCTTATGGGTGTTGGAATTTTCCCATCCATTTATTCAGATGTTAGTATTGTGACTGTTGAAGATATACAATATATCCTCTCTCCACTATCAGACAAAAATAATCAGAAAATAACCAAAACTATTCACGAAGATATTGAAATTGGTATAAGTAAGAATATGATTAATTACAAAATCAATCTGAATATCAATAAATTTTTCAATATACATACGGCAGTTTTGGGCAATAGTGGGAGTGGAAAATCAAATACGATAGCTCATATATTGCAACAAGTATTCCGCAAAAAGTTTAATCACGCTGATGGTGCCAAAGTAATTCTTTTTGATGTAAATGGCGAATATTGTAAAGCATTTTCAGAGAAACTTGATAACAATATTACCAAAGTATTTTATAAACCCAATACAGAAGAAAAGGATAAAACAAAGTATTTTTTACCATATTATTTATTGAATCTTGATGAATGGTTAGCTTTTTTAATGGCTTCAGAAAGAACTCAAAAGCCATTTTGGGACAGAGTACTCCAAGAGTGTTTTAAATTTTATAAGATATTTCAATCAGACAAGAATAACGATATTTATGTGAATTATTTTAAATGGAAGATAAGGAATATTCTAGGAAATATAATTGCAAAAGCTGAAAGTGATACAACAAAAGTTACCGCAGCCCAAGGTGTTATAATCAAATGTCGAGATATTATCGAAGAGATAGGGGCAAATATAGATTTATCTGATTTTTTAAATGAAATCAACAATTGTTGTAAAATTTCATATGGAGATAATCGTGGAGTATTGTCAAAATATTTATATGATTTAGAATTAGACGAAGATTCTGCTTTGGAAACAAACAGTGAACGTTTAAAACCTGGTGATTATTTTGACTACAAATTTTTAAAAATTGCAGTTGATATTGTTTTATTAGAAGAAGAAGCTAGAGGAAATTCTAGAATCAGAGAATTTACATCAACAATGATAAGCCGCTTGGATTATTTTTTAAATAACCCTGATTGTGCATTTATGAGAAATGCAAGTGTTAAATATAGAAACGAGGAAGAATACCTTAAAGATTGTTTTGGAATATCAGATGATAATCAATTGAATCAATTGATTATTGTAGATTCAAGTGAAGTTGGTTCAGATGTTCTGGAATTAATGACAAGTGTTATTAGTAGAATGATTTTTGATTATCGGAAAAGAAAACAAGGAGATAACAGAAGAAAACATCCTATTCATTTAATACTTGATGAAGCGCATAGATATATAAAGAAAGATACGGAGTATATTCTTAAAGAGAATATATTTGAGCGCATAGCACGAGAAGGAAGAAAATTTTCCTTATATTTATTAATTTCTTCTCAAAGACCTTCTGAATTATCAAGTACGGTTTTGTCTCAATGTGGTAATTATATCATACATCGCATACAAAATGATCTTGACATGAGATATATTTATTCCGTATTACCATATTATTCAGATGATTATACCACAAAAATCAAGCAATCAATTCCAGGAGAAGCTTTAATATTTGGTAATTGTGTCCCTATGCCATTGCAGGTAAAAATACATAAAGCTAATCCAGATCCTAATAGCGAAAATTGCAACATAAGTATAGAATGGTTTCAAATTGAACAAAACGAAAAGAAGACACAATAAAGTTTATTGGATATATTTCTTCAAGTCTAAAGATTTTTAAGGCTATTCTTCTAAAACAATTTTAGTAAAAAGTGTCTTTATCCCTTTTTATATACAAACAAAAAAGCCAGCACTTATGGGTACTGGCTTATTTGTGCTGTCTTTTCTTGACAAGCTTCGGTTTGGGATTTCCAAAAATATCAGGATATAACATTTTTAATCTCTCCATGTTTACATACCTGAATAAATCCATTTCATGGAAAATTCGATAATGTTCCACGCCAAACCATTCTGAATCGGTGGTTTTTCCTTTTTTACGTAACTTCATAGGAATAAATTTTTCTAACAAACAAAAGAGTATCTAGTTCAGACAAGAACATCAGACCAATCATTTACATATGCAAAAGTACTTATTGAACAGGATAGCACCAAGTAAATATATCAGAATATCAAATATTTATATATGCAATAACGTGTTGATTTATTGTTATGTTGACAGCTTGGAAGATAAAGAATATTGCGTTTTAGATATTCCTCATAACAGAATTTTAGTTAGTGAGCAATTTCCTTCATATTAGGTATTATATGCCAATTCAGGAGAAAAGTCACCATGTTTAGATTTCAAAGTTCAGAGAAACATATTGCTTTGAAAACTGTCACAAACAAGGGAATTTATATCGTAAAACAGACTTCATAGACATATAGAGTATGAATAACTTAAACAAAGATATATTACTAGGAACAGCCATTGGTGATGCTTTAGGCGTTCCTGTTGAATTTGAACACAGGCAGGAATTAGAGAAGAATCCCGTTGTTGGAATGAGAGAGTACGGTACACATAACCACCCCCAAGGAACGTGGTCAGACGATAGTTCTTTAGCCCTCTGTTTGGCAGAATCATTATGCAATGGTTACGATTTAAATGATATTTCCAATAATTTCATAAAATGGATGTTTGAAGGCTACTGGACACCATTTAACAAGGCATTCGATATAGGTAATACAACTTATTTTGGCATAGTAAATTTAAGAAATGGAATATCACCACATTTAGCAGGTATGGATAGAGAAAGGGATAACGGTAATGGTTCTCTCATGAGAATCCTTCCGTTGATTCCTTATATCCTTAACATGAAGGAGGAAGATAGATTTAAGATTATTGGGGAAGTATCATCATTAACTCACAGGCATCCAAGAAGTATTTTAGCCTGTATCTCATTATGTGAGTTTGCCATACAGTATATAAATTCTCAATCAGTAGAGAAAGCCTACCAAGCTATGCAACAAACGATACTACAACTTCTGAAAAAGGAGATGTTTATCGAAGAAGATATTCCTTTTAAAAAGTTAGTAGACTTATCTTATGAAGTGTTTAAGAATATTGAATTGAAGGATATTCGTTCTACTGGATACGTTATAGATACACTAGAAGCTAGTTTATGGTGCATCTTCAATACTACTAACTATAAAGATGCTGTTTTAAAAGCAGTAAATTTAGGTAATGACACTGATACCGTGGGAGCGATTACAGGAGGATTAGCTGGGATTATATACGGTTATGATACTATTCCCTCTGAATGGTTGGAGGTATTAGCAAAAAAAGATGATATTATTGAATTGGCTGATAAACTGGATTCAATAATGAAATACTAATCATTTATCTTTGTTTTTAGCATGGCTTTGATAAACTTGTCTACAAATTTATTCCTATTTTTGTAATTATATAATATAAAATGTAATACAATCATGTATCCAAGAGATAATATTTTCAATATATATTACAATATAGGGAAACGTACACCTTTTCAGGTAAAACGTTCTCGTTCTCTTGATAAAAAGTTTCGCTATAGTAAAAAAGGAAAAACTTTTATGGTTGAACGAGTAGAACCAAGAGGACAATACGGTAAGGCATTTGGTTATTGTCTTATAGATGATATACGTAACGATGAATATATGAAAGAGGTGTATCCTGACAATAATGGAGAAATTCCTTGTGCAGGATGTGGAGAATGGGTACTTGTTGATGTGCCAGAAGTTGACATGAATGAAATATTTCCTGTTCACAAAATAGATGAAATCTTACCTTTTGGTATGCACAAAGGAAAATCTATTACAGATATTTATAAGGAAGATCCCAAATACATTTTTTGGCTTTTAGAGAGTGATCCTTATTATAAAATAGACTTTACGGCTTTAACTGGTATTGATTTTAACGATGAACAAGCACTAGAAAAGTTTAATAACGAAATAAATCGTGTTTTCCCCAAAGCAACAATCGAAGACACAATTTCGTTTGGTAAATATAAAGGTCTAACTTATAAAGATATTTATGAGAAAGATCCTAAATATATAGATTGGTTTTTACGGAATAATCAAACGTTACGTATTGACAGAGATTCTTTCATGAGCTTGTTTAAAGACAAGTAGATATTATTACATATCAAGTTGAGGAATAGTGATTTACGAAAAATTCTAATTTTCCTATAATTGTTTCATATGCTAAAAACATATTCGTAAATAAAAGTTACATACAGACAGTTTTAATACAATCATACATAATAGGGTTTGCTTTGAGAGAGGCAAGCCCTTTTTTATTCTATGTGAATTTAATGTGTAATATTTCAATAGGTGAGGAATTATAAAGTATTAAGTTTTATATGACAACTCTGAAGAATAGTCACCAACTCAAATATTTAACCATTAGTCACTCATAACATCATGGTTTTTTTGTCAACATTCATTATTTTTGCAAAAAGAAAATAACTATATAAATTTATTTGATTGAATTAATATTGATAGGATAACTATTTTTAATGCATATTTTATAATTAAAGCCATAGGATCATATCAAATATGTGAGTGAGAAAATAATGTTTCGATTAAATATGTTATAATTCAAAAATTGCAACCCAATAATGAAAAAAATAAAGATAATATTAATGCTAATATTTATAGCCTTTAACTTATGTGTTAAAGCGCAGACTATTGGCTACACGTATAAGGCACTTGCTGCAGAAGGTTGTAGTATAAAATATAGTGTCACTAAGCAAGATTCAGTATATTACATAATAGTAACTGTAAGGTCAGACAGGTTAAACTTCTTAAAAGAATCTACTTTTTGGCTTAAAACTTTTGATGGTGATATAATAAAGTTAAGAGGTGAAGTTATTAGTAATGGCTCGGAAACTGGAGGAATTATTTCAGGTAACATTGTAATCCCAGTGACAGCAATCTATTCTACTGCACAATTTAAGATTACCCCAGAGCAGTTTGAGTTACTAAATAAAGGAATTTCAAAAGTTCGTTTGTCTACAACTCCCATTGAACACGAACGCACATTCAAAAAGGACAAAATAGGCAAAAAACTCTATCACTTCTATTTGAAAAAGAAGAGTCAAGATAATGAGTTTTAATGATAAATAAAGTTCTTATATCTCATTTAAAAAGAAAAGTATCCAGAAATTGAATGGAAAGTTATAATTGGAATGCGCCATGTTCTAGTATATGGTTATTATCAAATCAGTGATGAAATGGTGTGGGCTACAATTCAAACAGAACTATTGCCATTAAAAGAGAAGGTTGAGTTATACAAACGTGAACTAGAATAAAATATCATCATAGATAAAATATACTGGCAATAGATTCACTTCTATTGCTTTTTTTATTTGGTGGAGAATTATAGCAAATTTAGTTATATATACCCAATAGAAATATTATTCACCAATTTACGTATTTCAATTAGAGATATGAATTAAGTTGTAATTTAATGTATAACCAATTAATAACAGGAAGTATGTGTATAAAAATCATATCCCAACTACCATAATTTAGTGGTAAGTTGCTTGTATATAAGTTGTTTATTACTTATATTTGAGATTCAACAAGAGAGAGTTCATTAATAGTATTAATCAACATGGCAAGAGCATCTGTTTAAACTATGTTTAAACCAACACTTCGCTAACACCAAAAAGGAGTGAGTTTATTTTCTGTAAGACTTCGTAGCTCAGCTGGTTGCGTCAAAAGCGACAGCTTTTGAGGCTTTAAAGAGCAATTGACTCTTAATCAATGGGCCGAGGGTTCGAGCCCCTCCGAGGTCACTGAGAATAAACCACCTACTTTCGTAGGTGGTTTTCTTTTTATGCTTGTTTTTCTACTATTTAAGCAAGTTGTTTTAACTAACAATCATGTCCCGGAACGATTCAGGAAACGGCCGAATTATAATGATGACTCCAGCCAACCAATAACCCGGATTTCTTATATCCGGCACTAATGTATCCCGAAACCCGTAGCATACGACTAATTTTACCGGACGAGGTGATGTTGCCTCAGTTAAAATTATTAATATCATGATAATAGGTTATCTACGTGTCAGCACGGAAAAACAACATCCGGCCAACCAGCAGGATGAAATCAGGCGTTTTGCCGAAAGTAAACAACTCATCGTCAATCATTGGGTCACAGAAGTTGCCAGCGGCAAAAAGAGCGAACGCGACCGCAAACTGGGTGTACTGTTACGCCGACTTAAACGAGACGATACACTGATCGTCACGGAAATTTCGCGTCTGAGCCGGACGCTCACGGATATCATGGCGATTATGGGCAAATGTCTGGAAAGGGGAATAAATCTTTATACGACCAAGGAAGGCTACTCGTTCGACAACACGATCAACAGCAAAGTTCTGTGTTTCGCTTTCGGACTGGTGGCGGAGATCGAACGTAATCTTATCTCTATGCGTACACGCGAAGCGTTGGCACTACGGCGTGCGGAGGGAATGGTTTTGGGACGGCGCCACGGTAGCTATACCAAGATGAACGTACTGATCAAGAATCGACAGGTCGTCATTGCGATGCTTAATAAAGGGAAGTCCATAAACGATATTTGCAAACATTTCGATCTTTCACGCGATACGTTTGCCAAATTCAGGATGAAATACCCATCTGTCCAGAAGGCGCTGAACAAAAAAGAACAGCTTAGAATCAGTCGATTTAAAAATAAACAAATCAATGCTTAAGAAATGACGGAAATTCAGGTATATCACCGGATTCCCGCTCGATTTGACAGAAAGCCGCCATAACTATCCTCCTTTATGTGTTTATACGTTGATTAAAACGTTGGTTTTCAACCACAAATTTATATCGTTTTTAGTATATGTACAAGATTAATATATAATATTTTTATAATCAAAGAATTATGATTGCCCATATGTGCCGTTATATGGTTTTATACCATGTATTATTCGTCCGAGGCGTTCAGAGGAACGTTTAAACAAGATAGATACAAAGGATAACATCCAAGTTTATCGTTGGTTAGAAGTATTAATCCGATGATATTTGAATGTCGAATGAAAAAAATCTTATTCTTTCTATTTACCTGTGCATTGACCATTGGAAGCGTGCAGGCACAGGAAGCGGCGGATTCTATAAAAATCTATTATCGCCGCGGGTACCGTAATGTCGATCCTTCATTCCGGGACAATCGGTCACAGCTGGAGTATTTCTTAAATTCGATCGGCGCGACATTAAAAAACGACCGTGTAGAAAAGATCGTCATCCGTTCATATGCCTCTCCCGACGGAGCGGTGCAGGCAAACGAACAATTGGCGGCCCGGCGGGCGGAAGAGCTGAAAGCCTATCTTGTCCGCGAAGGAAACGTTCCTCCCCATCTGATCGAACATCACGCCGAAGGTGTTGCATGGAACATGCTACGGGAGCAAGTCGTAGCATCCGACATGGCAGGACGTAACGAAGTATTGGACATTCTCGACCATACTCCGCTATGGATTTACGATGACAAGGGACACATCGTCGACGGCCGTAAAAAGCAGTTGATGGATTTGCAGAAAGGTAAACCGTATAATTATATGTTGGAGCACTTCTTTCCCGATCTGCGCAACAGCGTCAATATCACGCTCTATCTGCATGTCGTAGAGAAAAACTGCGAAAAACAACCTGAAGCGGCTCCATCATACAAAGCCGAAAACACCGAGTCTTTACAAACTATCCTGACCAAAGCACCTGCGGATAAGGAAATAGCCCATCCTGCAACTTCTACACCGACAACCGTCGATATAAAGCCGGTACGTTCGTATCCGGCAAATACCGTTGGTGTACACGCTGGATACTGTACCTCGTGGATCACCTCTTACGGACTGACCTCATCGGCAAAACCGGGTTACGAAATCGGCGTAACCGACCGGGTCAGGCTTAGCCGGCAACTGCCGTTCTACCTGCGAACAGGAGTGAGCTTTATAAACAAAGGATACGAGGTCAACGGATTCGACGACAGTCGTACCACGATGAATTACATACAGATCCCTGTGGGTATCGACTACACCGTCGCGTTAGGAAAACATTTCGCATTTATACCGTTCGCAGGATTATATTACGCAGTCGGTATAGGCGGGAAACGTGAGGTTGAAGATGAAAAAATCTCCATCTTTAAAAAAGAAGGTGGATTTTCGCGCCACGACATGGGCGTTTCGTGCGGGGTGGATGCTGCGTTCGGTCGCTTCATTATCGGAGCGGATTACCATACAGGACTTATCGATATCGACAAAACCGACACGATGTACGGGGAAGACAACCACAAAGTAGGATACAAACATGTCAGGAACCACTGTTTCATCGTTAGAATGGGAATTAATTTTTAATCTGGAAATGTCATGAAGAAGATAATAACTTGTATGATTTTTGGCTTATTGTCGTTGATTTCCTGTACGGAGTACGACGAAATCGCCATATGGAACAAGAGCGAGTATATAGATTCGCGTCTGGCCGCGCTCGAAGAGTTGTGCAGCCGGATGAACACCAATATAACCTCCCTTCAACTGATCGTAGAAGCATTGCAGGGCAACGATTACGTGACCGGTGTAACCCCGGTAGTAGAAAACGGGAAAACGATCGGCTACACGATCACCTTCATCAAAAGCGGTCCTGTAACGATATACCACGGAAAAGACGGCCAGCAAGGTACAACGCCGGTGATCGGGATCAAACAGGATGGCGGCATCTATTATTGGACGTTCGACGGTGAATGGCTGACGGACGACCGTGGGGATCGGGTCATGGCACAAGGTATGGCCGGCAAGTCGGCCTACGAACTGGCAGTCGAGAAAGGCTACCGGGGCACCGAAGAAGAATGGCTGGAATCCCTCAACGGAAGTAATGGCAACGACGGCAAATCGGCATATGAACTGGCGGTCGAAAATGGTTATCGGGGCACCGAAGAAGAATGGCTGGAATCCCTCAAAGGCGATACCGGAAACAAAGGCGATACCGGCACCACCCCTAAGTTGGAGATCAGGGAAGACGGTTATTGGTATATCTCTTACGACGGGGGACAAATGTGGACTAAACTGGATCGGGCTACGGGCGATCCCGGCCAGAACGGAGATTCGATGTTCAGCGATGTTGACAATTCCGATCCGGATTATCTCGTTCTGACACTGTCTGAAAACGGCGAACAGATAAAACTGCCTTACTACAAAGACAAATTCGACCTTTTGTTCGTCTCGGGAACCGACAAAGTGAAAGAGATGACGGTTTACTGTAGCGCAGGTACAACGGCAGTAGTAAACTACGAATTGACGAATCCTTTGAACGCACAAATTTCCATCGCATGCATTTCGCACAGCGGATACAAGGTCACGGTAGATAAAACCGGTAAGAAAATCTCTGTTTCCGCTCCCGACGATCCGGCAGCGATCAGCGAACCGGAAAGCGGGATACTGGTATTCGCTTCAGACGACGAACGCACCATAATGCGAAAACTGGTTGTCAAACAGATGAAGTATATCGAATATACGGCACACCAACAACTTGGGTGGAATAATGGTGCATATGGCCCTCGTTTCGGGGGTAAAAACTGCACGTTTCTTGACGAGCAATGTACATACGACAAAAATACCAAAGAGGGTAAATGGGCTTATACCGGAACGGTCGAACGGGTGAACGACGGTGCATTCCTCTATGAAGACCAAATAATAAGCATTGTCTTACCTTCAGGGATCGAGATAATAGAGGGTGTCGCTTTTCAGCAGAGCAGCATAGAAACAATTGAATTACCGAATACTTTAAAATCAATTGGAAATACTTGTTTCGGGTATTCAAAACTGACCCGAATTACCATACCGAAAAGTGTTGTCTCATTGGATAGGGCTGTATTTAGTAAATGCGCCGAATTGATTTCGGCCGATATTCAGGCCAATATTGAAGAATTACCCTCCAATACATTTGAGCAATGCTCTAAATTACAAAATATCAAATTGCCGGAATCACTAAAAAGAATATCTAATAATACTTTTATAAATTGTTCTCTCTTGGAAGAGATCACAATTCCCGATGCAGTTACCGTGATTGATGATAAAGCTTTCAGTCAATGTTCATCATTGAAAAAAGTAATTCTCGGAACACAACTCGAAAGAATCGGTACAAATGCATTCAATCGATGTTCTGCATTGGAAACGATCTTATGTCCGGATGAGACTCCGGCTACCTTGGGGAAAGGTGCTTTTCCCGTAGCAGACGGCTGGACAGTCACCAATGCCAGCTATAGAATATATGTTCCTGACGAACAAGTCGAAACATACAGACAAGCTTGGCCGGATTATTGGGCTGCCCCCAATAATTTCCAAATAACGAAAGTCATATATGGGATAAGCTCGATGCCTACGCAATAGGTATAATGACATTTAATAAATATTCCTCGGATCGTTTGATCCGAGGAATATTTATTAGGACAGGTCTTCGGTAGATCTGCAATTTTTGTAAAACATTTCGCTTATTCCCGCTTCAGGGCAGATGATCGCTGTGAGCGATGAACTTTCCCGAATCACCCGAACAGACTGCGGCAGATGTCCGTTATTCTGGAAACGAATGCCACTTCGATATGAGTCGCTTTGCGGGTAAATCCTTTTTTATTTCCCAAGGGCACAAAGATTCGTTTAAAACCTAGTTTTTCAGCTTCCGATATCCGCTGTTCGATGCGACTGACAGCCCGAATCTCACCTGAAAGCCCGACCTCTCCGGCAAAAACCGTATCTGCCGGAAGAGCTGCATCGATATTCGACGACAAAACAGCCATGACTACGGCTAAATCCAGTGCCGGATCACTCACCCGGATACCACCGGCAATATTCAAGAAAACATCTTTAGCAGCCAATTTAAAACCGACCCGTTTTTCGAGCACTGCCAATAGCATATTCAAGCGACGCGAATCAAAGCCCGTAGCAGAGCGCTGAGGAACTCCGTAAGCGGCTGTCGACACCAAAGACTGTACTTCCAATAAAATCGGTCTCACGCCCTCTACAGTAGCAGAAACCGCTATTCCACTCAATTCCTGATCATGATTGGACAAAAGTAGTTCGGAAGGATTGGTGACCTGCCTCAATCCTGATTGCAACATTTCATAAATCCCGATTTCGGAAGTCGAACCGAACCGGTTCTTCATCGAACGTAAAATACGGTACATATATTGCTGATCACCTTCAAATTGCAGAACAGTATCCACCATATGTTCCAATATCTTAGGACCGGCCAATTGGCCGTCTTTCGTAATATGGCCGATCAATATAGTAGAAATCGTATTTTCTTTGCTAAAACGGAGTAAGGTATTGGTACATTCACGAATCTGAGACAGACTACCGGGAATAGAGTCTACAGCTTCGGTAGCTAAAGTCTGTATCGAATCGATAATCAATAAATCGGGCAAAATAGCACGTGCATGCTGCAAGACCATTTCCAAAGAATTTCCGGAAAGGAACAGACATTCGTCGTTTTCGGCTCCTAAACGCTGAGCTCTCATCTTTATTTGCGAAATACTTTCTTCACCGGATACATACAACACTTTTCCACAACGGTTATGAAGAGCGAACTGCAATACTAAAGTCGATTTACCGATACCCGGTTCACCACCTAACAGAATCATCGATCCCGGAACCATACCTCCTCCCAATACCCGGTTCAGCTCGTTATCTCCGGTATCCATCCGAACATCTGCATTCACTTTGATCTCAGACAAACGCAACGCTTTGGAGGAAGGATTACCTATTACTGCATTCCCCCGGCTTTTCGAAGTTACCTCGACTTCTTCCACAAAACTATTCCATTCGCCGCAAACATTACAACGCCCGGTCCACTTAGTCTCTTTCGCCCCGCAATTCTGGCACACATATATTGTTTTCGACTTTACCATATCAACTTATAATCCGATTAATAAAATTCTTCCTCATCTTCCCGGATACCGTTATTCATTTCTTTCACTTCTGCCTCGGAAATCGTCTCATCACAATCCAGACGCTTATTGATTCCGGCAGGACGGTCGAAAGGACGGTCGGACATTTTCAATCGGGGATCGGCATAAACTTTCAGCAAAAATTTAGCCCAAATAGGTAAGGCCATACTAGCTCCCTGTCCATTAGCCAGATTTTGGAAATGGATGGAACGATCTTCTGCTCCAACCCAAACGCCACCGACCAAGTCGGGAGTAACACCCATAAACCAACCATCGGCATGCTTTTGGGTGGTACCGGTCTTTCCCCCCATCGGATTCATCAGTTTATATTTATAACGCAAACGGACACCTGTCCCGCCAGTCACTACGCCTTCCAGCAAATTACACATCAGATAAGCCGTATTCTCAGTGATGACTTCCCGGGATTCGGGACGGAATTCCTGAAGTACATTCCCATATTTATCTTCAATCCGATAGACAGGCAGCGGAGAATTGTATACACCCTTATTCGCAAAAATCGAGTAAGCAGCCACCATTTCTTTTACCGTAATTTCAGCAGTACCTAAAAATACAGAAGGTACCGGATCGATAAAACTGGTAATCCCCATCTTATGGGCCATTTGAGCAACAGCTTCGGGAGTAAATTGTTTCAATACCCAAGCCGAAATATTATTCTCCGAATTGGCCAATCCCCAACGTAAAGTAACCATTTCTCCCTGACGTTTCGTACCTCCCCGTGCCGACCAGGGTTCACCTGTCGGAAGGATAAAGGTTTGGGGAATATTCGGCACTTTATCACAAGGCCCGAGACCTTCCTGCATAGCCAGGGTATATAAGATCGGTTTGATGGTGGAACCGACCTGTCGCTTTCCGGCACTCACCATATCGTACATAAAATAACGGTAATCCGGTCCGCCGACATAAGCTTTGATATAACCTGTCTGAGGCTGCATGACCATAAATCCTGAGCGGAAAAATGATTTATAATGTTTGATAGAATCCAAGGGCGTCATCACTGTATCCCGGATACCGTTCCAGGTAAATACCTGCATTTTCAAAGGTTGATCGAACGTCTTCCGGATTTCGTCGAAACTCATCCCTTGCTTACTCAGTACCCGATAACGCTCGGACTGACGGATAGAACGGTCCAGCACCTCTTCAATCTCGGCAGGTGTCATGTCGTTAGAAAAAGGAGGACGGTGTTTTTTCACTTTTTCTTTATCGAATAAAGGCTGTAAATCCTGGGAAAGATGCTCGCGTACGGCTTCTTCAGCATATTTCTGCATCCGGGAATCCAGAGTCGTATAGATTTTCAATCCATCGGAATACAGATCATAATGCGAACCGTCTACTTTTACATTCTTTTTACACCACCCATACAAAGGATTGGTTTTCCAGGCAACCGAATCCAGCCTGAACTGTGATAAATCTCTGTAACGTTTTCTATCGGGCTTATTCGCAGTCATAAACAAACGAAGATATTCCCGGAAATAAGTTGCTAATCCTTCTTTATGATCGACCCGTTTAAAATTCAATCCCAAAGGTAACTTCTTTAAAGAATCACACTCTTCGCGGGTGATTTTATCGTATTTATACATTTGAGATAAAACGACATTCCGGCGATTTAGAGTGAGCTCAGGACGACGGACCGGATTATAGTAAGAAGAATTCTTAGCCATCCCGATCAACATAGCCGCCTGTTCGACTTTCAACGAATCCAAGGGAACCTGGAAATAAATATCTGCAGCCGAACTGATTCCTACAGCCAGATTCAGAAAATCATATTTGTTGAGATACATGGTCAGAATTTCTTCTTTCGTATAGCTTTTTTCCAAACGTACTGCAATCACCCATTCCCGGAATTTACGAATCGCCAATTCAAACACATTCAAATCGGATTCACGGGGAAAGAGCATTTTCGCCAATTGCTGACTAATGGTACTTCCACCTCCGGCCGAAGTATTAGCCGTAAGTAATCCCTTAGCTACCCGGAACAATCCCCTCACATCGACTCCGCTATGATCGTAAAAACGGACATCTTCGGTAGCGATCAACGCATCGATCACAGATTGTGGAATTTCCCGGTATTCGATATATTTCCGGTTCTCCTTCTCAAAATAACGGTTCATGATAGGCCCGTCGGCAAAATAAACTTCGGAAGCAAACCGATTATTGGGATTCTCCAATTCTTCGAATGTAGGCATAAATCCTAATTTCCCGGCCGATATCAACCAAAAGAAAACAAAAACTCCGATAATGCCTACCAGCACTACCGACCAAAAGATCACAAAGAATTTCCAATATTTTTTAAACATTTTACCTAATATTCAAACTATCTATAAATTATAATAACGCTTTTATACGTCCCACCATACGACACAGACTATCCGAATTCCTCATAGCCGATTCAATATCCCAGCACTCATTGATAAAGGGCAGAATTGCCGTATTGTATTCCCGTCCTTTACTTGCTTTCCCTTTAGCCATCAACTGTTTTTTCAACGTCTGGTCCGAACTTTCCCGAATCAGAATATGGGTCAGAAAATAAGAAGACTTACAACTAAACTGCATTTCCATACAGGCTTTTGCTCCTCCTTGTTTCTGCAGTCCGGCACAAGGTAACTGATCGACATCGACAGAGATATATTTTGCAAATCCATCCCGATCAGCCATTAACCAGGCTTCAGCTTCATCTACAGCTACATTAAACACTAAATTCTCCGCCTGTTCCAACCCTCCGAGTAATTTTCTCTTTAATTCAGGTGCACAATTATCCGCATCCAAATCCGTCAATAAGATAACCGGAAATTTCATCGCTAATTGATTGAAATTCGGAATTTTATTCTTAATTTCTCCTCCCCTTGCCGGTAATTCCATCAAAACAGTAAACCGCCCGGCACCACAATAACTCAATATCCGGTAAATGACATGCCGGGTGACATCGTCTTCTCCCACAATATACACACCTATCATAGATCAGTCTAATTTTATGTGAGACATCGATTCGATCGACCAGGGTTTTGTCAATGGCATTACCACATCCGCCATAGAGAAACCGGCTGCCAAAATATTTTTTGCCTTTTCTACGTTTGACAACACTTCCACTTCAGTTCCTTCCGGACTATTGGTCAACAACAATACTTCTTCGGGAGCTATTCCTTCATTCGACAAAATATCATAACTATGTGTAGTGATGAACACCTGCCTGCCTCCCTTTTTCACTCGCTGAATTTTTGCTATAAATTCAGGGAATTGGGCCACAATCCCAGGATGAAGATTTATTTCAGGTTCTTCCAACAATAACACTCCGTTCGAATCAATCAATGCAAACAAAAAACCGATCAACCTCAAAGTTCCATCAGAAAATTGCATTTCCTGCTGTTTACTCCCCCGGGTCCTCCAATGTACATAACGTGCCTCCAGATGCGGAACTCCTATCTCATCTTTAACAAAAGATAATTCCTCCAGCTGGGGCACCGCCAATTTCAAAAATTCATTGATTTTCCGAAAATAAGAGCGACGGGTATTATCATTTAACAAAGCCAGTCTTTTCAAAAAATTACGTCCATAATAATCCTCCTTATCCCCGCTATAACTAGACGAAGCTGATTCCCGGACCATTTGTGGGACGACATTGAGATATTCGACATTTTGCAGGAATTGCTGAATCACCCGGAAATCTTTGTTGGCATTCGGCTGTTCCAAATAAGTATATTTCAATGTTTCTTCATCCTCTCCCAAGGTTTCAGCCGAACGATCCAGTACATAGCGCTGTTCTCTCCCCGAAAAAACTTTCTCAGAAACAATTTTTACCTGATTTTCCCGTATTCCTCCTCCCGTATGCTTAAAGTTCAATTCATAGTGCCAGCACAGCTCCCGACTATCCGACTCACTTAATTCGATAGCCAACTTTACATTCGATTGCTCACGGGCTGCCAGGCAACGTATTTTTGTAATACCGCCCCTCACCCGCACAGCCGTTTGAAGTCCCCCACCTTGCTTAGCAACATCCCGCAAAAAGCGAAGTGCATCGATAAAATTGGATTTTCCTGCAGCATTCGCTCCCACAACAAAGCACCGCTCTTGCACTCCAACCTCACATCGGTGAAAGTTTTTCCAGTTAAATAATTCGATTTTAGAAATAATCATGGTGCCCTATATTTTAAAATTCAGCAAAATCAGCTTGAATGACAAATATAGGATAATCTATGCTTCGAGACAATTAAAAAAGAATGATTTTCTCTAAAAACATCATTTTCAGAGGAAATCATTCTTTTCTATCAGATTGAACCAGAAGCTTTTCCGCTTAACACTCAAAGTCGGAGAGCGAAAACACTTTGTCTTCGGGCACTTCCGGGCCGCTGCCACAGGTCGGCCACCGAAATATTGCTGCGGATCACTTTGCTGTAGAGATGCAGACCGATTGAGAAATAAAAACAACAAAAAAATATCAAATCTTCTATTTTGTTTGAGGTATACATATCGTAAATAGTCGGGACAAAATATTAATACCGGAACAAAGATCTTTGAGTAATAACAAATCCCAGGCTTAGGAAAGTCTGGGATTTGTGCATAAAAAATCCCCTGAGTTTTTCAGAGGATTTAGTAATTTCAGAAATCTTACATTCACGATACATTAAATAATGCCTCATCAAAAGTAAACTTTAAGAGGTATTATTTTTAAATTTTTTACGAACTCTACAAAATCTTAACTTCCTGTAAAATAGTACATAACGACCCAAAATTATTCATCTCCCAAAATTTCTTTCAATTCTTTCAAAAAAATATCCGTATCCCGTGCTCCCTGCAATTTACCCACAATATTTCCTTCAGCATCCAAAATAAACATTGTCGGAAATGCATTTACATCAAACTTTTTGCGTAAAGCAATCCCTTCACCTTTTTCCATATCTACTTTCAAAGGAATAAAATGTTTTTTAAAATAGTCACCGACAACCTTTTGTGTAAATACCCGTTCATTCATCATCTTACAAGGGCCACACCAAACGGTATAACAATCCATAAACACCATTTTCCCCTCTTTGCCCGCTTTCTTCAAGGCTTCTTCATAAATCAAATCCTGAAATTGGACACCTTCCCGGTTTTCCAGATTGGAAATAGCCTGTTCATAATAGCTCAAAGGAGGTCTTTGCAAATCTTTGGAACGTTCTTTCAAGTATCCGATCAACAAATCCCGCTCTTGATTGGGTAATCCTTTGATATCCCCCAAACACACATCCAGATTCATGGCCAATTCCTTATGACATCCCGGAATTCCAGCCCGCATGGCTTCAATCATTTTATCGTACTTCTTTTCTCCCCGATACTTGGTTATATTATACAAAGCAAAAACCCCGTTTGTATCGGGTAGATTACATTTGTGCAATTCCAATGCCAGATCTACCATCAGATTACCATCATAAGGAGTCGTTCCGCAGGCATAAGGGAACAATTTGGCAAAGTAAATCCCGGAAATAAATCTATCCACTTTCTCCTGCCCTATATTTTTCACAAACTCAGCTTTCCGGGTAATCAGCTTTTTAAACAATTCATCTTCATTGGTCCGTATTTTCTGCATAAAATATTTCCAGTTCTCTTCCTTCGGCAATTGTTTATCCTTTAAACGGGCAAAAATATCTTCTATCACTTTTTTAGCTTTCTCATCCTCAGAGGCTGTATTTAAAACATCGGCATAAGCACGTAAAAATTTCAGGTTACGTTCTCCTTTTTCATAACGCCGGTTCATTTCCGGCAGTGTAGTTTTCGGATCCAGGGCCTTCGCAAGCAATTCCTGAAATTCCGGTAACTGATGCCCGCCAACAATCCGGTAAATCAAATTTCCGTCCTGATCCAATACAATATAATGGGCCATTTGGAGTGTATTGTATTTGGTAGCTAACGGACGTCCCTCATTCGTAGTTATATCGATAAAAAGGTTTACGAAATGCCGGTCCATCCAATCGGCAAACTGCTGGTCACTGAAAACCAGCTGGTTCATCCCGTGACAAGGCACAGCCCAATCAGCAAAACAATTTACAAAAATAGGTTTATTCACCTCCCGGGCTTTTTTCAAAGCCTCCTCAAATGAATAAATATATTTCATTTTTACATCTGTTTTTACTTTATCTCCATATATACTCTGTGCTTTTACACTCACTACTACACCTAAAAGCAGCACAAAAGCCAACATCAATTTTTTCATAAAATCTTCTTTTAAATTAATTAACAATCCCAAATTATTCCTGTAACATATCTGAATAACTCCATACTACCGGCTTATTCTTTTATACAACGTACGCTATAAGCCGCCGTCAAATTGGAGGTTCCCCGCAGAATCCCTTCATACACTTTTGAAGCAGCACGAATAATACCTGTCTGAACGGAATCACTCTGCACAATCTTGGAAGATGACCAAAAATAAGCATTCATATCTTTATTCATATAAGGAGTTCCATAGGCAAAAGTTCCATAGGCCCGGGTACCTCCATACAATATTCTGAAACCGGTACCTTCTTCCTTCAATAGCATACCGGCCTGTTTCCCGCGCCATTGTTCCAATAATCCGAGTTCATCGCCGTCCATATAAAGTTCTGTTTCCAATTTTTTCCAGTCTTCATCGGTCGGCAAACGCCATCCATCTGGCAAAGCCTTTAGAGCTGCATCATAAGTATACAACAAACCGTACTTTTCTGCATATCCGTCATTCTCTTCCTCCGCATTCAAAAAATATTCCTCTGCCGTCAAACCGATAGTCTTTGTTTTAGTTTCTGCCAGGATTTGATTTAATGTTTCCACCGTGGATTGCATGGAAGGATACCACGTTACCGTATTAGCAATTAAATTTACAATACTCACTGCCGAACCAGGGTAGTCAAGATACATCATAACAAAAGATGCCGGGGAAAAAAAAGGTACTTCCGGTAAAGGATCGCTACTGATCTTCCCGTCATTTATAGCATTCTGTACAACCTCATCGAACAGGGCCCGAGCAGGTTCAATGCGGTTTGTATCCAAATTCTCCTCCCGATAAGTATAACAACCGTCTACACTTCCTAAAGGCAGACGGTAGGCCAAATTTTCCGCCATCCAGGTCTGGTCTCCGATAGTCACACAACGGTAGATCTTTCCATCCCTTGAATCAGTATATTCCGAAAAGACTCCTTCCGGTCCGATCAAAGAATTTTCATCTTCACAAGACCACCACGCCAACATTCCGAATAATATATATATGATCTTTTTCATAATACCCGTTTTACAATTCAACACCCAATTTTTCAGTAATAATCTCATACAACACCTCATATTTTTCCATGACCAGGGGATAAGTACCCCATTGTTCACGGAAAACCTCATCCGAACCAGTAGCCAGTATAACTTTTACAAAACACTCCAGATCTCTCTGGGTATCATAAGGAGTAAACAATCCACCTCCCCACTCATCTCCCATAACGAAACCGAAACGGCCTGTAACAGCCCGCGCCTCTACCCGTTGCTCTTCCAAAGCCTCCCCGGTCAGACTACCCGTATAATCCGGATTCAAGACATCACAATTCCAGTAAGTAGTAATGGTATTATCCACCTCCGACCAATACTTTGTCCCGTACCAGTTCGCATCGGAAACTTTGTTGAAATATGCCAAGTCTTCTGAATAATTTTTGATTTTTTGAGTTACCATATTCCTTTTCATATTCAACAGAATATCCCCGGGATTTTCTCCTTCCCAATTTCCCATAATCATAGTTAACGTACGGAAACCTATCATAAACTGTTGATCGACTTCTGTCACCTCCCTGTTATCCAAATTTTTAGTTGTCACCGATTCCGGGACAAAAAAACAAAAAGGGAATAAAGCTTTGTCAGCATCTCTCAGGTATTGCCCGATCCAGGTCAGTACTTCCAATTGTTTTTCCGGATCAGTTATATACTGATAATGATATTCCAGTTTTTTATAACTATCGTATCCCCAAGCCAAATCCAGTTTTTCATATTGATAAACCGGTTGCCCATGGACGTCTGTTTTCAAAAATATCCTCCCGATCGTATCATTGAAATATACCGGTATCCCATAAGTTTCATAAATTTCATAAATCCGATGCTTTACAGGATCGTCAGGATCATCCTGTATAACATACAATTCATCCAGATTTATCCGGGATTCCAATGTACTTTCCTTACTGCACGCTATCATTAGCAGGCAGAAACATATATATATAAACCTTCTCATAATCAATCAAAATTTGCATTAATTACCTCTGTTAATCTTCGCATCGGTCTGACATTATCAGGCATATCGGTATCAAATTCCAATACTGATTTAGGAATAGAAAATACATAAGCCGGATCATCGATTTCCAGACGGAAAACTTCTCCACGCATGAATTTCATTTTACTATCCCAATCGTATACAGCAAAAACACGCTCTATTGCTTTCCGTAAAGGAGCTTTCCGACACACAGCATACCTCCGCAGATCAAACCACCTGTGCCCTTCAAAACACAATTCCCTGCGACGTTCTTTCCGTACTTCCTCTATCACAGTGTTCTGATCATAACTTACATCCTGCCAACCTTCAATCCTGTTTCTCCGGAAAATATTCAACCAATCCGACGCCCCTGAGGGATCGTCAAGCATCGCACACGCCTCAGCAATATTCAGGTAAGCTTCTGAAATCCGTAATAAAAATAAATCCGAAACATATGACTGATGTAAACCACGTTTATATTTACGTCCCAATGCTATGCTGTCACTGGAAGAAGCCGGAGTAAAAAACAATTCTTTCCGGTAATCATTATCTGCATATAACCGATACAATCCGTTAGCAATACAAAAATCACCGCCATTACCGGTAAAAGCATTTTGTACGTTTAATGAGCCCTGAGAAAACAATATTTCCGGATTGGTCCTGGAAATAACCTCATCTTCATCCTTCACAACAGCATAATCTTTCAGTGAAGATTTGATTTTTAACAGATCATCTGCAGCCTGCCAGGCGTTTTTCCAATCCTGCATGTAAAGATATACACGGCTTAACAGTAATAGCGAAGCTTCCCCGGAAGCCCTGTAAAATAAACGTGTCTGCGGACTTTGGGTAAAATAATCCACTGCTGCTTTCAGATCTTTCACGATTTGTTCATATACTTTCGCAACCGATACACGTTCAAACTGAGAAGCCTTGTCTTTATCGTGCTCTACATATCCTGTCAGTTTCAAAGGAATTCCCAGGGTTGTCTCTGCATTTTCCGGATCGTAGGCCTGAGCATAAATGTTTACAAGCAGGAAATAAAACTGTGCACGTAAAAAATGCGTTTCCCCTCTGACTCTCAAAGCATCCAGCCGTTCTTCTTCGGTAGCCGGATTTAAATCTTCGATTTCATCCAAAATAATATTAGTGACATTGATCCGGCGATAAAGATCATCCCAAAGGGCATTATCTGCAGCCAGCTCATCTCCTTTATAGCTCCTTCCCACCTCCATTTGCCAGGTGGTATAACCGAAATAAGCCGAATTCATAGCTGAATTCCATATTCTGTTTTCAGCCTGATCAGTAATTACGGTATTGATATCGTCGTCCAGTATATGCAGCCACCAACCAATATCTCCCCAAGCTAAATCTTGTACTTCTTCCTTGCTGGGTATATATACACTTCCAAGTAATACCTCATCCAGATCCGATACCGATTTCACCACGACCATATCCTGGGAGTAGTCATCCAGATAGCCACAGCGAACCAATATCATCACAGCCAATACAAGTAATATATTCTTTTTCATTCTACTGTTTTTTTAAAAAGTTACATTCAATTGGAAAGTATACGAAGGCCTTACCGACAAATTAGGTTTTGCAAAACCAGCCTGCGACGGATCCTGTCCCTTCAGAGCTTTTGCAGAAACTGTAAAAAGATTCATACTGTTGAGGCTCAATTGCACATTTGAAAACGGAGTCTTCCTCAACCATTCGGTATTCAGCGTATAACGCAACGACAAAGAAGAACATTTCAAATAATTACCGCTCACTACACGTATATCGGATTTATCGTACATATCCCACACACTATTAGCAAATTGCTGAATGTGAGAAATATCTGAACTCGTCACAGAAGAAAAATGAACAAGAGAACTGAAATAATCTGGATCCGAAGGACTTAAAATCACCGGAACATTGGTATTCAATTCATCTCCCGGAGCCATCCAACGATTAACAAATTCCTTTCTTATATTTTTTTCAGCACTTACTCCATTCAAAATCGGTTCATAAAGACTGAATAAACGCACTTTCGATCCCAGACTATAAGACATATTCACAGAAAGTGAAAGACTTTTATAGGTTAGTGAAGTCGACAAACTACCTGTAAAAATCGGATCCCGTTGCCCGCTTTTTTCCATAGTCATCAGAACAATATCTTCCAATTCCCGGTCTTCCAGTAAATGCATACGATCTGCATAATCATTAAATACAGGGATGCCGTTCGCAGGATTAAGGCCCAGGAAACGATAAGAATAAAAACTACTGACCGCCTCTCCATCTACCAATGCAGTTCCGTTTAAATAAGAATCTATCGTATATTTTTCTACTGTCTGAGAACGCACTTTATTCAGGTTACCTGAAAAATAAGTATACAGATTCCATTGCCAGTCACGGGTTTTCACCGGAACTCCGGACAAACCGACAGAATAACCATTATTTTCCAGGTTCCCCCCATTCATGACATAAGAATGGCCCGGTACCCCGTTCACAGAAGAGACCTGCACGGTCGTAAAACAATCTTCCGTCTTTTTCAGGTATAATGTTCCGTTTATCCCTATGCGGTTGTCCAGAAAGGAAAGATCCAATTCCACATTGAACTGACGGGTTTCTTCCCATTTCAGATTCGGATTCGGATAACGGGCTACAGTTGAAATATTTTCATTATACATCGGATTAATTGTCCCTTGTCTCAGTATCAGGTTCGGACTCTGGTCTTCCAACATATTTCCCTGTATTCCGTAAGAAGTCCTTAAACGCATATTTGAAATAAAATCTGCATGCTTCATAAATGTTTCTTTCAGATTCCACATTCCCGAAACCGACCAGATAGGGAGGAATTTTTCATTACTACGGCTTCCGAATTTATTGGAAGCGTCAAAACGTCCGTTGGCATTTAAGGTGAAATAATCTTTATAGCTGTAACTTAATGTCAGGTAACCTGAAATCTCATGGTTGATACCATGTAACAATGACCGGTGATTTTTATTGATCCAGGTCTGGTAGTGCGGATAATCCTCCAGATTCACATTGTCAATGAACTGCAATCCCCGTTCTTTCACAAATCCTCTGTTCTCATCCGCAATACTCCTGGAAGTACTTCCGTTCAATTCAAAACCTCCCATCACAGACGCCAAATGTTGCCGGTTTTCCCCGAACATCTTCCGGAATTCCACCTGAGTCCGGAAAGTATAAGAATCTTGTTCCGAATTATTGGTGTTCAGTATACCTCCATAAGGTAAAATACAATTCCCTGCATCTCCTGTTTTTCCAAGTTCTTCATATTCGGCATTTTTCAAGCGGGCTATATAATGGCTTTTTTCCCCCCACCATTGCTCCTGTAAAGTGCTGCTGTGCATATAATTTCCAGCAACGGAAAGCTCCAGGTCTTCCAGGATGTTGTAACGCAAAGTCAGATTCGCCCCTAAAGTACTTCCCCGGTAATCATTAGAACTATTTCTGATTTCATTCAGAATATTATATCTGAACTGTTTATGACTTACATTACTTCCTCCATAACCAATAGCATCATAATAAAATAAAGAACCGTCTTCATCATAACACGGAATAGCCCGGGAAGTATTATAAGCATAATCCATCGCATCAATATCAGGCATCAGGTGATTTTTCCGCTGAATATTCC
>ERZ857745.1375-NODE-1375-length-30277-cov-3.602475_pt1 | contig 30277 bp, 22 predicted proteins | sample MGYA00519699_ERZ857745 | MGnify/ENA primary metagenome ERZ857745 (study PRJEB31778, sample SAMEA3449357) | human gut metagenome | biome: human gut; feature: human-associated habitat; material: faeces | place: United Kingdom | collected 2010/2012 ...
ACATTTTTGAAAAATTGTTGGATCAAAAAACTTTTTATTCGCCTGCGGCTCGTTGCTTGCAACCAATACAGAAAAACATTTTTTGATTTCTGACTGCTTGCTAAAATAAGTTTCTCTTGACAGTCTTCGCTGCATATGTTATAATGCAAGTACAACCAACCGACATATTAGAAAGGATGAAAATTCATGAAAAATAGAAAAACAGGAAGAGCCATCGCCGCTGCTGCCATGCTGACCATCGCAGCAATGACCATGCCAATGCCGACCGTTTCCGCAGCAGATGACGTTGCCCCGTACAGTGTTGTCGTACTGGGGGATAGCATCAGCACGGGTTATGGTCTGGAGGATTCCAGCAAGGCTTATGTTTCCATTCTGGAACAGCACATGAACCAGAAAGTCACCAACCTTGCAAAGGATGGAACGACTTCTTCGGAATTGCTTCAGTCGTTGCAGGGGGATAGTACCATGCAAGGAGCGGTTGCTGGAGCAGATGTCATTGTTGTCACCATCGGAGCAAACGATATTTTGCAGCCGGTTCTGAATAATGATGTGGTGAAAGTAGACGATTATGACAATGTTTATGACTTGGCAAATGCCATCAAGGATAATCAAATTGCATTCCAGAAGTATTTGAGAGCCAATATGCCGACTGCAGTTGCCAATGCAAATACCAACATCGACAGCATTATTTTACAGCTGAAGAGCACGAACAGTCATGCAAAGCTGGTATTCCAGACGGTTTATGACCCATTGAGTGTTGACCAGGATGATACAGGCTTGTCTAGCAATGCACTTTCTATGTTAAGTGCATTTTCTGGTGGGCAGATGTATCAGTATCTGAACGGAAGTTCCAATGGAGAGTATATTCCAGTTGGTTTGAACCAGAATTTACAGGCACATGCTCAGAATGGAGAGATTTATCTGGCAGATGTTTATAGTGCATTCCTGCATCATGCATGGACAAATGTCAATATTGCAAATGCAGACGTGCACCCGACGGTTGCCGGTCAGGAAGCCATTGCCAATTTGCTGATTGATAGCGGCTATTTCCCAACTGTTACCAATACCGCTGGCGATGTTGATGGCGATGGAAAGGTTGATGTTCCGGATGCAGTCGCTGTTCTGACGGAATATGCACGTGTTGCAGCAGGAAATGAGGGACAGTTTAGTGATGCACAGAAAGGCAAAGCAGATGTCAACAAAGATGGTGTGATAGATGTTGCCGATGCCGTTGGCATTCTGACTTATTATGCAAAGCAGGCTTCTGGACAGACACCGTCTTTCAGCTGATAAAAATAGCCTGAATTAGAACGAAAACCGTTCGGTTTTGCGGAAAAGTATCGCAAAATCGAGCGGTTTTTTTTGTGAAAAACTGTGAAAAATAGAATCCATCTGTGTTTAACGATGTTTTCCGTCTACTATCATAAAGTTATCACATTCCAGCGTATAATATTAACCATAGAGCAAAGAACAAGACAGACCGATGCAGAACAGCAGCGGTTTTCAATAGAAAGGAAGATTCTTATGTATGAACGGGAACAGGACATGATGAAAAATGAATCGAATAACACAGCAGCTTCTGAGCCGAAACAGCCAGAATCCACTGTGACCAATCAAAATCCTTATAGCACATCTGCTGCAACGGGCGGCACCGCTGCTAATCATACAGCAGAAACCAATCGCACTGCTTCTGGTACAACTTATGGAGCAGCAAATCGGTATGGCAGCACCACACCGACTGGTTATGGTTACACTACTAATAGTAGTACCAACCAGAGCACAGGATATACTGGAAATACTTCCTCTGATACACAATCCCAGCAGCAGGGTTACAGCTACGTCAATTATTATTCCAATCCGAATGCACCAGTACAGGCATCCGGCAGCGGCAAACCGCCGAAGAAAAAGAATCACTTCTGGATGAAAGCGGTTGCATTTGTTGCAGCGATGGCAATTGTTTCGGTTGGTTCGATTGGTATTTATAATGGCGTTCATAATTCCAACAAGCTGGTAACAGCAGAAAGCAGTACTTCTGCTTCGGATTCTACCGATACCACAGCCAATACCACAACACAGGACAGCAGCAGCAAAGCACAGAGCACAACTGTAAAGGGCGATGCTGCAAAAAGCTGGATTGAATTGGCATCCGGTACAAATGCAATGTCTATCAGCGACATTGTTAAGAAAGTAGCACCATCGGTTGTCGGTGTTCAGGCAACTTTCAAGATGCCGAATAACTACAATTATAATTATGGTTTTGGCATGTTCGGAAATGGCAACAGCGGAAATGGTGACAATTCCGGTTCAATGACCGGTGTCGGAACAGGTATTATCATGCGGGAAGATGGCTACATTGTCACAAATGCCCATGTCATCTATGATTCGGAATATGGCTGCGGCGAAGCAACTGCCGTAGAAATCCGGATGTCCGATGAAGAAACCACTTATGATGCAAAGGTCGTTGCATATGATATTGAAACCGACCTTGCTGTTTTGAAGGTAGACCAGACTGGTTTGACTGCTGCGGAATTTGGCAACAGCAACCAGTGTCAGGTTGGCGATGCGGTTGTTGCAATCGGTAACCCGTTGGGTCTGGAACTCCAGAACACGGTTACTTGCGGGATTATTTCCGCACTGAACCGGAAAGTTACCATCAACGACAAAACTATGACATTGATTCAGACCGATACCGCCATTAATAATGGTAACTCTGGTGGTCCGTTGATTAACAGTTCTGGTCAGGTTATCGGCATCAACTCTGCGAAGATGTCCTCTAGTGTTTCTTCCAGTGGTGCAACCATTGAAGGTATCGGCTTTGCAATCCCGATGACAGAAGCACGGGAAATTGTAGATGATTTGATTAACTATGGCTATGTTACTGGCAGACCGCAGCTGGGTATCAGCTGTCAGGATGTTTCCGAAGCCGTTTCTCAGGCATATAACTTGCCAATCGGTGCATATGTTATCAGTGTAACCGATGGAGGTGCAGCAGCAGAAGCTGGTTTACAGGTCGGCGATGTCATTACTGCCATCAATGATAACAAGATTGAAACCACAGAAGAACTGAACAACTATAAGAATGAATATAATGCTGGTGACACGGTCACCCTGACCATTGTCCGCAACGGACAGGAACAAAAAGTTTCTGTCGTTCTTCAGGAAGTACAGCAGAAAAAACAATCCTGATGAAGTATCACGGACAGTGAAATCTTTCCCGCCAATGCCAAAAGCTGGGCATCTGGTCGGAAATTTTCAAATGCTTTCTTCATACATTCTCCTTATTATTTTTCCAACACAGGCAGCCTGCAAAGTCTTTTTGCAGGCTGTTTGTGTTTTTTGTGAAAAATGACGGAAAGAGCCAATTCTGAAAACACGACTTTCACAAGGTGCACACAAAACTTCAGTTGAAAGCCTGTTGAAAGGTGTTGAAAACGGTTGAAAATTGTGTAAAAGCTACAAATACGGGCGGAATTTCCACCTAATAATTTTAAAAAAAATCAGGGCAGAGGCTTGACATTCCCGACAGAATGTGTTAGAATACTTTATGTAAATCGTTTACGGCGGTTTATGCACCCATGCCGTAAAGGATCGCGTGAGTCCAAGCATTCATGGAACATCCGGTTATTTCAGTTCTGCGAAATCCGGTTACATGGAAACAGAAACAGGGCAGTTTAATAGTGAGGGGAAATGAGACTGCACAAATGCAATCACGTCTGTGCGTCAGCTTGGACGGCCGCAAAAAAATTGAATGAAGAGAGGGAAATGTGCAATGAAGAAGGTATTCAATAAAGTCATTGCAATTGCAGCAACTGTACCGCTCGCTCTGACACAGGGCTTTGCAGTGATGGCAAACGCTGCAGATGCAACCACCATCAGCGTGGAAAGAGTACTGGAAATTAAACCACAGGAGCTGGAGTCCGATTGGGCAAAGCTCGTAGAAGGTGCACTGATTGATTCAGAAGGTAAGAGCTTTGAACTGAATGTTGCAGATATCGTTGATTCTGCTGATTTCTCGGATAAGAATGCTGCTTATGTAGAAAAAGTACAGAAGTGCATCGTTGGTAATCCAAGCGTAAAGATTAAAAATAGCGTTGCAGTTATGACCGCACAGGTTGATGCAACCAGCTATGTACAGAGCAACATCATTGATGCCATCAAGAAAGAATTGACCAAGCAGGGTGCAGCTTCCATCATTGATGACATTGATTTTAGCATGCTCGAAAAGAAGGGCACCTTTACTGCTGCCGTTGATGGCGATAGCATTGAAAATACCGCAGCCAATAAGGTCGCTGGTACTGCAAACACCATTCGGGTAAAGGGTGCTGTTTTCGTAGACAGCGAAGGCAACCAGGTTGCAACTTATGCCGATGCAAAGGCTTATGCTGCAAGCACCGTTCAGCAATTGAAGGTTGAAGTGACCAAGAAGGCTGCTGCTGCTAACTTGACGGTAAACCTTGATAACCTGCTGGCTACTTATCAGAAGAAAGTAGAAAAGGCATTCTCTTATGCAGATAAGGCAATCACAACATCTGCACATCAAGAATTTGCAACCGCAGATGAAACACTGGCTTGGCTGAAGGTACAGAAGGACCAGAGAACCACACGGTTTGACGTTCCGGGCAGTGTTGCAGACCTTGCTAAGTATGGCGATACATTGAATAAGGCAGTTGCAGAAGTCAATAAGGCATTCCAGAATGTAGGTGTAAATTATACCGTAGATGTAAGCATGGATGATGTCACCAGCCTGCTGAACAGCGGTTCTGATTTCGTTGCCGATGCAAATGCAGATACCAATGTTTATACCGTAACCTTCAAGGTTCCGGATACCGATGTAGATGCTGATTATTTCAGCACTGTAGAAGGTATTGAAAAGTATTATGCTGCACATCCGGATCAGGCAGAAGCAGACGGCGTAACAGATGCTGATTACAGCCAGCTCGTTTATGATTCTTCTTACAAGCTGGTAACTGCACAGGGCGATGCAGATAATGATACACTTGCAGGCGTTCCGAGTGGTTACTTCAATGTAGAAAGAATTATCAAGTTCAAGGATAAGTCTACAACTACTACCACAACAGATGTTAGTGGCACAACCACCACAGACGTATCTGGTACAACGACCACAGACGTATCCGGTGGCACAACGACCACAGACGTATCTGGCGGCACAACGACCACTGATGTAAGCGGCGGTACAACGACCACAGACGTATCTGGCGGCACAACCACCACAGATGTAAGCGGCGGTACAACGACCACAGATGTATCTGGTGAAACAACCACCACTACCACAACCGGCACTGGTGGCAGCGAAACTACTACAACCACAACGACCGGTACAACCGGCACAATCACTCCAGTTGGTACAACCACACTGGAAGTGGAAGTAAACCCGACAAACTTCTACTTCTCCGTAGATGAACGGGAACTGAAGCCGTCTGATTTGTTCAGCAAGTTCGATATCGTGGATGAAGAAGGTACACACTTCAATGCTCTGGAAGCAGGTGCAGTTACCCTCGACAAGACCACACCGAAGGAAATCTTCGATGCAGAAGGCAAGCCGTACTGCGTAACAGAAGTAAACGCTTACTTCACTGACCCGACAAAGGCAGATGCTGAACCAGTTGCAGCTCCGGTAAATCCGACTGTATACATTGGTGTTAAGGGCGATGCAGATTTGAATGGCATTGTAGATGTTCAGGATGCAGTTGCAATCCTGACTTACTATGCAAAGACAGCGGCTGCACAGGAAAATGTTGCTTTCAACGAAGATGAAAACTTGAATAAGCTCGCATACTTCTTGGCAGACGTAGATACAGAATCCAAGGCTGGTATGAACAGTGGCAGTGAACTGATGACCATTCAGGATGCTGCAAACGTATTGACCTTCTATGCAAAGAAGGCTGCTAACCAGGAACCGACATGGCCGGATGTAATTCCGTCCCTGAAGTCTTTGGAAGGTTCTATCTGGTACGAAGGCTAAGTCGTTAAATTTTAAAGATTAGGTAAAAGTGCGGTGTCTGGGACACCGGATACCGCATAATTTATATTTGAAAGGAAAATAGAAAAATGAAAAGTACATTTAAGAAGGCACTGGCAGCTGTTTCCGCAGCAGCAGTAGTTGCTACTTCTGCCGCTGTTTTCACCGCTATTCCAGCAGATGCTATTGGCAGTCTGGCAATTGCAGGCGTTACAGTTACGATGGATGAACTGCAGGCAAACAATTATCTGGTAACCGTTCCGGTAACCATCAACGGCAATACTGATGGTTGGGATGCTCTGGCATTCGGTGTCTCTTGGAACACAAGCGAAATCACTTATTCTAGCAATAGCAGAGGTGGTTTGCTGGGTGATGCTTACATCAATCAGAATATCGAAATTTCTGGTTCTGGTTTGCAGCTTTCTCCGGACAATGCAGGTGCTTGGATTGCATACGCAAGCACACCGTCTGCTTCTGGTCCAAGCTATGTAGTTGGCGATGGTGCAATCATTAACATAACCTTCAAGGTTAATGAAAATGCACAGCCGGGCGACATCTACTACATCGACAGCCCAGCAATTTCCTTTGATGGTTCTTACACTCCGAACATTCAGCACAGCCCGGACGTAAGCACACAGCCTGCTTCTCAGGGTTACATCAAGATTGATGGTGCAGTTACCACCACAACTGAAGCTACTACTACCACAACGACTACCACAACAACCACCACTACTACAACGACCACCACAACTACCACCACAACTGCTAAGCCGACCACAACAACTACTACCACTACTTCTGCTGCAGCAACTACCACCACTACAACTACCACAGCAGCAGCTACCACCACAAAGGCAGCTACCACCACAAAGGCAGCTCAGCAGACCACTAAGAAGAACACTGGTTCTACCAGCTCTCCGAAGACTGGCAGCATGATTCCGGTTGCAGGTGCTGTTGCAGCAATCGCAGTAATCGGCGGTGTTGCTCTGGTTTCCAAGAAGAGAAAGTAAGAATCTCTGATTCCGAATCATCTTCCGAAGAAAACAGATAAAATTTAAGGAAGTCATCCATTCAATTACAAGTGGGATTGGACAAAATCTTTACAAGTAAAGAATTTGGATTGCGGAAACAAGAGGGCATACTTCGCAAGAAGTGTGCCCTTTTTGTTCACCCCTTTTCTCCTGCCTGCATAAAATGAAGTACACCCATTCTTTGAGAATGGGCGAAAATCCGGAACAAAAGGAGGGAATGCAAGATGCAACAATTGCTGCAAATTTTGGTGGCTGGCGGTGACCGCCGCCAACAATATGCCGCCCAAAAACTTGCCGAGTCGCCGCAGCTTTCCGTGACGACAATCGGATTTTCTCAGTCAGATTCTGAAACATTACCAGAATTTGATGTTCTCGTCCTGCCCATTCACACGACAGCCGAATCTGTGCCGTCCAAAAATGGGAACTTGTCGCTGCCTGAATTGCTGTCCCATGTGAAAAAAGGCGGTCTGGTGTGCGGCGGCGTACTCCCCGAAGCTGTTTGCCGGATGTGTCAAGAACAAGAACTGTGTTTTTGCGATTATTTTCAGCGGGAGGAACTCTGTCTGGCAAATGCCGTTCCAACTGTAGAGGGAGCAATTCAAATTGCCATCTCAGAACGGGAAACAGTACTCTGCGGCAGCTCTGTTCTCGTCATCGGCTACGGCAGAATCGGAACAATCATGGCAGAGCGTTTGCAGGGCTTGAAAGCAGATGTCACCGTTGCGGCTCGCAGCTGCAAAGATGCGGAACGCTGTGCGGCAAATGGTCTGAAATGGATGCATCCGTCTGAAATTGCTGCCCGTGCAGGGAAATTTGACTGGTTCTGCAACACCGTTCCAGTCCTGATGCTGGACGAAACAGCCCTGTCCAACATGAAACCAGATGCACTGGTGATTGACCTGGCATCGAAACCGGGCGGAACGGATTTTGATGCTGCAAAACGCCTGCATCGTCAGGTAGTCTGGGCGTTGGGGCTGCCGGGAATCACTGCACCGAAAACCGCTGGAGCAATCATTGCGAAAACCATCTTCCATATTTTACAGGAGAGGGGACTCGCAGATGAAGGAAACAATTGGTAAACGCATTGGATTTGCGGTAACAGGGTCGTTTTGCACCTTTTCTGCTGCGTTTGCAGAGGCAGAACGACTGGTGGCGGCAGGTTACAGCTTAACGCCGATTTTCTCAGAACATGCCGCTAGCATTGATACCCGTTTTGGGAAAGCTGTGGAACAACGAAAAAAATTGGAGCAGATTTGTGGAAAACCTGCCCTGTTAACGATTTCAGATGTAGAACCGTTAGGGCCAAAAGACCGCTTGGATGCACTGCTTGTTGCCCCTTGCACCGCTAATACCATGGCAAAACTGGCGATGGGCATCACGGATACCACCGTGACCATGGCAGTAAAATCCATGCTGCGGAACGAAAAGCCAATTATTCTGGCTCTGGCAACCAATGACGCTTTGCGGGCATCGGCGAAAAATCTGGGCTTGCTGTTGAATACGAAAAACTATTATTTCGTACCGTTGCGGCAGGATGCTCCCGTCAAGAAACCATCGTCTTTGGTGGCTGATTTTACCCAGATTTCCGACACCGTTGCAGCGGCTTTGGGTGGACTGCAAATTCAACCAATGTTTATACAAAATCTATAAAATCTAAAAACCACCATGCTATACTATCAAGGAAGTGACCGCCTGTTTCTCTATCACCAAACGGGCGGTTCTTATTTTGGAGAATGGCAGTCGTTCGGCTGTCAAAAAAAAGGAGTACGAACATATGGCAGGAATTATTTTACAGCAGGCAATTATTATGCTCATTCTGAATGTGGTCGGAATGATTGCATACTACACCGGCATTGTCAGCCGAGAGGGCGGCAAGCAGCTTTCCAATGTCGTGTTGGAAATTGTAACGCCAGTCATCATCGTGCATGCTTACTTAGAGGAGGAATATGATTCCCGTCTGGTCGTGAATTTGCTGCTGACGTTTGTGCTGGCGGCAGCTTCTTATGTCATCGCCATTTTGATTTCCATGCTGTGTTTCCGTGGAAAATCCGTCGGAAAGTTAGCACCGATTGAGCGATTTTCTGCAACATATAGCAATTGCGGCTTCATGGGCATTCCGCTGGCAAGTGCACTGTTCGGGGCAGAGGGTGTTTTCTATGTCACTGCGTTCCTGACGATTTTCTTCTTGTTCTCGTGGACACACGGTGTCATGCAGCTGACACAGACCAAGGACTTCAAAAAGGCATTGAAAGTGCTGCGTTCGCCAACGGTCATTGGTATCGCCATTGGGTTGATTCTGTATTTTGTACAGCTTCCAATGCCGGGCTTGCTGATGGATACGATGGGCTATATTTCCGACTTGAATACACCGCTTGCGATGATTGCATCGGGTGTCAGCGTGGCACAGGCAAACTTGTTGGGAGCATTGCGGACAGTGCGGATTTATTGGGTCAGCTTCGTGAAATTGCTGGTCATTCCGCTGGCAGTCATGGCAATGTGCCTCTGCCTGCCGTTTGTATCTATGGAAGTGCGGACGGTTGTTTTGCTGCTGACAGCTGCGCCGGCTGCTGCAATGTGTACACTGCAATGTCAAGTACATGGCTTAAATGACATTTATGCTTCTCAAATTTTTGCAGCAACAACGATTCTCTCTATGGCAACCATGCCACTATTAATTCAGATTTTCAGTATGTTAACTTAAAAAGAGCGGAGCAAACATGAACACTTTCCCTATTTTTCAATAATATGTAAATTTTCATCAGAAAGCCTCCACATAAACTTGCAAAATCCGGTTGAAATTGTTAAAATAATAGTATTGATTTAAATCGATAAAAGATTGCATCAATAGAAAGAAAGGAAATTGTGAATTGAGGGGAGCGAATCCGCAATGTGGAAACCAGTCATTGACCGACAGATGGAACGAAAGTGGATGTATTTGCAGGTATTGCAGCTGATTCAGCAATACGGAGCAATTTCTCGTGTGGAGATTGCCAACAAACTGCATATGACAAGAGCATCCGTGACGCTGCTGATTCATGAGATGATGGAAAAGGGCGTTTTAGAAGACATCGGAACATGTCCAACCTCGGAGGGAAAAGGCAGAAGAAAATTATTGATGGATGTGCATCCTTCTCGTTGGCTGCTGATTGGTATTTCCATTCAGGGGAATCATTTGGTGGTTGGACTGACAACCTTGGGCATGAATACGCTGGAAAAGCAGTGCATTCCGTTTCCAGTGATGCAGGCTTCATGGGCATCCATACAGGAACAAATGATTATAACCGTTCGCCAGATTTTGAAGAGCAACTATATTGAGGAATCGCAAATTTTGGGCTTGGGTGTTGGATGGATGCCCAGCGTCTTGCAGCACTTCTTTCCGGATGCAACTAGGCAGGAACAACAAATGGCAGAATTGCAGCAGATATTGAGAGATGCCCTGCACGTTCCGGTCTTCTGGGGTAATGCATTGCCATCTATGGCGGTATATTGCCTGTATCAGAAACCAAAGCAGGAAATTATTGCTTTATTCTGTGCAGATGGGGCAGATTATTATGTTTCTATCGTCTGTCGCTCGCATACCATGGAGTGTCTAAACGGCAAGCCGATTTCTATGCAGGGATTGCCGCTTTCTCCAAATCAAACTGTGGGCGACTTGCTGACGCCAGTTGCATTGCAGCAGCGAGTAAAGCCGTATTATAGTGCCAAGCAAACGCCAGTCTTGTATGATCTGACAGGCGGAAAGCTGGAAACAATGACACTGCCGGATTTGTTTACCGCAGCCTGTGCAGAGGGTAAGGACTTTGACCCGATTTTGTCAGACTTGATGGAAGAGATGATGCAGCAGTTCTGCCAGTTCTGGAGCAGCATTCTGGTGATGTATCCGATTGAGCAGCTTTATCTGTATCGCCCTGATTTCACTTTGCCACACTGGCAGGAAATTTATCGGTATGCGAAGCAATATATGAAGCCGGAGTTGGCTGCAAAGTTATCCTGCGGGGATTTGACAGAAAAATGTCAGTATGCAGGCGGTGTGTTTTATGCATTGGACGGCGGTATTTTTAAGCTTTGTACCGCAGAAGAACAAAAAACATCGGAGTAAAAATAAGATTTCATAGAGAAAACAGTCGATTTGCTGGAAAACAGACCTGCTGTTTTCTCTTTTTTTAAAATTTTTGTTTTTTCTACACGAACACTTGCAAGCGATAGAAAGATATGTTATAATAAGACCGTAGCAAATTTGCAGGGTTCGACAAAAACCGTGCACATGGAAGATTGCAGAAAGGAGTAGAATTTCCGAACGGAAATTCACACGCAAACAATGAGATTACAGGAAAAGAATCATGCGGAGTTGGAGGCATTTCAGGCAGAATGTCAGCAGGCATACAAGCAGTTTCAGGCAGAAAATCTGAAACTGGATATGTCCAGAGGGAAACCAGCACCAGCACAGTTGGAACTGAGCATGGATATGATGGATTGCCTGAAGAAGGGCGATTATCGGGCTGAAAACGGTCTGGACTGCCGGAACTACGGGGTTCTGGATGGACTGCCGGAAACAAAGGCATTCTTTGCACCGATGCTGGGCGTAAAGCCGGAAGAAATTATTGTATACGGAAACTCCAGCCTGAACATTATGTACTGGGTAATGTCTGTTGCAATGACCAACGGTGTTTTGGGTGGCACACCATGGGGCAAACTGGATCATGTGAAGTTCCTGTGTCCGGTTCCGGGATATGACCGCCATTTTGCAGTAACCCAGTTCTTTGGTATGGAACTGATCAATGTGCCGATGAACGAAGATGGCCCTGATATGGACATCGTAGAAAAACTGGTTGCAGAAGATGACAGCATCAAGGGCATCTGGTGTGTGCCGATGTACTCCAATCCGGGCGGGGTTGTATATAGCGATGAAGTGGTAAAGCGATTCGCAGCACTGAAGCCGAAGGCAGCAGATTTCCGGATTTTCTGGGATAATGCATACTGTGTACACCATCTGGTTGACAATCCGCCAGTACAGGCAAATCTGCTGGAAGAAGCAAAGAAGGTTGGCAACGAAGATATTTGCTATATGTTTGCATCTACTTCTAAAATCACCTTCCCGGGCAGCGGAATTGCAGTAATGGCAGCCAGCGAAAGAAACTTGGCAAGCCTGAAGAAGTCCTTGGGCTTTGCAACGATTGGTTTTGATAAGATGAACCAGCTGCGGCATCTGCGGTTCTTTGGCGGCAAGTTTGAAAACCTGCTGGAACACATGAAGAAGCATAAGGCATTGATTGCTCCGAAGTTTGCAATTGTTGTCAACACACTGGAAAAGGAACTGGGTGATTTGGGCATTGCAACTTGGTCGAATCCAAAGGGCGGTTACTTCATCTCCTTCAATCAGAAGGGTTGTGCAAAGCGGATTGTACAGCTTTGTAAGGATGCTGGTGTCGTTCTGACGGGTGCAGGGGCATCGTTCCCGTATGGCGTAGACCCAGAAGATGAAAACATCCGGATTTCTCCGACATTCCCGACCGAAGAAGAACTGCAAAAGGCAATGGATGTCTTTGTATGCAGTGCAAAGCTGGCAGCAGCAGAACAGTTGCTGGCTGACTAATTAAAACAAAAAAGCGATAAAAATAACACCGCTGCGGAGGTTGCAATACCATCCGCAGCGGTGTTTTGTGTTTCAGAATGATTGAATGCTTGATTTTATCGTTTGCATTCTGCCTGAACAGCTTCAAATTCTTCTACCAGTTCCTGTTCCGGTGCTTTTGTCAGTAGCGAAACAATAACAATGGCAGCCAGAGCCACGATAAAGGCTGGCAGCAGTTCGTATAAATCCCATGCTCCGCCCAGCGGACGAACGAGGAACTTCCATACAAATACCATCACACCGCCGGCAACCAGTCCAGCCAAAGCTCCCCACTTGTTGGAACGCTTCCAGAATAACGCACACAGCATAACAGGTCCAAAAGTCGCACCAAATCCAGCCCATGCAAAGGATACGATATGGAAAACAGAGCTGTCCGGATTCCATGCGATACCGATGGAAATCACAGCGATAATCAGCAGAACGGCACGAGCTGCCAGCATGGCAGTCTTTTCCGAAAGCTTAATGCCGAACACGCCTTGCAGCAGGTTTTCTGACATACTGGAGGATGCTGCCAGCAGCTGAGAGTCTGAAGTAGACATCGTGCAGGCAAGAATTCCTGCAAAAATCAGACCAGCAAACAACGCTGCCAGAACGCCATGTTCACTAATCAGCGTTGCAATCTTCATGATAACGGTTTCAGACTCTGCACTGAAATTGTCCGGATTGTCGCCCAGTACGGAAATTGTACTGTTGGTCATCAGAGTTTTTCCGATGAAACCAATCAGAATGGCAATGCCCATAGAGATGACAACCCAGATAGAGGCAATTCTACGGGAAGTCTTGATTTTTCTGCTGTCCTCAATTGCCATGAATCGCAGCAGAATATGCGGCATTCCGAAATAGCCCAGTCCCCAAGCCAAGGTGGAACAGATGGTCAGAATGCTGTATGGTTTTGCAGAATTGGTTGTAATATCATAGGTGTGGTTGAAGGAAAGATAGCCCGGCAGAGCCTTTGCATTTTCCATGACAACATCTATACCGCCAGCCTTGACAATTCCAAAGACAACTACCATGACCAGTGCAACGGTCATAATAATGCTCTGGAGCAGGTCGGTTGTGCTGGCAGCCAAAAATCCGCCGATGCTGGTATAGGCAATGATGATTACAGCACTTAAAATCATCGCAGCGTGATAGTTCATCCCGAACAGCGTCTGGAACAGCTTTCCGCAGGCGGAAAAACCAGATGCAGTATACGGCACAAAGAAAATCAAAATGATGATGGCGGAAATGCCCATCAGGAAATGTTTGTTATCGTGATAGCGGTTCGAGAAAAAGTCTGGAATTGTAATCGAGCCATTGTGCTGGGAATAAATTCGCAGCCGTTTTGCAACCAACAGCCAGTTGAGATATGTGCCAATTGCCAGACCAATGACCGTCCAGCCAACATCGGCAAAGCCAGTCAGCAGTGCCAGCCCTGGCAAGCCCATCAGCAAGTAGCTGCTCATGTCAGAGGCTTCCGCACTCATGGCGGTGACGATTGGCCCCAGCTTTCTGCCGCCTAGGTAGAAATCGCTGGTGTCTTTATTTTTTTTGGATGCGAGAATGCCGACTACAATCATTAAAATCAAGTATGCAATGATGGTAATCAACATACAGATGAGGTTGGATTTCATGAATTTGATACTCCTTTATTTTTCCGGTTGATGATGGGGTGGGGTAGGTTTATTTCTGGTTTTCCTTTTTCCAGTCCAGAAATTCTTCATAAGTGCCCTGTCTTTCCAGACAGCCGTCTGGTGTGATTTCAATGATGCGATTTGCAACCGTCTGTAAAATTTCGTGGTCGTGTGAGGAAAGAATGACAACGCCCTTGAATGCCGTCAAGCCATTGTTTACAGCAGTAATGCTTTCCAAGTCCAGATGGTTGGTCGGACGGTCTAACAGCAATACGTTGGAATGATACAGCATCATCCGAGAGAACATGCAGCGGACTTTTTCTCCACCAGACAAGACCTTGACCGGCTTATAAATATCATCGCCGGAGAACAGCATTCTGCCGAGGAAGCCTCGGAGATAGGTTTCAGTTTCATCTGTTTTGGAATACTGCCGAATCCAATCCAGAATGGAAAGGTCACAGTCGTTGAAATAAACAGAGTTATCCACAGGGAAGTAGGAAGTCGAAGTGGAAACGCCCCACTTGAATGTACCTTCGTCTGGCTGTTCTTCTTCCATTAGGATTTTGAACAGCATGGTAATTGCCTGTTCACTTTCGCCGATGAAGGCAACTTTGTCCGTACGGCTCAGGGTAAAGCTGACATTGTTCAGCAGCTTCACACCGTCTACGGTTTTGGAAATGCCGTTGACCTGTAACACTTCTTTTCCCAGTTCCCGATCCATGTCGAATCCAATAAACGGATAGCGGCGGCTGGAGGCTGGCAGCTGTTCCACAGTGAGGTTATCCAGCAATTTCCGGCGGGAGGTTGCCTGACGGGATTTGGATTTGTTGGCAGAGAACCGCTCGATAAAGGTTTTGAGTTCCTTAATCTTTTCTTCAGTCTTTTTGTTCTGCTGGCGAATCATCCGCTGCATCATCTGGCTGGACTCATACCAGAATTCATAGTTGCCGACATACATTTTAATTTGCGTATAGTCGATGTCAACGATGTGCGTGCAGACGTTATTCAAAAAATGGCGGTCATGGGAAACCACAATGACCGTTCCGAAATATTCAGAAAGGAAGTCTTCCAGCCACGTGATGGCATCAATATCCAGATGGTTGGTCGGTTCGTCCATGAGAATGATGTCCGGATTGCCGAACAGTGCCTGTGCGAGCAGGATTTTCACCTTTTCGTTACCGGAGAGGTCGCCCATGGTCTGGTACAGCAAATCTTCGGAAAGTCCCAGTCCTTGCAGGAGCTTGGAAACATCCGATTCCGCTTCCCAGCCGTTCAGTTCTGCAAATTCGGCTTCGAGTTCCGCTGCATGGTTGCCGTCCTCTTCCGAGAAGTCCGGCTTTGCATACAGGGCATCTTTTTCCTGCATGATGGCATAGAGCCGTTCATTGCCCATAATCACCGTGTCGAGAACGGTGTAGGCATCATAGGCGAAGTGGTCTTGCTTCAAAACGCTCATCCGGAGTTCTTTCGGGATGGTAACTTCTCCGGTTGTGGGCGGCAAGACACCGCATAGAATTTTCAGGAACGTGGATTTTCCAGCACCGTTTGCACCGATGACCCCATAGCAGTTTCCGGCATTGAATTGCAGGTTGACGTTCTTAAAGAGGGTGTCGCCGCCGAATTGGAGGCTGACGTTGGATACAGTAATCATGAATACTCCTTTCAAAATACGAAATCAATATGATTAGTATAGCATATCTGCGGGGGAAATGCAAGCAAAGCGGCGATTTTTTCGACAAATGCAGCCTGCTTGACAGATTTTTTTCTTTGTGTTATGCTAACAGAAAAAGGGGAGATGATTTTGTGATACGTCCCAATACACCGGAACAAAAACGAATTTTGATACTTTTGAGCATTGTCATCGGGCTGTTGCTGATTGGAATTGGATGTTTTGGCGTTTTGCTGCATCAGAAATCTGCACAAGAACCGCAGCATTTCACAGCGGTTTCCATCGAGTCAACAGATTCCATTACAACAGAATTGGAGATGAAAACCCAAACGACCACTGTTTCAACAAGCATGGCAACCACAACCATTACAACAACTGTTTCAACTACTATGGAAACAACAACCATTCCAGTTTGTGCAGAGTTAGCAACCATTTTAGAAAACAATGGTTATCCACTTTCTGATTTGGGGGATAGCAAACAACTGATTGCTGTGGTTTCAAGCGGCTGCTCTGCGGTTGTCTATGGATTTTCAGCAGGGGAACAGGGCTGGCAGATGGATTTTGTATCCAACGGCTGTGTAGGAACAAATGGTGTTTCTGCGAACAGTCGAGAGGGGATTTCTTGCACGCCAAAAGGGTTGTTTTCGTTGGGGTTTGCCTTTGGAACAGACCCACTTACGGATTTATCCATTCCATATCGGCAGTTGAACGAGAATTGTTATTGGGTGGATGACCCAGCTTCTCCGGTTTATAATCAGTGGCAGGAAACAACGGAAATCAATTGGAACAGTGCGGAACATCTGATTGATTATGCGAGTAGCTATCATTATGCCGTGGTGGTGAATTATAACTGTGACCCAGTTGTTCCCGGAGCAGGCTCGGCTATTTTTCTGCACTGCACCGCAGGAGCATCCAGTACTGCCGGATGCATTGCCGTTCCAGATTCGCAGATGTGGGACATTCTGCATTGGTTACGGGAAGAAGATTTGCCGTTGATTTTAACATCCTGATATATCATCATACACATAACAAAAAATCCCCGTATCCGTTGGAAAATATCCGCAGGATACGGGGCTTTTTCTGTACAAAATTTTGTTAGGTACTTAGTCTACGGTTACGATTTCGCCGTACAGTTCTCTCGGAGCAGATACTGCATTGGATTCATCAGTATCAATGTGCATTGCCAGTGCATAAGAATCAGAAACACGGCAAACAACATCGCCCAGGATTGCCTTTCTGCCGTCTGTATCCAGACGAACCCATACAACGTCCTTATCCTTTACGCCCATTTCTTCAGCGTCTGCCGGAGTCAAATGGATGTGACGCTTTGCAACGATAACACCTTCAGAAATTTCGATTTCGCCTTCTGGACCAACGATCTTACATGCACCAGAACCAGCAACATCGCCAGATTCCCGAATCGGAGCAACAATGCCGATAGAACGAGCATCGGTTGCAGAGAGTTCTACCTGATTTGCCTTCCGGAACGGGCCGAGGATGGAAACATTCGGCAGGGACTTCTTCGGGCCTACGATGGTAACCCGTTCTTCACTTGCGAACTGTCCCGGCTGAGAGAGCATTTTCTTAACGGTCAGTTCCTTGCCTTCGCCGAACAGGGTTGCAAATACTTCTGCGGTCAGATGAACGTGTCTTGCAGATGTTTCTACAATAAATTTCTTTGCCATGGGAAAAACCTCCAATGATTTGATTGTTCCCTATCATTGTACTACTTTTTTGTAGTTTCGTCAATAGAATTTTGGAAATTTCGAGAAAAAGCAAGGTTTCCTTTTTGTAAAAAAATTCGCCGCTGGAAGATTCCGGAGAACTTCCAGCAGCGGATTTTCAAAAAGAAAATGTTTGATTATTCTGGAATATACGGGAGGTCATCAATTAAACGAACAACGAACCGCATGAGGTATGTGGTATCATCTTCGTTCAGATTGCTGTCTTTATCCAAGTAGCAGTTTGCATTTGCCCGTGCGGTATCCGACAATACAACCATTCCAGCCAGATACTTGTTTAATAGAATTGCATCGGTCAAAGATACAGCACCATCCAAATCAACATCCCCATAGAAGATGTCAGGGTCAATGATTGTGGAGGTTTCTGTTGTGACTGCGGTTGTAATTTCTGTTGCTGGTGTAGTGGAGCTTGCTGTAGTCGTTGCCGGAGCAGTGGTTTCTGCGGTTGTTTCTTCTGTGGTTTCAGCAGTGGTGGTAACTGTCGTTGTAGTGGTAGTTGTGGTAGCTGTTGTGGTGGTAGTTGTAACCGGGTTGTCATCCGGGGTTGTGCCGTCTGGTTCTGTACCCCAAATCAGGGTGTCCCCATCATACATTGTGATATATGGGGTATCTACCATCGCATCTTCGCCGCCCTGTGTCAGACCCTGGAACGAATAGTCGTTGGAAGCATCCCAAACGCCTTGAATGTTGTCCGGAATGGAGATACGGAACTGGCATTCGGAGCGGTGTTCAGATTGTCCGGTCGGCATGACAACGCTGCCATCTGCGAACGAAAGCTTGACATAATAGATGTTATCCTTGTAGTGAATCGGGTCGGAAATGGTCATCTTGCCCTCATCAGAAGCGTGCTGGTCATAGCCGATTCTTACAGAAACGTCGTCAATGGAATAACCAGCGTCAACCAGTTCAGAGATGTCGAAATAATAGTTGTAGGAGAGGTTTTGAATGACTCTTGCCGGCCATGCGGAATGGTTCATGGCAAATGCCTTGATTTCGGTATAGCTGCCAGCAGCCTGGTTGATGGATGCCCGCATAAAGAATTCTGTCCACTTCGGTGTTTCAGTCGGTGGGAAATCTGGGTCACTGCTGCCACCGTATTTCTGTACCATTGCACAGAGTGCAGCGGTATAGCCAGCGTTGTAGTCAATGGCAACTTCGGTATACTGATAATCGCCGATTTTATCGGAGTATTTACCGGTCTGGTCAGGGCCGCCAACCAGTGCACCATACAAAGTGTGTGCGTGCGGCTTTGCATCTTCGCCCTCCGTCTGTCCGATGTTGCTCCACTTGTCGTTCCATGCACCGGAAGATGTTCTGTGGTGCCATGCCTGCGGATACTTGTCGCCCATGCCAATAACATAGCTCATATCAAGGTCATTGTCGCCGAATGCATAATTCATGGTAGAATCCGCAAAATCGGTGTATTTTGTTGCAGCGGCTGCATCGTCTGCAAACAGTTCATCTGCTGCAACATATGCCAGGAATGCAGTAGTGGTTGCATGACGCAGCGGACCCCACGGGAACAGCCATGCCAGACCATCCGGTGTGTGTGCGATTTGCTTGCCACCGTAACCCGTTGTCCAGTATTCCAGATGTTTCCGGAACTGTTCTTTCCACTGGCTGTCGCCAGTATTCATTGCATACAGCAACATACCGCCCTGCATGGTGTCATCCCAGCAATGACCCCAAGTATATTTCATTTCAGAGGACTGTTCTTCCTTGCCCAGATTCGGGATGTAATCGGTCTTGCACAAATCCAGATAGGATTGTTCACCGGTTGCCCGATAGAGCCAGTTTGCAGCAAAGAACAAGTCGTCATAGAATGAGCTTGGCTTATAATAATTATGTTCTTCAGTATCATCGCCGATGGAGCGATTTTTGTCAGCCCGTTCAAAGCAAGCCTTTGCGTGTGCCAGATAATTGTCTGCACGGTCTGGGTCAGAATCCTTGAAACAGAGATAACCAACGGCAAGAGCCGCTGCCATCTGTCCTTCAATACAGCTGTCATTGCAGGTGTAATACGGCCGTTCGGTTTCACCCTTCATCAGTGCGAACTTCCGCATATAAACTTCCGCAGAACCCCACCATACATGGTCGAATGCACCATCGCCAATCATGTAAACGATTTCATCGCCCAAATCACAGCTTGCAACGTAATCCAATGCCCAAGCAAGGTTGTTCTTGTATTCAGTCAGTTCGCCGATTTCCTTGACACCGTCCTGATATTCCAGCAAGCCCCAACCCAGCATGGTTGCAGCATAAGCATTGGTCAGTGTGAATTTCAGGTGGTCGCCGGCATCGAACCAGCCGCCCGGAATATAGTCGTTGACCATGCAGTCATCTCGCCAGCTGACTTCGTTCCAGTCTGGCAGTTCGCCGCACTGCTGTACCTCATAGAAAAACATCGACTTCTGTAAGGCTTCGCCGTAGTTGTAAGTGGAGTTTGTGGTGTCCGCAGCTTCCGCAGTTCCGAACAAGCCGGAGGAGGCAGAAGCTGCACTGGTGATGGCAAGAACCGCTGCACTGAGCAGGGCAATTCCTGTTTTTTTCATCAAAAATCCCATTCCTTTCCTTGTGATAAAATTCATTTGATTTTTTGCGGCAGGCAGCCGACAAAAAAGTGATTACTTTTAGTTTACCACGAGGATGTCAAAAAGTCAAGGATTTTTGTGGAAACTTTTGTAGTTGCAAACTGGATTTTGTGAAACAAAAACAGACCCTTGGTTTCCCAAGCGGTCTGTTCTTGCATGAATATGAAAGGTTTGGAAAAAGATTAAGAAGAAAGCAATGTTAAGCAGCTGTGTTTTCGGATGGCTGTCCGCCCTGTGGCGGCGTTGGTGCACCATTTCCACCACCTTGCTGTCCGTTGCCAAATCCGCCTTGCGGCGGTTCTGGCTGTTCGCCGTCTGCGAAGGTTGGCATTTCGCCGTTGTTCGGCGGTGTTCCGCCTTTGTCGCCAAAGTTGCCTGGAGCGGAGCTTTGTTCGCTGCCGTCTGTCAATTGAAACGAATCTGCAACTGTTCCGCCGGAAACTGTGCCATCTGTAGCAGTTCCATCTTCAGAGAGCGTGCCGGAATATGTTCCGTCTACAATCAGCTGGCAGTTGTCCATCTGGTCGCCGTAATAAACGACATCGGAAACCGCTTTTTGTGTCTGCATACCCATCAGGACGTTGCCGTCTGCATCACAGACAGCGATGAAGTCGCCGGCATTGGCTGAAATGCTGGTTGTATAGTAATGCTGTGTGCTGAGATATTCCATCATGCCACGGCTGGACAGTGCTAAAATAGAACCGCCTGTCATGGTCATATCGGTTTCAAAGTCAATCGCACCATCGCCGCCGCTGACTGGGCCAGAAACAAAGACCGTTCCGCCAGTCATGGTAATGTTACCGTTGGAGTCGATGCCGTCTCCGTCTGCACAGATGTAAATCGTACCGCCGCTAATGGTCAATTCGTGGCTTTCCTCTGCGGTATCTGTGGCAGTGTCGGTATTGGAAAGCGTTGTGGTTGCGGTCGTGGTTTCTGTTGTGGTAGTTTCATCGGCAGCAGTGGTTGCAGATGGGTCGCCCGGCTGGTTTCCGTCTGGCTGTCCCATCGGGAAGCCCATGCCCATACCAGTGCCGCCGCCTGTATTCAAACCGTCATCGGTTGCCTGTAAAATGCGGATTGTGCCGCCTGCTAAGTTCATATCTGCCTTGGATTCAATGCCTTCGGTTGCTTGGTCAATCGTAATTGAACCGTCTGTGATTGCGAAATCACCGTGGCTGCTGATGCCCTTTGCCATGGAAGAACTCAGTTCCAGCGTGCCGCCGGAGCAGGTAAACGCTCCACCGCTGTGCATACAGTGGTCAGTGGTGTTTGCCTGAATCGTTCCACCTGTAATGGTCAGTGCATTTCCGGCTTTGATACCCTTGCTGCTGGCATCTTCCGCAGCAGTTGTGTTTGTGTCAGTGTCTGTAGTTGTTTCTGTATTCGTTGTGGTTGTGGTCGTTGTAACAGCCGGAGCGGTTTCTGCTGGCTGAGAACCCGTTGCATCATCCGGCTTTTCCATGGGTGCAGCCCCATCCGGACGATTGCCGCTCTGCGGTGGTGTTTGTCCGTCAAATGGCGATTGTCCGTTATCGAATCTGCCACCGAAGCCACCGCCGCCAAACGGCTGGTCGTCCGAGGTGCTGACTGCAATTTCACCCGTTGTTGTGACATTCAGCGTACCGCCGTCAATGTAGCAGTCTGTTTCTGCCTGAATGCCGTCTCCTTTGGCGGTAATGTTGAGTGTACCGCCGCTGATGGCAATCCAACCCTGTTCCGGGTCATCTGCTTTTGTTGTCTTTAAGCCATCATTTTGTGCATCTATAGTAATCGTGCCGCCGCAAATACCAATGCTGTCTTTGCCTTTCATGCCGTTATTGGCAGCGGTCACGGAGATGGTTCCATCTATAATTTTTAAATCATCCCGGCAGACAATGCCATTTGCTGCATTGCCGGTTACGGTCAAAGCACCGCTGCCGTTGATGGTCAATTTATCTTCTGTAAAGAGGGCAGCAGTTTCTCCATTTGTGGTGGCATTTGAATTTGCACCATCGGAGAGAAAATTTTCTGTGTTGGCTGCCAGAGAGAGAATGGTGCGTTTTTCGTTTTCGCAGGATAACGCTGCACCATTGGAATTGGTAATGGAAACGCCGTCGAAATACAGCTTTACTTTTTCGCTGCCAGTGACTCGCAGCTGACCGTCTTTCCATATTCCGGTGATTCGGTATGTACCGCCGTTCTGAATGGTAACGGTGCGGTCAGAAACAGAAACGGCATTGGTGTTGCCGGTTACATCTGCGGTCGTTCCCCTCAGCGTGATTTCTGCATCAAATGTATCATAAGTACTGGTTTTGTCGTCGTCATCATAGTCCACACGCTGTTCTGAATCGGAAAGCGGTGTTGCAACGGTGCTTTCTGAATGTTCAGAATCGGTTGTCGTGGATTCTGATTCCAGTTCAGAAATAGCAGCAGTGGTTTGTGTTGATTCGGCGGTACTGGAACTGTTATTGTCTGTACAGCCAGTGGTATAGGCGAGAACGGCAGCAACTGCCATGGTCATCGCCCAGGCTCGGTTTTGTTCTCTGCTACTCATATGAAATCTTCCTTTCTTTTGAGAAGAGGCTGTCTTTGTTTCTATGCTCCTATTTTCGCATAACTTTATGGAAATTGCGTGAAAGGTGTTCGTAAAGTGCCTGAAAGTCGGGTGGCAGATTTTCCATAAATCGTTGGATGCTTTCCCTATATTTTGGATGAAGAAATCCAGCGGTTTTCGTCATTTTCTTTAAGAATTTCACAGAACCTTGACGTTCTGGAAAAGAACATGGTATAATAAACAATGAACTAATGAGAGAAATACAATCGGAGAATCGGAGGTGTGAAAATGGATGCGGATTATTTCAAGAAGTTGCAGGCAGTTCCGCCGTTTGCAGCGGCAGCAACGGCATTGCAGACAGGAGATTTATTTTCAGACTTGACCGGAGCTGTAACCGCTCCGGTTTTATATAGCTATGTCTGGTGGTGTTTGCAGCAGGCAATCCACGACCAAGTGGACACGTTGTATTTTCTGGCACGAGATGGACACATTCTCTATGAAATCGCAAAGCGGTTCTGTGAACAGTATGCGTTGCCGATTCACTGTCAATACCTTTATGTTTCTCGAATGGCACTGCGAATGCCAGCTTATCACCGCATGGGAGAAGCTGCCTATGATTTGCTGCTGGTACGGGGGGCAAATTTAACGCCTCGTCATGTATTGGAACGACTGGCACTTTCTGCGGAAGAACAGCAACAGGTTTATGCAGATTGTGCCATTCCGGCAGAAGATTGTGACAAGTCACTTTCTGTGCAGGAGTTTACGGCGTTGGCAGAACAGCTGCGGAAGAGCAGCGTTTACCGGAATTTTGTACAGGAAAAATCGCAGGCAGCCGAAACTGCTGCTATGGCTTATCTGGAGCAGGCAGGCTTGCTGCGAGATGTCCGGATAGGCATTGTAGACAGCGGCTGGAATGGCTCAATGCAGAATTGTTTGATGACACTGTTGGAGGGAGCAGGAAAACCGTTGCCCAACCTGAAAGGCTATTATTTCGGGCTGTATACCGAGCCGAAACAGGGAACGTGGGAGGCATGGTATTTTGACCCGCTGACTCCTTTAAAAAAAGTCATTCGCTTTAATAATAATGTCTATGAGTGTATGTGTGCTGCACCGCATGGGACAACGATGGGCTATACAATCAAAGAAGATGGTATGGCAGTTCCTGTTTGCAAGCCGATGGGAGCAGTTGACCAGGCAAATGCAGCCCTCGCAGAACAGCAGGAGCAAATTTGTCTGGCATTTACAGAACGGGTTCTGCCGCAGGTTTCGTTTTCCGATTTTGCAGCGTTGCCACTCGCAGATGTAACAGAATCGCTGTTGCAGCGGCTCTTGTTCCGCCCTCATGGTCAGAACATACTCCCCTTCCCTTCCGGCGTTCTCTTTTAATTCATAGGTAATGGCTTCACTGTATGCGTTTCCGCTGGCATCTGCTGGACAGGAAGCTGCGTTGAAACAAGTGCTGTTATCGCAACATCTGCTACAGCATTTTCACCATGTGGAATCGGTACAGGCAGAACCGTTCTGGGTGTATGGTTCATTGGCGTGCAGTCAAATCCGCAGAAAACGGTGGTATCACTGGAATTTTGCCTGCTGGGATTGGATTCGGCACGCAGTCAACAGGAGGAGAGGACATTGACAGAAGAAAAAAAGCCCCTCATTTCCGTATTGATGGGCGTTTATAATTGTAAAGAGCGTTCAATGTTGGAACGCTCTGTGCGGTCGATTGTAGAACAGACCTATCCCAACTGGGAATTGATTTTGTGTGATGATGGCTCGACCAATGCAGCCTTGCTCTGGATGCAGAACCTTGCTGCTCGGGATAGCCGGATTCGATTGCTGCAAAATGACCGCAATTTGGGCTTGGCTCGGACGTTGAACCGCTGCTTATCTGTGGCGAAGGGGGCATATCTTGCACGGCAGGATGATGATGACATTTCCAAACCTGACCGCTTTGAAAAGCAGATTGCCTATCTGGAATCGCATGCAGATGTGGATTTCGTTGGCTCTAATTGTGATTTATATACGCCGGAGGGCGGTGTTTCCGGCTGCTGGAAACGTCCGGAACGCCCTCGAAAGCAGGATTTTTTGTTTAATTCGCCGTTTATACATGGTTCAATTCTGTTTCGGCGACGGTGCTTTGAAAAAGTCAGCGGTTATCCGGTAATGGAGAAAATCGCTCGCTATGAAGACTATATGCTATTTATGCAGCTCTATGCAGCCGGCTTGCAGGGGGCAAATTTACAGGAATGTTTATACCAATATTATTTCGATAGCAAAACTCGCCGGATTCCGGTACGGGAACGGTTGGATGAGGCAATTGTTCGCTGGAGAGGGTTTCATATGTTGAACCTGATGCCAAAAGGACTGCCGTATATCGGAAAGCCATTGATATTGGCACTGCTTCCGCCGAAGTTGATTCATCACATGCATTCATAATTTTTTCATATCTCAAGCAGATTTGTGGCGAAACGAAAAAATTCTTTTCAGGTGCTTTTCAGCTTCATTTCACAGGATATACACAATCTTCCTCTATACTATAACCATGCTCTTAGAAGAGAGCATGTAACATCCTCTAAAGTGCTTTTGCATTTACCCCGGTGCAAAAGTATCATCCCCAATAATCCCTATATCATAGCAGTGAACGCCTCCACCCCGGGGCGTTTGCTGTTTATGAAACAATATCTGAGGATACAAAGTACTGACATTTTACTACTCCTTTCAAATAAAATCTGCGTGAAAAAGAGCGTACCGATTGTTTTCGATACGCTCTTTTTCCATGTCTGTTTCTGGTTGCATGCAGGATGGAGAAATATTTTTGAGAGAGAAAAATTATACCTTGCTTTTTTGAATGGTTTGTGTTATACTAAAGCTACTACAAATTTTACGGAAATTGTGAAAATTGTAAGAATATGGAATATCAAACACAGTAAGAAAGGATTATACGATGATGCAATATCAAGAGGCTTACAATCGACTGGAACAGTATGGACAAACCCACTTGCTCCGCTATTATGACACGCTTTCAGCAGCAGAACAGGAAGCATTGCTGCAACAGATTTCAGAGATGGATTTTTCCGTTCTGGAACGGGCTGCACACGAAGAAGCACCAAAAGGTAAGATTGAACCGTTGGGAGCTTGTACGATTTCGGAGATTGCGGAAAAGCAGGATACCTATCGGAAAATTGGTCTGGAAGCCATCCGCAAGGGCAGTGTAGGGGCTGTTTTGCTGGCAGGCGGTCAGGGCAGCCGGCTGGGATGTAATGGGCCAAAAGGCGTATTCCGGATCGGTATCAACAACGACCTGACGATTTTTGAATGTCTGTTCCGGAATCTGATGGACGTGACCGAACAGGCAGGTGTTCCTGTCCCGCTGTTTATCATGACCAGCGAAACCAATGATGCAGAAACCAGAGCGTTTTTAGCAGAAAAACACTATTTCGGCTATCCGGAATCTTCTGTGCATTTCTTCGTGCAGGAAATGGCTCCGGTTGTAGACAAGGATGGAAAAATCCTGCTGGAAACGAAGAGCAGAATTGCAGTTTCCCCGAATGGGAACGGCGGCTGGTTCTCATCCATGCAGCATGCAGGTCTATTGAATGTGCTGAAAGAACAGAACATTGAATGGTTGAACGTGTTCGCTGTGGACAATGTTTTGCAGAGAATGGCAGACCCTTGCTTTATCGGGGCAACGATTGCAGCAAACTGCACGTCTGGCAGCAAGGTTGTTGCAAAGGCAAGCCCAGATGAAAAGGTTGGCGTGTTGTGTCTGGAAGATGGAAAGCCGTCAATCGTAGAATATTTTGAAATGACCGATGATATGCGGAACTTGCGGGAAGCGGATGGCACATTGACCTATCGGTATGGTGTTATCCTGAATTATCTGTTCCGGGTTGACCAGCTCTGCAAGACGTTGGATTGCAGCTTGCCGCTGCATCGGGCATTCAAGAAGGTCGCTTGCCTGACAGAGGACGGCACAGCAACCGTCAAACCAGAACAGCCGAATGGCTATAAGCTGGAAACTTTGGTGCTGGATATGGTACACATGCAGGAAAACTGCTTGCTGTATGAAGTAGAACGGGAAAAGGAATTTGCACCGGTGAAAAATGCAACGGGTGTGGATTCTGTGGATACCGCACGGGCACTGTTGAAACAAAATGGCGTTGCACTGTAAGCAAATATTGTTGAAATAAGAGAAAAAAGACGGCATACAGGGAAAAGGCTCTCTGTATGCTGTCTTTTTGTGTTTTATTCTTGTGTCAGCGCCCGGACCGTTCTGACCACGTGGGAGGCATTGATTTTTACCTGCTCCAGTGTCACTGCGCCGCTGTCGATGCCCTGCAGCAGGTTGTCATAATCACCCTTGTTGCCGGGCATGAACAGGTCGCCGCCTGCCGCAGCTACATACTGCGCCTGCGAATCTCGGTGGGCAGAGCGCGCATCCCCGGTCATCGGTGTGACCCAGTCGGTCATGACGAGGCCTTGGTAGCCGTACTCAGCGCGGAAAATGTCCATGCACGTTGTCATCACCGTGTGTGAAGAGTTGCACCTCGTAGCCGTTTGCCGTGCGCCGTACACGCGCCTGCTTATTCTGGTTACCAATGCCCGCCCACGAGCCATCGCGCGGGGGAGTTAGGGCAATACCGTATAATTCTAAGTGCCGATACGGCGAGCAAGGTGCGGCAGATGCCGTGCCGCAGCTGCCGGAGCGGTGCTTAAGCCGCAAGGCGGGAATTGTGCGGTGTTGCCTAAGGCTGTCCACCTCGCGGGCAATGTAGCGCTGCGCCTGTACCAGATGCTGCTGAATAGCAGCGGGCCTGCTAAAGACCGCGCTGTTGAGATAGGCTACGGCATTTTGCCTTCCTACGAAGGAAACGGCTATATGACCGAGGCGGTTCAAGGCATGATCCGGTGGGCATTTGCGCAGCAAGATGTGAATTTTGTGGAGGCGGAAACCGACCCGGACAACCGCGCATCCCAGCGCATATTGGAAAAATGCGGCTTTGTGCCAAACGGGAAAACAGGGGAGGAAGGCTCCCGTTTTGTGGTGGAACGACCCCAAACAACCTGAGCGTTAATTCAGAAAAGGTATTGGCGGGGTGGGCTGCAATAAGGCAAATAAACCTGCCCGCAGGGAAAAAGAGCAATATGTCTGCGCCGTTCTGTAGCTTTACAAAAGGAAGGGAAAAAGAGTATAATCTGAACAATCGGCATAGGAAATATACGGTAAGGCAAGACAGAAACGCACAATATCAGTTGATGCAAGGCGATTGCCATATTTGGCGGGTAAGCTGCATCGGATCACGAAACGGGGATTTACCATGATACGCATCGCAATCGTAGAGGATGATACAGGGTATCGCAGTCAACTCGGAAAGTACATTAATCAGTATCAAAGCGATTTTTCGGAAACGGTCAGTGTATCTGAATTTTCAGACGGATTGGAAATTGTCGAAAAATACAAATCCGAATATGACATAATCCTGATGGATATCCAAATGAAGCATATGGACGGTATGCAGGCGGCCATGCGCATACGGGATATGGATAAAAATGTCATCATTATATTTATTACAAATTCTGCGCAATTTGCTGTGCAGGGATATAAGGTCGAGGCATTAGACTATGTATTGAAGCCCATTCAATACTTTGCCTTCTCCCAGGTGCTGCATAATGCGGTTAAAAAAGTACATGGAAAATCCAAGTTCTATATACATCTGATACAGGAGAGCAAGATGATCCGGCTGGATGCAGACCAGATACTGTATATTGAAAGCCGCGGGCATACAATTATCTACCATACCGAGATCGGTGAGTATGCAGAGAGAGGATCACTGAAAAGCGCCGAGGAAAAGCTCGCGCAGAGGCATTACTATAAGTGCAACAACTGCTATTTGGTGAACCTGGCGCATGTGGAGCGTGTGAATCAGTTGGTCGTAACCGTAAAAGGGCAGGCTCTGCAAATCAGCCGCGCACGGAAGAAAAGCTTTATGGAAGCCCTTGCTGCATATATGGGAGGCGAATAACAGGCGTGATACAGGATATTCCGAAATTGTATACTGCGCTGGCGGAGTGGTTGGCATGTGTGCTGTTTGTAAGGCTGCTGCCCCAGCGTTATAATGCAGCAAAAACGGCCGGGATCCTGGCAGCAGCGCTGCCCTTATTCGGCTTGGTGCAGTGGTTGATCGGCATTGTTCCGCTAAGCCTTTGGATTCCCGGCATGATCGTGGCTTTGGTTTTGATGTACGCTACGATCTGGTTGTGCTGCCGCTTGAACTTTTGTGATACGGGTTTTTGGTGGGCGCTGGCGTTCACGCTGGCAGAGTTTGTTGCATCGCTGGAGTGGCAGCTCTATTCATTCGGCGCATCAAAGATGCCGGGCAGTTGGTGGATACAGGGACTGTTCTTGCTGGCTTTTTATGGCGGCGGCTTTGGCGTTTTTCTGCGACTTGAGCAGAAAAGGCTGAGAGATAAAGCGCCACTGCATATGACAAGGCGTGAAAGCATATCGGCGGCCGTTATAGCGATCTGCACATTTTTAATCAGCAATATCAGCTATGTGACGACCAATACGCCGTTCAGTGGGCGTATGACCACGGAAATATTCTGGATACGAACGCTGGTGGATTTCGCGGGCGTGGCTGTGCTGCTTTCCATGCAGGATAGGTGGCAGGACATGCAGACCCAACACGAATTAACGGCAATCCAGACACTTTTAAAGCGGCAGTATGAGCAATACCGCATCAGTCGTGATAACAGTGAAGCAATCAACCGCAAATACCACGACTTAAAGCATCAGATACAGGTCATTCGGATGGAGTCAGATGCGGCCAGAAGAGAGGAATACCTCTCGCAACTGGAAAAAGGAATGCAGAGCCTGGGTGTGAATCAGCATACCGGAAATGATGTGCTGGATACGATCCTGTCAGATAAGCAGCTGTATTGCAGCCAGCATCAGATCACGCTGACGATCGTTGCGGACGGTGCAAGGTTGGATTTTATTGAAACGATGGACATCTGCAGCATATTCGGCAATGCGCTTGACAATGCAATAGAGGGTGTGGAAAAGCTGGCTGACCCGCAGCAGCGCCTTATCCGGGTGGCTGTCTATACGCAGAATGTGTTTTTGATCATCCGGGTGGAAAACTACTGTACAGCGCAACTTTCTGTTGTGGACGGAGAGTATCGCACAACGAAGCATGATAAGGATATGCATGGCTACGGGATAAAAAGCATCCGATATACAGCAGAGAAGTATGGCGGATCGGTTTCGGCAGATTGTTCAGATAACTGGTTCCATCTGAGCGTTCTCCTTCCATTGCCGGAAAAAGCCTGATCCTATACAGAACGGCTGTGCGGTTACATGGTATAAAAATTTCTGCCGCGCGGCAGAGACGAAGCATGATATGTGCTTGTCTTAGGGCAACACCGCACAATTCTAAGTGCCGATACGGCGAGCGAGGTGCGGCAGATGCCAAGCCAAAAGCGC
>ERZ857745.1380-NODE-1380-length-30205-cov-3.412471_pt1 | contig 30205 bp, 23 predicted proteins | sample MGYA00519699_ERZ857745 | MGnify/ENA primary metagenome ERZ857745 (study PRJEB31778, sample SAMEA3449357) | human gut metagenome | biome: human gut; feature: human-associated habitat; material: faeces | place: United Kingdom | collected 2010/2012 ...
GGCGGCGGGTTGAACGCGGCCGCACGCGCGGCCGAGCTGGGCGCCGACGTCATCTGCGTGGAAGCCCTGGGCCTGCACGGCGGCAACGCGCAATCCGCGGGTATGTGCGGCATCCTGGGCGGGTATTCCGGCCAGAACAAGAAGCACTTCGCCTTCCCCAGCTACCCCTTCGACGCGCAGGCGCTGACCGATTGGGCCATGGACGAGTACCATTACGCGGCCGATCCGAAACTCATTTACAAGATCGCCAGCGAAGGCGGCAAAAGCCTGGACTGGATGGCCGACTGCGGCGTGCGCTGGCGTTTGGGCGAGGTTCCGGTGTACGTGGCGCCGAAGAACGCCACGCTCGACCACCACGTGCTGAAGATGAAGGACGCCACCGACGCCATGTTCGCGTTCGGTCAGAGAAACGGCGTGCGCTACAAGTTCCAGTGCCCGGCAACGGCGCTGGTGCGCGACGATTCGGGGCGCATCGTGGGCCTGGTGGCGCGCGAGGATTTCGACCACGAGGTGTACATCCACGCCAAGGGCGCCGTCATCCTGACGGCCGGCGGCTTCTGCAACAACAAGGCGCTGCTGGAGAAGTACATCCCCACGGCGGCCATGGGCTGCGCGTCAAGCTACCTGGTGGGCGGCGAGACGGGCGAGTGCTTCCGCATGGGCCTGGGCGCGGGCGCCGACGTGTCGGGGTTCAACAGCTCGGCCAGCTTCGACGGCGGCGTTGACTGGCAGGCCGAAGGCGGCCAGTGGGCGCGTTTCCTGTACGACGGCATGACGCAGCTCTCGCGCCAGCCGTGGCTGACCATCGACCGTTGCGGCAACCGTCTTCGCTATATGGACAGCCGCGTGGCCGAGGACGGCGCGAACGCCATCTACGCCCTGGGCGACCTGGCCACCATCCAGATGACGCCTCCGGGGCATCGCAGCTACATCATCTTCGACGCCGATTACGAAGATCACCTGGCGGGGTTCGCGCAGGAGCATTGCCGCAAGCTCATCACGCCCGACCTGGAGCAGATCGACAAGGTTCCCGAGCATTACCGCGACTGGCACCACGGCGTGCAGGACGCCATCGACGCCGACGTGCTCAAGCGCCGCGACACGCTTGAGGAGCTGGAGACCGACCTGGGCTTCGCGCCCGGCGTGCTCACAAGCGCGGTGGCGAAGTGGAACGAGTGCTGCGAGCGCGGCGAGGACGACTTCATGTACCCCATGCCGCCCGAGTGGCTGCACGCCATCGTGAGGCCGCCGTTCTACGGCTGCCGCATCGGCGGCAACCTGTACGGCACGAAGGCCGGCCTGCTGATCAACGACCAGATGCAGGTTGTGGGGACGAACGGCCTGGTCATCCCCGGTTTGTACGCTGGTTGGCACACCGCCGGCGGCGCGTGCGGCGAGAACAGCTACATCGGCGACCCGATCCTGGGCTCGCTCATGGGCGACGTGGGGCTGGCGTTTTGCGGCGGGTACCTGTGCGGCACCTCGGCCGTGGAGCACGAATTGCAAGGCGCGAAGTAGGGAAGGGGCGTGACGGAAATGAAGGATTCCATGCGCACGATGGCGCGACCGTACGCCATCTTGTTCGCCATCGCGCTGGTGGTGGCGCTGCTTGCCCGCATCGGGCTTGCGGTGATGGACGCCGCCGGATGGCTGGCGTACGACTACATCTCGGCGTCGGGCGTGCCCATGCTCGACGTGATCTGCTCGATCTTGACCGGCTCGGCGTTCGTGGCGTTCCTGTTCGCGGCGGCGCTCACGCTGATGGTATCGGCGGCCGGCGCGGTGCTGCAGGCGGCGCTGTTCGCGAAGGGCGTCCAGGGTGCCGGCAAGCCGGCGGCGGCGTTTCTGTGGGGCTGGGCCGCAGCGGCGGGGTCGCTGGGATGCCGGCTGGTGGTAGCCAGCGGCATTTTGAGCGGCGTGCAGGTGGGTTCCATGAGCAGCAAGCTGCCGGGCGCGGGCGCGCTCGTGCTGGCGGCGGTGTGCTTCACGGCGTTTTTGGGCACGCTTCTGGGTGCGGCTTCGCAGGTCATGTGCGCGTGCATCTCGCGTGCAGGCGGGCGTGCGAGCTGGAACCTGGTGGCCGCGGCGGCTGCGTGCGGCGCGGTGATCATGGTGCTGACGGTGCTCACGTTCGCGGCCATCAATACGGCCAGCCCGAACGCGGCGGCCGTGGGCGGCCTGCTGGCGATCGACTGCGTGGTGAACGTGGCGCTGCTGCTGGCAGCGGGCAAGTTCACGAAGTAGGGAAGTGCGGGGGCTTTTGCGGGAGCGCAAAAGCCCCTTTTCGGCGTTGCGAGGGGGTTGCTTGCGGATGGCGGGGTTCGCGATGGTGCCGCCCGCCCCCGTTCGAGGGCGAGGTTTGCGTTGCTGGTGCGTGAGCGATAGCGCAAGCTCAGTGCGCGACGGTTTTCTGTTCGCGCAAACCTCTCTGCCTGAACGGCATGTGGGGGTTTCTCTACCTGCGTAAGCTTCACCGCCAGTACCATTGTGGATGCTTGCTTAGCTGGTCCCCAGCTTTGCGCGTGGTGATTGCTGGTTTGCAAATCGTGGTTTTGGGAGGAGGCGCGGCATGCGCGAGCTTGATTCTGTGACATTTCGGGCGTTCGATACCGTGTGCGCCGTATCGGCCGATGTCGATGCGGCAGCGTTGCGCGAGGTCGAGGCGCTTTGCGCACGATACGAGCTGCTGCTGAGCCGCTTTAACCCGAAAAGCCGGCTGTTCGCGCTTAACGCCGCGGCGGGCAAGTGGATCGGCGTGGGCGAGGAGCTTGCCGCCGTTTTGCGCGCTGCGTTGGGATATTGCGAGCGCACGGACGGGCTGTTCGACATCACCACGGGAGGCGTGTGCCGCCTATGGGATTTCAAGCGCGGCGTTGTGCCGGACGACGCCGCTATCGCCGAAGCGCTTGCGCACGTCGATTGGCGCAACGTGCAGGTTGAGGGGACGCAGGCGCGCATCGCCGACCCGCAGGCAACGATCGACCTTGGCGGCATGGCAAAGGGATATATCGCAGATAGGGTAATTGACCTGTTGAAACTCCGAGGCGCAACCAGCGGCGTGATCAACCTGGGCGGCAACGTGGCGTGCTTGGGCAACAAACCCGACGGCAGCGTGTGGAACGTAGGCCTGCGCGCGCCCGTCCCTTCGGGCGGCAGCTTGCAAGCCGCATCGTTCACCAGCGTTTCCGTACGCGGGAAGTCGGTAGTGACCAGCGGCGTCTACGAGCGCGCCTTCGTGCGCAACGGTCGCGTGCTCCACCACATTCTGGACCCCCGAACAGGCAAACCGGCGGAAACGGACGTGCTGTCCGCAACCGTCATAGCCGACAAATCGCTCGACGCCGACGGCTACACCACCGCACTCATCGTCATGGGCGCCGACGAAGCTCTAACCTTCGCCGAGCAAACCCCCGGCATAGAAGCCATCCTCCTAACCACCAACGCCCGCCTGCTGCAAACCACCGGCATAACCGCTAAAGGCGCAAGGCTGCGGGTTGGGTAGGTAGGTATGTATGCATGCATGGAAGTACACAGAGGTGCTGCTATGAACACGAGAAATGCGATGCAACTCAAAGCGCTTATCAATAACAAGGCGAAGGCAGCACACGTGTTGCCTCAATTGATGCTGCAGAATTATATGCTTGAGCGATTGATTGACCGAATTTCAAGATCTTCTTGGAGAGATTGCATCATCGTGAAAGGCGGCATGCTTATTGGGTCGCTCATTGGCGTGGATCGACGCACTACGAAAGATTTAGACATGACAGTGCGAGGTTTTACCCTAACTCATGAGAAGAATAGCTGGGGAGCCATCAAGCATCGCGAAGAACTGATTGACTCGATGTACGGCGATGATGGCCTCGAGCATCAATGGCAAACATACGCGTCTAAACATTCGTATGCAACCAATATCACGTTTCAGGAAACGCTTGATGCCGTTCGCGACCTTACATCAGTTGTCTTTACGTAATGGCAGCTGCATTCGCTGAATCTTGTAGTTACACACGTAAGGAGGGTGCTTGTGTCGATTTGCGCTTCCGTTGAGGAGATGACGAATGCAGCTGCATTCGTCGAAACGGTTCTGGCTGTTCAGGAGCCTGTTTTCGTTATGAAAGACGGGCGAGAGGCGATTGTATCCATGTCTCCGGAAGCATACGAGAGCTTGCTTCGAAAAGCGACTCGCGCCCGCCTATATGATCTCGTCGATTGCAGATTGAACGACGTGCAAACCGGTCGAACGGCCAACGCGAAGATCATCACCGCAAACCTACGAGCGGCATATTCCGATCAGCTCTTGCCGTTCTCGACTCCGGCGATCACCTCTTCGTAGCCTTTTAGCGCTGCGAAGGGCATGAACTGGCTGCCGCGGTCGGGCGAGGGGACCGATACGCGCACGCCGTCGGCCGCTACGCGTTGCGCTATGCGGTCGAGCACCTGCGCGCGGTATTCGCGCTCGTCGGCCGACAGTCCCGGCCACACGTCCGGCGTGGGCAGGCCGGCGGCTACGCGTGCCTGATTAGGGCTAAGCACGATGCCCGCCTACCTGGTTGTTACGCTCCATGGCGTTCGCCTCCTCCTTCAAGCTTGTGGCTTTCAGCAGCGCGTTCGCGCCGAAGCGCTTGCGCACATCCACCATGGCCCGCGATAAGGCGGCCTGCTTGCGCTCGTTCGCGGCGTCGTCGAACAGCGTGGGCTGCACCTTATCGACGGGCATCAGGTCCGCCAGCGCTATGTTCACGCGACGGATGGAAAGCTCCGGCGTTACGCGCGCGCGATAGATTCCCAGCACGGCGTCGGTCAGCGCGTTCACGGCGTTGGTGGGCTTGGGCAACTTCGCCGACCCGCCCGCGCCGGCGGTCGCGGCGCCGAACGGCCCGCACTTCTCCCACGATTGGTGGGGGAAATTGCTGGCAGAATACCCCACGTACACGCTTGCCACCTGGGCGCATAGGCCTTTCTCCACCAGCTCGAGCGCGCTGCCCAGCACCATCTCGCGCAGTAGCGTTTCCACCTCGCGGCAGCTGTAGTCGCGCATGAGCACCTGCCCGTTGGTCAGCGAATGGCCGCGCGGGCGATAGCTGCGCGCCTGCTCGACGGTGCACGCCTCCAGGCCCCACGCGTGGTCGATAAGGTATTCGGCGTTTTTTCCGAACTCGCGGCGCAGCACCTTGGGGTTGACGGCGCAAACCCCCGCAAGGTCGTACGCGCCGTGCTTGGCCAGGCGGCGGGCGATGCCCGGCCCGATGCCCCAGATGTCGGTGATCGGGCGGTGGAACCAGATCTCGCGCTTGAACGACTCGTCGTCAAGCTGGCCGATGCCGTCGCTGGCGTGCTTCGCGCAAATGTCGAGCGCCACCTTGGCCTGGAACATGTTCGGCCCGATGCCGGCCGTGGCGGTGACGCTGGAAACCTCGAAGGCGCGCCGCATCAGACGTTTTGCGAACGTGCGCGCGTCGATGCGGTAGAGACGCAGGTAGGGCGCGGCGTCGATGAAGCACTCGTCGATGGAATACACCTGCAGGTCCTGTGGGCTGACAAGCTCAAGGTAGCTGCCCACGATTTCGCCGCTGACCTGCATGTATCGTTTCATGCGAGGGATGGCGGTCAGGTATTCGATACCCGGCGGGATGTCGCGCACGCGGCAGCGGTTGCGCACGCCGGCAGCCTTCATGGCCGGCGTGATGGCAAGGCAGATGGTGTTTGCGGAACGGTCGGGGTCGGCCACCACCAGGTTGGTGGTGAACGGGTCAAGGCCGCGATCGGCGCATTCCACGCTGGCGTAGAACGACTTCAAATCGATGCATATAACGCAACCCGAGGTTTTGCGCAAATCCGTCACCCGCCAATCCTTTCCGTTTCTCCATCGTTTGTTCGCTAGCAATTTACGAACGCGCGTTCGATAATACCATAGCGATGGATTTTATGACGAAAGACGGCGAAAGACGAGGCGTGCACAAAATGTACGTCAACGTTGTGCTGCACGTGAACGATGAGGGGCGTATCGACCCGCTGGCGGTCATATGCCCTGATGGGCGCACGTTTCGCATCGACGAGGTGCTCTACCGCGGAGAGCCGGGGCAAATGCAGAAGGGGGCGAAAACGTCGCGCTTCCGCATCCGTTTCGGGCGGAAGGAAACCAATCTGTACCTGGAGCGCCGCCAAGGTTCGCCGGCGCTCGGCACCCCCGACGTCGACCGCTGGTGGGTCAACGCCATCGACAACACCCCGACTAAGCCTAGCTGCTAGGGGACGAGGTGTGCTTGCGGCAGGGTGGCCGGCAGCCCGCGGCGCACGGCGCAGGGGGTGAAACGAGGTGTGGCGGGCGGTCGCAATATGGATTAGATTCCGCAAAATGCGTTATTTCCCGTGAAAATGGATTTCAATCCATCTTTATCGGTGATTCCGTCATTTTATGGAATGTATTCCATTTCTATAGCTTCCGGCGTTACAAGCGCCGCGATAGGGGACGGAGCGCAAAAGCGCGAAAACGAAAGCGGGCCGAAGGGAGAGCGCCCCTCGACCCGCGAGCATTTAGACGAGCTTGTGACTATGCGCGTTCGTCTTCGGTTTCCGCGTGGGTGGTGGCGAAAGCGGCTGCTCCAACTGCCGCTGCAGCGGCAACGGCTGCGGAGGCCGCCTTCAAGGCGCCGTCATCGCCGGTTGGAGCAAGGGGTTTGGGGTCGCTGACGTCGTTCGCCGGCGGCTGCGGTTCGGGCTGCTCGGGCTCGGGCTTCGGCATGGGATCGGGGTCGGGGTCTTGATCGGAATCAGGTCCCACCTGCGTCGCGATGCGCCCCTGACCTGCGGCGCCTGCATATTCCTGCCCGATAACGCCGCGCAGGTTCAGCTGCACGTATTCCATGAGCGCATCGTTATCCAAGCCCAGCAGCGTGACCGGATTCTTGCACAGCATGCTGTACGAACCGCCGCCTTCCACTAGGTAGTACGAGTGGCACACCAGCGTATACGTCGCCTGCGGGTCGATGGTCTTGCCGTGCAGCTTCGCTCTGCGCACGCGGCGCTCCTTCGCGTCGTCTATGCCGACGAACGTGCTGCCCGAGCGCAAAACGGGCGAGTCGATGTCGGTGCGGATGACGAACTCCAGCCCCTCCGAAACCTGGAGGAAGTCGCCGTTGGACTCAGGTAAGCTGCTCGCCGAGAGCTCAAGCGCATCGAGCAGGTCCTGCCCCGAAACGCTGGTGTAGCAAAGCTGGTTGTTGAAGGGGTTCACGTTGATGAGGTCGCCCTTCGTCACGTTGCCGCGGTTCAGGTTCGCGCGAACGCCGCCGCCGTTGACGAACGCGATGTCGGCCATGACGCCCGCGTTCGTCGCATAATAAAGGTATGCGTCGCACACGAAGTCGCCAAGGTTCGTTTCGTGCGCCCGCACGGCCCAGGTGTAGTCATCGTCCTCGAACGCGTACAGGTCAACCTCGGACTTGCCGATCACGGTTCCCGTTTGAGCCTCGACATCCGCAACCTTTTTGTTGATGGCATCCTGCACGCTGGCATCGCGCCCGAACGTCGCCTCCTGCACGTATGCGGGATCGCCGCTTTTGCGGGCCTCGCGCAAAAGCGCGGCCTCGAAGGCGGGCGTGCTGGCGGAGATGGTGCCGCTGTTCGGGCTGATAACGACCTGACCCACGCTGGAGAACTGCGTGCCCGTTTGCGTGATGATGACGTTTTTGCCCTCGGCGTCTTGCTTGACCTGCACATATTCCTGGTGCGAATGGCCGTCGATGATTACGTCGATACCGCGGCAGCGCTTCGCCAACGCGTCGGAGCGCCAGATGTCGGGCGACCCGTCCTGGCCAAGGTGCGCCAGCAGCACAACGTAATCGGCGCCCGCCGCGCGTGCCTGATCCACGGCGTTTTGCACTGCTGCGGCAAGCGCCGCGCCGGTGTCGTCCTCGCAAAAGCCGTACACGCACGTATGGTCGTCATCGCTTCGCCAGAACGATTTCGGCGACGATGCCGTCAGCGTTGCCGGCGTGGTAACCCCCACAAACGCCACGCGCGCATTGCCGCCGTCGGCAAGCGGATAGTCCTGGATGGCGTACGGAGCGAACATAAGCGTGGGCACTTCGGGGCGCTTGTCGGTGAAGTTGCAGCTCAGGTACGTGGCGTTCGCGCTTCCCACCAGATGGTTGAACTGCGGCATCCCATAGTCGAACTCGTGGTTTCCGGGAATCACGTAGTCGTATCCCGTGGCGTTCATGATGTCGACGAGCGCCTGACCCTGCGTCAGCGTGCCCATGACGTTGCCCTGCACGGCGTCGCCGGCATCCACAAGCGTGACATTCCCATCGCCGAAAACGCCTTTGCGATCGGCAACATAACTTGCCAGAGCCGAATACCCCAGCGGCGTCGCTCCCTTTTCATCGGCTTCGCCAACGGCGCAGTGGACGTCGTTGGTGTGCAGGATGACGATGGCGCTGCCCGCCTGCGCATCGTCGGCGAACGCGCGACGCGGCAACCCGAACACGGCGCTGCCAAGAGCGAAGGCGGTTGCGCCTGCAAGGAACTGACGACGGGAAAGCTCGTTGCTCATATAGATGCTCCAATCCGCAAAAGGAGTCGGGCGGGGCGCCGCAATAGGGAATGCGGCACAAAAGCACGAAATAGAAAACGAGCCGAAGGGGAGTGCCCTTCGGCTCGTAAGCGTTTAGATGAACTTGCCCTTGCCGTGGTCGGCCATGTGCTGGATCAGCTGCGCGACCCAGCCGCGGAAGTCGCCCTTGCGGGGGACCAGCTTGCCATCTACCAGCTCCTCGTAGGAGACCTTGATGCGGTCGTAGCGGGTGACCGTGACGGGCTCTTCGTGGGTGAAGCAACCTTCGACCTGCTTGCTTGCAGCCAGGCCCAGCTTGATGACGGGGTTGAACATGACGTGCTGCTTGTCTTTCTCGTCAACATAGGCGAACAGGTTGTGCGTCACGCCGATCTGGTTTGCGTGCAGACAGGCGGCTTCGTCGAGCGACGCCATGGTGTCCAGCAAATCCTGCGCCACCTGGGCATCCTCGGCCGTTGCCTTCTCGCAGGGAGTGGACAGCACTGCTTCGTCGTGGACCAGTTCCTTGATAGCCATAAGACTTCCTTCGCTTCGACGCCGGCGCAAACGTGTGCGCATGCATTTCCGCATGCACGCTCGCATGCACCTGCCGACGTATTGCTCTACAATCGCTTTCGATATTCTATCGTATACGCCGCCACACATCGGGGAAGGTTTAATTTACATGGCGAAAACGAAAGCGAAGCAGCCCAACAAGCAAACAGCAGATGCCAGCCAGCCAACGGGTGGACAGCCGCTTGCTGAGCAGCCAGTAGGCGCACGGCGCCGCGTCTTCTGGATCGGCATCGCCTGCGCGCTTGCTGGCGCCGGGCTGTGGGGCGTGTCGGGCGCATGCGCCCAGCATTTGTTCTCGCATTACGGCATCACGCCCATGTTCGCCACGGCCGTGCGCTCGCTCGTGGCCACGCTGTTCTTCTTCGGCGTGCTGGTGCTACGACGCCGCTATATGCTCGAGCTGATATGGAAGAGCGAGCCGCGCGTGAAGCTGTTCTTCCTGGTGTTCGGCGGCGCGCTGTTCGTCGACCAGTTCGCGTACGCCATGACCATCGCGTTCACCAACGCCGGCACCGCCACCGTGCTGCAGATGCTCAGCACGGTGTTCGTCATGCTGTTCACGTGCGTGATGGGGCGTCATTTGCCGAAAGGGAATGAATTTGCGGGCCTGATCTGCGCCTTCGTGGCGACGGTGCTTATTGCCACGCAGGGCGACCTGGGCACGCTGGTGCTGCCGGCAGCCGGTCTGTTCTGGGGCCTTTTGAACGCCGTATGCGTTGCTGTCTACGTGCTGACCCCGCGCGTCGGCGGGCTGTTCGACCGTTTCGGCAGCTTTGCGGCCACGAGCGTCGGCATGCTGGTGACGTGCGTCTGCTCGGGAATCGCGTACGCCGTGCAGCTTGCCATGGGCGCGGGAGCTCCCGAGGCGGTTGCGGACATGGACGCGTTCGGCTGGCTGGTGCTCATCGGAGGCCTGGCGTTTTTGGGGACGTTCGTGTCGTTCGGGCTGTATCTACGCGGCGTGGCGTTTGTGGGCTCGGTCACCGGCAGCTTGTTGGGCGCCGTCGAGCCGATCAGCGCCAGCGTGTGTGCTTGCGTGTTCCTGGGCACGGCGTTTTCCGGCTTCGATTGGGCGGGATTGGTGCTCATGCTGATCATGCTGGCGCTGGTGACGTTGGGCGGGAAGCCAAGATAACATAAGATATATTATCGATATTGTTTGGGCCTCGCTGTCATAGCGCTTGCAACAGCGCCAACGTTGTTCCATGCGCTTGTCGCTCATTGCGCCGGAAAGTTCTTCGCCGACCTCGACGGGTTTGCTCGTATGGCCCTGCGCAAAACCTTGAGCCTTCCTGATCCGCTTGCGCAACACTTAATGCAAGCTCTGGGTCGACCCGAACCCATGTCGCCGCGAAACCCGACAACTCGATGACGTAAAACGTACTACTGAGGTTCCTTAGCCGTCGATTTCCTTCGGCGACCGAAAACGATGGCAACTTTGGGATGTTTTCGTAGAGTTTCGGGTACAATGCGCGATTGTGCCTTATGGCGCTTCAATTGCAGCAGCGCGCGCAAGCGGCGGCTGCATAGGAAGGGTTTTTGAGTTAGAGAGGGATCACATGTCCAAGATCAACGACCTTGAGCAAGAGGTCAAAGCAGACGTTAAGGAGGCTACGGAAGCGGTTTCCGCCGAAAACGCCGACAAGCCTTGGTTCAAGCGTCTTTCCCTTACCACCTGGATTTTCATCGCGTTGGCCTTGGGCGTTGTGGCCGGTCTTGCCCTGCAGGGTACCCCTGATATCGCTACCACCTATATCAAGCCTCTGGGCACTATCTTCCTGAACCTTATCAAGATGATCGTCGTTCCGCTGGTCATCTTCTCGATGATCGCCGGCGTCATCAGCCTGTCCGACATCAAGAAGGTTGGCGCCATCGGCGGCAAGACTATCGCGTATTATCTGTGCACCACCGCATGCGCCATCGTCATCGGCCTGATCATCGCAAACGTGTTCAACGTTGGCGGCGGCTACACCCTTACCGCCGACGAGCTTTCGTATGAGGCCAAGGCCGCGCCTTCTTTCATCGAGACCATCGTCAACATCTTCCCCAGCAACTTCGTGCAGCCCATGTCCGACGCCAGCATGCTGCAGATCATCGTGATCGCGCTGTTCTTCGGCTTCGGCATCCTGGCCGCCGGCAAGAAGGCGCAGCCCGTCGCCGACTTCGTCAACGGAATGTCCGAGGTGTGCATCAAGATCATGCACATGATCATCACCATCGCGCCGTTCGGTGTGTTCGGCCTGATCACCCCCGTGGTTGCCACCAACGGCCCCGACATCTTGCTGCCGCTGCTCAAGCTCATCCTGGTTGCCTACCTGGCTATGATCCTGCACATGGTGGTGGTCTACTCCGGCATGGTGAAGGCCATCGCGAAGATGGGCCCGCTGACGTTCTTCAAAGGTCAGGTCCGCGCCATGACGTTCGCCTTCGCATCCGCATCCTCCGTGGGCACGCTGCCCATCAACATGGAGTGCTCCGAGAAGCTTGGCGTGCGCCGTGAGGTCTCCAGCTTCGTGCTGCCGCTGGGCGCCACCATCAACATGGACGGTACCGCCATCTACCAGGGCGTTTGCGCCATCTTCATCGCCCAGGTGTTTGGCATCGACCTGACCATCGGCCAGCAGTGCGTCATCGTCATGACCGCCGTGCTGTCCTCCATCGGCACCGCCGGCGTCCCCGGCTCCGGCATGATCATGCTGGCCATGGTGCTGCAGTCCGTCGGCCTGCCCGTCGAGGGCATTGCGCTGGTTGCGGGCGTCGACCGCGTGCTCGACATGATGCGCACCGTCGTCAACATCACCGGCGACCAGTCCGCCGCCGTGTGCGTGGACTCCCTGGAGAAGCGCAAGGAGGCCCGCCAGGCCGCCAAAGCCGCGTAAACTGCGCGCCGCGACAAACGATCGAACCTTTCGGGGTGGTTGTAAATATTCTTGCAGCCACCCCGTTTCTTTTATGGTATCATCGAACAAGCGTTCGTTACGAAATCGTAAGTTTGGTGATCGCTACTTCCCCATCATGCTGAGCAGGGCTTCCAGCTCGCGCTGCACGGCGTGCTCGGTGTTGGGCCCGATCACCTTTGTGGAGATCTCCTTGATGGCCGAGCGGCCGTTGCCCATGGCAATGCTCGTGCCCACCATGCGCAGAATCTCGTAATCGTTCATGGAGTCGCCGAACGCCACCACTTCCTCGGCGCGGGCATGGCGTGCTTCCATCACCTGCTTGATGCCCGTGGCCTTGCTCACGCTGTGCTGCATGACGTCGATCCATTTGCGGCCGGACGGTGCGAACACGAAGTCCTCGCCCATCTCGCGCTCCAGGATGTAGGCCATATCCATGACGGCGCCATCCACGTAGATGGAGGCCTTGATGATGCTGGTGTCGGGGCGCGGCAGGTCGCGCACACGCAGCGGGTTCGGAAGATTCTTGTCCAGCTCGCGCTCGAAGCGCTCCTCGTCGTCGAGCAGGTAGGAGATCTTGCGGTCGAACACCACCAGATGCAGGCCGTCGAACAGGTCGGTCACATTCTTGAGCCTGCGCAGTGCGGCATGGCTGAACACCTCGCGGTCGACAAGCCGGCCCGCAACCACCACCTGCGCACCGTTGGAGGCCACGAAATCCATCTGGTCGCTCACGGGGGCGAACAGCTCCTGCAGTGTATCGAAGCGCCTACCAGAGGATGCCACAAAACCGATGCCCGCAGTCCTCAGCCGCTTGATAAGGTCGAACGTCTCAGGCGGCACATTGCCTTCGCCGTCCAGAAGCGTGCCGTCCATATCCGATGCGATGAGCTTGATCATGCTGCCTCCTTTTCCGTGGCGCCCCATGCGCCACGCGCCTGTCCGTATCCTTCGCTTCGCCGCCATTGTACGGCGCGTTTCGCAAGCGGAAATGCCGGCCACGAAACCTGCGCAGGATGCTTACCCGCCGTTAACGGGACGTTGAGGGGCTGTTAACGGAAACGTGTCATCCGTATCTGCAGACTTCCTTCTCGACCCTATTCGCACTCTGGGAACACGCATGCCAGACGACGCACCGTTTCCGACAGGCGTTCCGGCTCGATGCCGGCGTAGTTCAGCACCAGCGCGGTTTCGCCGTTCGAATACTGCTCAAAACGCTTCGTTGTGCGCTCGCTCAACCCGTCGCCATCGCGCAGCAGGTAGTCGTCGAACAGCGAGATATTGAGTCCCTGCTCCGCGCCGCGCTGTCTGACCTGGTCGTGCGTAAGGCTTGTGCGCACGTACAGCAAGAAGTGCGTGCCCGCGTTTCGCTCCTCAACATGCGAGATCTCCGCCAGCGGCGATTGCGCGATCTCGCGCAAAACCGCCTCACGTTGGCGGCGATAGAAGTTTCGCGTGCGGTTGATGTGCCGCTCCAAGTGGCCCTCGTCGATGAAGCGAGCCAGCGCGTACTGCTCGAAGCTGGAAACCGTGCACGAGTAGAAGCTCATGGTATCAACGTAGCGCGCCAGCAGCTTCGGCGGCAGCACCATGTAGCTGATGCGCAGGCTGGGCACCATGGTTTTCGAGAAGGCGTTCAGGTAAATCACCTTGTCGGACGCGTCGTCGGCGAACAGCGGCATGATCAGGCGGCCGCTGTAGCGGAACTCGCTGTCGTAATCGTCCTCGATGATATAGCGTTTGCGCGCGCGGTTCGCCCACTCGAACAGCTCCAGGCGCCGCTTGATGGGCATGACGATGCCCGTGGGGAAATGGTTTGCCGGCGAAACGTGCACCACGTCGGCGCCCGATTCTTCGAGCTCGTCCACCAGCAGGCCCGATTCATCGATGGGAACCGGCCGCCAGGGGTTGCCGAACGCCTTGGAGATGGCGGCGAACTTGCGATAGCCGGGGTTTTCCATGGCGAACGTGGTGGTGGGCCCGAGCATCTGCAGCAGTCGACCGTACAGGTACTCGCTGCCCGCGCCGATGATGATGCAGTCGGGCGAAACGTCCATGCCGCGCGTGCGCCGCAGATATGACGCGATGGCGCGGCGCAGCTCGGGCAGGCCGTTGAACGGGATCGATCGCAGCAGGTTGTCGCTGGGAAGCGAAAGCGCCTCGCGCATGTAGCGCCCCCACACCGTAGCCGGGAATAACGACACGCTGGTGCGATTAGCCTTCAAGTCCACGAAGTACTCCGGGTCGCGGGCCCGCTCGATAGCGTGCGGGGTTTCGGCGGCGGGGGTGGCGCTAGCGGTGTCGGCGGAGCTCCTGGCGGTTCCGCGATGTCTGCTGCTGCGTCCTGCCGAAGCGTCATCGAATCTCGCATCCTGAGCGCCGTGCGCAGCAATAACGCCTCCTGCTGCCGCATCCTGCGCACCGCATTCGGCGCCAATACCCTTCCCGTCTTCGCAATTCGAACTTTTGATCTGGGTATTAACCGGTTTACACCGGAACTCTGACACGTCTTCCACGAAATAACCGCGCCGCTGCTCGGTGCGCACGAACCCTTCTGTGATCAGCTGGTCGTACGCCGCCGTGACCGTTGCAACGCCGATATCGAGATGCTGGGCCAGGTTGCGTTTGGACGGTAGCTTCGTCCCGCAGGGGATTCGGCCGCGAGCGATGTCCTCGCGAATTGACTGGTATAGGAATTCGTAAAGCGAACTGGTGCCGCGCGAGCGCAAATCGTACGTAAGCATACCTGCTTGCTGAGATGCCGACATGGGCTGATCCTTTCGCGTACGGCTGCAAAAGCGCGTTTTTCGGTGCACTTGCAGCGGGAACGGCCGGTTTGAGCGGTTGAACGAATTGGAGCAACTGGTCTATCTGGTACGTAAAACTATCACTGTTTTGGTTCTTTTGACCAAACCAAATACCGATTACACTTTTGTTGCTCATTGAATCCGGCCGCAACGATTCCTTGGCTGTTGCGGCCATTTGCATGTATGCCAAGGGCACACGAAGACGGGAGACGAACATGGGTTACTTCACCGGCAAAACCATCATCATCACCGGCGCGGGCTTTGCAGCGCTGAAGGACGGTTCCGCGGGCTCCATCGGGTTCGGCATCGCCACCGCCTTCGCCAAAGAGGGCGCAAACCTTGCCATCACCGGCCGCAACGTGAAGAAGCTCGAAGCCGCCAAGGAGCGTCTTGAGGGCGAGTTCGGCATCCGTGTGCTGCCCATTCAGGCTGACGTTAACGCCCAGGCCGACAACCAGGCGGTTGTTCAGTCCGCCGTCGACCAGGTTATAGCCGAGTTCGGGCGTATCGACGCGCTGGTGAACAACGCCCAGGCCTCCGCTTCCGGCGTCACCATCGCCGACCACACCACCGCCCAGTTCGACCTGGCGCTGTATTCCGGCCTGTACGCGGCCTTCTACTACATGCAGGCGTGCTACCCGCACCTGAAGGAGACGAAGGGCTCCGTGGTGAACTTCGCCAGCGGCGCCGGTCTGTTCGGCAACTACGGCCAGTGCGCTTACGCCGCAGCTAAGGAAGGCATCCGCGGCCTGACGCGCGTCGCCGCCACCGAGTGGGGCCCCGACGGCATCAACGCCAACGTGGTTTGCCCGCTCGCCTGGACCGCTGCGCTCGAGAACTTCAAGGAGCAGTACCCCGAGGCCTACGAGGCCAACGTGCACATGCCTCCGATGGGCCACTACGGCAACGTCGAGACCGAGATCGGTCGCGCCGTCGTGCAGCTGTGCGGTCCCGACTTCAAGTTCATGAGCGGCGAGACCATCACGCTGGAAGGCGGCATGGGCCTGCGCCCGTAACCTATCGCATAAACAGGGGGACAGAGGCGTGTTCACCGCGCCTCCCCCCTAGCCCCATCTGCCTTCTGAATTGGAACAGAAAGGGCGTTCATGCGGCCGTACCGGCCAACTACTTCCCTACGATTCTATCCGGACCCCTCCGGTGGAATAAACGAAAGCGCCTCGGGCATCTGCGGTCCGAGGCGCTTTTGCGTGCTGTGCTACTTGAAGAGGAGACGGAGGTGTGTTCGAGCTTGTCAGAAAGCTAGCGCTTCCCCGCCCTTTTTCGCTTTGGCGGTTTCTGCCAAGGAAGCAGGGGGCAGAGGCGTGCTCGAGCAGCTCCTCCGCATGAGCAGGGGACGGTGAGTGCCCTCTAGCCCTCAGTTCATGCGAAGGGCGTTCGTCGCATGAAACGCAAAACCGTTGGTCCCTACTCCCCTAGCGCCTCCGCGGCCTCGAGCCACTGCTCATCAAGCTCGTCGATTTGGGCTTGGAAGTCGTCGATCTGCTGCTGGAACTTGCCGAGCGCCTCGAAATCCGATGGGTCGGCGGCGGCCATGTCGGCTTGGGCCTGCTCGATCTTGCCGCGCAGCGTGTTCGTCTTGTTCTCGCAGCTGCGCATGCGCTTCTTCAGCTCGCGGATCTCGCCGCCGGAAAGCTGCGGGCCGTCGCCGGCAGCAGCGTCCTTCGCGCTCTCGCTTGTCGCTGTGCCCTGCGGCGCCTTTGCGTGCGCAACCGGCTTCGGCGCGCGTGCCGACATCTCCAGGTACTCGTCAACGCCGCGCGGCAAGTGGCGGATATGTCCATCTACCAGGGCGAACTGGTGATCGGTGACGCGCTCCATCAGGAAGCGGTCGTGCGTGACCAAAAGCAGCGTGCCCGGCCATGCGTCCAACAGCTCCTCGATGGCGGCCAGCATGTCGGTGTCCATGTCGTTGCCCGGCTCGTCCAGGATGAGCACGTTGGGCTCGTCGAGCAAGATGAGCATAAGGGCCAGACGGCGCTTTTGACCGCCGGACAGGTCGCACACCGGCTCGTTAAGGTCGGCACGCGAGAAGCCCAGCTTCTCCAGCAGCTGCGCAGGCGTCATCTCCTTGCCGTCGAGCATCATGCGGCGCGTATAGTTGCTGATCACCTGGCGAACGCGATCGTCGCCGAAACGGGTAAGGTTGTCCAGATGCTGCGACAGCACTGCGAACTTCACCGTTTTGCCGATCTTCACGAAGCCCGACGTGGGCGCCTGCACGCCCTGGATCACCTTCAAAAGCGTGGTTTTGCCCACGCCGTTGGCGCCGACGATGCCGTAGCGGTCCCCAGGCCCGATGATCCAGTCCACGCCGTCGAGCACGGGCGCGGGCTTGCCGTCGAAGCGCACGGTAACGTTCTTCAGCTCCACCACCTGCTTGCCCAGGCGCGCCATGGCCATGCGCTTGAGCTCCAGCTCGTTGCGCAGCGGCGGCACGTCGGCGATCAGCTCGTGCGCGGCGTCCACGCGGAACTTCGGCTTCGTGCCGCGAGCCTTCGGGCCGCGCGCCAACCAGGCAAGCTCGCGGCGCAGGGCGTTCTGCCGCTTCTCCTCTGCCAGAGCAGCCAAACGGTCGCGCTCGACGCGCTGCAGGATGTACGCGGAGAAGCCGCCTTCGAACGGCTCGACCACGCGGTCGTGCACCTCCCACATGCGCGTGCACACCTCGTCCAAAAACCAACGGTCGTGCGTGACCACCAGCAATGCGCCCTGACCGGCACGCCAGCGGTTCTTCAGATGGTTCGCCAGCCAGGTGATGGCGCGAACGTCCAGATGGTTGGTAGGCTCGTCAAGGGCCAGGATGTCCCAGTCGCCGATGAGCAGGCGCACCAGGTCGACGCGGCGGCGTTGGCCGCCGGAAAGCGTGCCCACCTTCGCATCCCAAGGGATGTCGCTGGCAAGGCCCGCGATGATGTCGCGGATGCGCGCGTCGCCGGCCCATTCGTATTCGGGGATATCGCCCACTACGGCGCGCTTGACGGTGTCGTCGTCGCTCAGCTTGTCGAACTGCCCCAGCACGCCCACGCGCACGGCGCCGTTGCGCAGCACGCGGCCCTCGTCGGGCTCGAGCATGCCCGCCATCACCGACAGCAGCGTGGACTTGCCGTCGCCGTTGCGGCCCACGATGCCGATGCGATCGCCCTCGTCAACGCCCAGCGACACGCTTTCGAACACCGTTTTCGTGGGGAAATCCACGCGCACTTTCTCGCAGCCCAGCATAAACGCCATAGGTACCAACTTCCTTGCATATATAAGCGCCTTGGCCGCAACCGCGCCGAAAGCGCGAACGCGACCAAGGACCTGCATCGATTCCAACGCACCATGATAACAAATGCCCTGGCGGCTATCGCCCAAGCCCGGCAATGCTGCCCGCCTACGACTTGGTCATCACGGCGATGGTCATCCAGGTGCGTTCGTAGGGACGATAGTAGGTGTGGTATTCCACCAGGTTGAAGCCGTCTTTTTGGCTGAGGTCGGAAATGTCGCGCGGCAGGCTGTTGTTTTGCGCCTGGCCCAGGCAGATGAACGTGCCGTGGAAGTTGTCGAAGATGATCTCCCAGCTCATCTTGCTGACAAGCGTGGGCGAATACGCCATGTACGCACGGTCCCAGTTGCCCTTCTGCCAATCCATATAGGTTTGCGGGATGTCGGGGCACATGACCGACGTGACGCCCATGTAGCCGATATCGGTGGAAACTACCAGGGGCGACTGGCCGCCGTTCTGGTCGGCAACGCGGTCGACCGTTTCGCGGAACTGCTGCACAGGAACGTTGTTGGCCGAGTCGTAGTCGTCGCGCACCAGTAGCGCCTGATTCATCACGGAAGCCGCCAGCGTGACTGCTACCACGCCTGCCACCAGCGGTTTCGTACGCACATGCGACAGCACCGCCGCAATGGCGAACAGCAGCGGGCCGATGGCCACGAACAAGTAGCGGTAATACAAGATCATCGAGTTCATGACCATGGACGCCGTCCAGGAAATGGCGAACACGCCGAAGTACACCACCAGCGCCGCAGCCACCGGCGCAATAGGATCGGAAACCAACCACGCGTAGAAGCGCTTCAAGCGCAGATGCTTCACGGGGTAGGCGGCCGCGGTCGCGCTTGCGGCCGGGTAAGAAGCCACGCCCTCGTCGAGCTTAGCTGCCGTTCCCGCGCTTGCGCTCGCAGCTCCGCCCGCACGCTGCGCCTTCGCCGCCGCAATCTGCTGCTTGCGCGCTGCGCGATGCAGCCCGATGCGCCATGCGGCCCAACGCGCCGCCCACGCGATCAAGAACGCCAGCACCACCGCGGCGGCATAACCGATGCCCTGCACGAGCACCTGCGGCACCACACCGTAGCTGCCGCGCGCCGCAAAGGACAAGGGGCTCGTCAAAAACGCGTACGTGGCCAGCTCGATATAGGTGGTCGGGAACACGATCTTCGCCCAGTAGGTGCCACCTACCACACCCATCTGGCTGGTCACGGCGGTGACGATCCACGGCAGGTACAGCGCCACCTGGGCAATGCAGCCGATGATCAGCACACGCAGCGGAGCACCCGCGGGAACGGCCTGCTCGGGCAGCGGATTGGGGCCGCCCTTGCGATGCCGCCAGGCACGCGCGCCAAGCGCGAACAGCAGCACGACGTTGATCATGAACGCCGACATGGCGCCGAAATAATGCAGGTACGCGCACGCCAAGCTGGACGCGAAGCATGTGATCCACCAACGTCGCGGCGTGCCCGCCCAGCATTTCAGCCCCCGGGCGGCATCCGCGATGCGCGCCGGCGGCGTCGCCAACTGCGTGCCGATGATGCGAATGGCGTAGATAAAGCACAGCATCACGGCGAACGTGGCCCACGAGTACATGCGGATCTCAACGGCCATCAGCGAGATATAAGGCGTGAACAGAGCGAAGAAGCTGAACAGCACGCCGGTCGCCCAACCATGGTCGCGGCGAACGTGGGTGTAGCCCAGCACCGCCATGGCGATGGCGCCCGCCACGGTGAACAGACGATATATGGTGATGTTCTGCCCGAACACCAGGTTCAGCACGTGCAGCGCCCAGTAAATCAACACGGGGTGCACGTCTCCGGAACTGTAGTACCAGATGTCGGCGAAGCTGTGGTTTGCGATTCCCACCGAGTAGCTTTCGTCAAACCACACGTTGCCGTGGAACGCGTCGGTGAGCAGGAAGGCGGCACCTGCGACAAGCAGGAGGATATGGAACGCGCTTGATGATAAACGTACGTGCGCGCCGCGTGAGAGCTTCATGTTGTTTGCCTTCGCCTAGAAACCTGTCATAATGCGCTGCTAGTCTAACATTGCATGCACAAGCGGGAATAACCTGCGTAGAAAAACCCGGGGGCTACCCTAGCGTTTTCATAACCGCAGGTAGATAAGGTAAGAGGGGCGAACATGAGCGTCACGTTCCATGCGGACGATTACGGCATCACCGAACAGCAGGCCACCGAAATCCTCAAGCTGTCGCAGGTTTGCGGCGGCCAGGGCGCGTTGTCGTCGGTCAGCATCTTCGCGAACAGCCCCGCCTTCGAGGCGGCAGCCGAGATGGCGCGGCCTTACGTGGAATCCGGCAAACTCGCCATGGCGCTGCACCTTAACCTGGTCGAGGGCCGTCCGTGCGCACCGGTTGCGGAAGTGCCCCTGCTGGTTAACCAGCGCGGCACGTTCGCCAACGATTTCGTCGGCCTCTGGAAACTGTCGATGGGCGCGCAGCGCTGGGCATTCCGCCAGCAGCTCCAGCGCGAATGCGTTGCACAGATCCAGCGCTATCTGACCGCATTTCCCCTGATGAAACGCACGATGCGCGTGGATAGCCACCAGCATACGCATGCGGTTCCTGCCGTGTTCGACGCGCTTTCCCAGGCTATGGCGGAGCTGGGGGTCACGGTCACGCACCTGCGTTGCCCCATCGAGCCCCTGGCTCCGCACCGCGCAGCCGGCAGCAACATGCCTCCCGTCAACCTTGCGAAGGACGCGCTCATCACGTGGCTGTGGCGCAAGAACCGCAGCAAGATGCCCGCCGCATGCGAGGTCCCGCTGTTCTGCGGCGTGGTGCTCTCGGGTGCCATGGACACGGTCGATTGGCCGCTCCTGGACGCGTTCGAGAGCCTGGCTGCTGACCGCGGCAAGAACGTCCAGGTGCTGTTCCACCCGGTTAGCGTGCCGATCGAGCAATGCCTCGACCCGGAGAACGCCCCCTTCGCCGCTGCCTGCGCATCCGAGGCCCGCAACCGCGAAGCCGAACGCCTGCGCTATTTGGCCGAAACCCATCGATAGCGGCCACGCCGAACCCGCGGGTTGCACGCCGGCCGCTGTCCCGCAACCCGCCAAACGGCGGCCAAACCCCATCCCCCGCCGGTGACCGATTATCACCGGTTATCGGACGCATCGGAAAAACAAGAATCAGGGGATTGACAGTACCCCGAACGCTTGTGCTATAGTTGGGATGCACCCGAGGGCAAAAGCCCTATTCTTCAAGGACCGATGAAATGACGCACGTCGGCGTCAGGCTGATCGGCCCATCAAGTTTCACCGCCACAACTGAAGAAGAAGCCGATATGCGACCACAAGCGTGGCTTGTTGCGCCCTGTCGTCTTGCTCAGCGCGTCTTCGCGCTGCTTACTGCATGACGAAAGCCGCAGCTTTGCGTTGCGCATCCCCGTCGGCCAGCAACGCTGCTGCGCCGCTTCCCGGATAGCGCGACGCAAGGCGGCACGGCGGCAGCGCGCACCCATGCCTTGTCACGCGGTCTTCGGTAACCCGCGCCCTCGAAAGGATCGAACATGTGCGTTCCCACCTATTCCCCGCTCATCCTGCATGAAACCTGCGAAGGCATCCAGCGCTTCGACGTGCGCGACCAGATGCTGGCCGACCGCCAGATCGAGCTGGCCGGCCCCATCGACGCGAACTCGGTCGCCTGTGCCGCGCGCTGCCTGCTTCACCTGCAGAAATGCGACCCGCAAGCACCCGTCACGCTGTTTATCAACAGCCCCGGCGGCGAGGTGCAGTCGGGGCTTGCGCTCTACGACGTCATGCGCGCCATCTCCTGCCCGGTGCGCACCGTGTGCATCGGCACGGCGGCAAGCATGGCGGCGTTGCTGTTCGTCGCAGGAGACCGACGCGACATGCTGCCCCACAGCCGCGTCATGATCCACGACCCGCTCATCGGCTCCATGGGCGGTAGCGCGCTATCCGTGAAGGCGCGCGCCGACGACCTCATGCGCATCCGCGACATCACGGCCGCCGTGATCGCCGAGCACACCGGCATGACGCTTGACCAGGTGTTCCAGCTAACCGCGCAAGACACCTACTTCGAAGCCGAAGCCGCCGTCGAAGCCGGTCTGGCCGACCGCGTGATCCACGAGCTGTAAGGAGAGGCAACCATGCTCAAGAACAACACCCCCGCTTTCGCCGCCAACGCCCCGACCGACCCCGCAGGCGCCGCAGAACGCAGCGCCTACCAGGGCAGCATGCTGTTCACGGCCAACCGCACGGCCGAAACCGACACGTGGCGAAGCGGCCTGAACAACAACGTGCTCGTGCTCGGCAGCTCGGGCTGCGGCAAGACGCGCAACCACCTGAAGCCGAACCTGCTGCAGGCCCAAGGCTCCTACATCGTGCTCGACTCCAAGGGCATCTTGTATCGCGAAATGGCCCCGTACCTGCGCAAACAAGGTTACCAAGTGGACCAGCTCGACTTCGTGGGCATGAACGGCACGCTGGGGTACAACCCGCTCGACCACATCCGATGCCAAGACGGGCATCCCGCCGAGCAGGACATCATCGCCATCGCCTCCGCGCTCTGCCCGCGCGAAGACCACGAGAGCGACCCGTTCTGGGCGCTTGCCGCCGCGAACTATCTGACCAGCTACATCGCCTACGTCCTTGAGGCGATGCCCGAGCAGGACCGAACCATGGCCGAGGTCATCCGCGTGTTCGATGAAGCCTGCTCCGGGCATGCCGAGCGTCTGTTCGACGAGCTGGAGCGCAAAAATCCCGGCAGCTACGCCGTGAAGCTGCGCCGGCGGGCCCAAACGACGATCAGGGCCGAGCGCATGCACGCAAGTATCGTCGGCATCATCGCGGCGAGCCTGCTGCCGCTGGGCTTCACCGGCGCCATGGCCGCCTACCAATGCCCGCGGCGCGTGGACTTCCACGAGTTTGGCCGCAAGCGCTGCGCGCTGTTCGTCACCATCGACGACATGGACACCAGCTTGCGCCCCCTGACCAGCCTTTTCATCCGCCAAGCGTTTTCGTCCCTGTGCGATGCCGCCGACCACGGCTCCCCCGACGGGCGCCTGGCCGTGCCGGTTCGGCTGATGCTCGACGACTTCGCCAACCTCAACGTGGCGAACTTCGACAACATCCTGTCCGTCACGCGCAGCCGCGAGATCAGCTGCACCATCGTCTGCCAAACCGTCAGCCAGCTGGAAGCGCGCTACGGCAAGCCGGCGGCGAACTCGATCATCGGCAACTGCGACCATCAGTTGGTCCTGGGGTTTCAGGACGAGGCGACGGCGCGCTATTTCAGCTTGCGCGCGAACAAACCCGCCGCAAGTTTGCTTGCCACGCCGACCGATCGCTGGTGGCTGTTCCAGCGCGGGCATGCGGCCGTGTGCGACAAGGCCTACCAGCTGGAGCAGCATCCGCGTTACGCCGACCTTGCGGCCTGCGGGCAGGCCGAGCCGGGTGCAGACCTTACGGAGATGTGGCTGGACGACATCGACCAGGAGTTTTTCGACTTCGAGGAGCTAGGGCCCGAGGACTTCGAGCTTTTCGGGGATGCGAACGCCGCCTAGCGTAATGCCGCCGCAAGGTACAATAACCTGCAGGCAAACCGCACGCGAGGCGCTGCACCGGCGGCGCCTCGCGTCCTTCCCGCATCCGAAAGGAACCTCATGGACTTCTATAACCTGCTCTACCGCGGATACACCGGCGAATATCAGCTGGTCAGCTCCTTGTATCGCAACGGGCTCGACGCCGTGCGGCCGCCTGCGGACATGGGAGTGGACGTCGTCTCGCTCAACCTGAAGGCGCAGCTTGAGAACCCGCAAGCAGCCCCCGAAACCTTCTTCTTCCAGGTGAAAACCGCCTCAACGCCCATCAACGACGCCTCCATGAGCAACGGGCTTCGTGCATTGACCACCGTGCAATTCAAGCTAAAGGAATCCGAGGTCGACCTGTTGGGCAAAAGTTCCGACCGTGCGCTTGTGTGCTACGTCTACAGCAACGACAACGACGCGCTCACCGACGCTACCGAAGCGCCCTTCCTGTATTTCTGGCTCGACGGCACACGCATCGAGAACATCCGCCGCGCGGGCGCTTTTTTCCAGCAGCCCGGCGAGCCGAAGCTGACGCTTTCCTGCCAGCTGCGCAAGCCCGCAAGCGAGGCCGGCCACTGGTACGCCGTGATCGTCGACAAGCACGGGCGACAGGTCGAAGAGGGCTACTTAGGCACCATCGACGGCGACAATGAGCACACCCTCGCCTCCGACGGGGCCAACCACTACAGCATCAAGGGCTACCTTGATTTTGCACGTCGAATGCGTGGAAACCAGCAGCCCGGCGAAGCCTTCGGCGCATGCCAGGGCGGCGATGCAGCAGGCCCCGGCCCCGAAAACGCCCTTGGCGACCTTTGGCGTGCCGACGTCGAAGCCTCCTTCGGTCGGCCTTCGGCCTCTGCGGAACGAAAGGGCCCAGACGACGATTCCCCGTTCCGCTAACGCCTGCGCCATCCGGCCATCGCCTACGTATCCGAGGCCCACTGCCAACCAATCGCCCTCGGTACCCCTTCCCTCATAGCCGGTCACCGCTTGCAACCGGGATTTCCTGTTCTTTCCCTATACGCTCGCAAGCTCCCCTTCCGCCGATTGGGACATCCCGCTATACTAAATAAGTTACGCACGAAACAACCCACCGGCCTTGTCGCCGCGCATGCGCGCCCGCGCAAAGCCGGTTTTGCGGAAAGGAACCCCATGCCAACGCTGGCAGAACACATCGCGTCGCGTCGCACGTTCGCAATCATCTCGCACCCCGACGCGGGCAAAACCACGCTGACCGAGAAGCTGCTGCTGTATTCAGGCAGCATCCAGACCGCCGGCTCGGTCAAGGGAAAGGCAAGCTCGAAGCACGCCGTCTCCGACTGGATGGACATCGAGAAGGAGCGCGGCATCTCCGTCACCTCCTCCGTGCTGCAGTTCGAGCACGACGGCTGCTGCGTCAACATCCTTGACACCCCCGGCCACCAGGACTTTTCCGAGGACACGTACCGCACGCTCATGGCCGCCGACGCCGCCGTCATGGTCATCGACGCCGCCAAGGGCGTCGAGGCGCAGACGAAGAAGCTGTTCAAGGTGTGCACGCTGCGCCACATCCCCATCTTCACGTTCGTGAACAAGATGGACCGCGAAAGCCGCGACCCGTTCGAGCTCATGGAGGAGATCGAAACGGTGCTCGGCATCGGCACCTATCCCATGAACTGGCCCATCGGCAACGGCCGCACGTTCCGCGGCGTGTTCGACCGCCAAACGCGCAACGTCATCGCCTTCGACGGCGAGGGCCGCGGCAACTCCACCAAGAAGGTCGCCGAGATCGAGGCCGAGCTGGGAGACGCCGCCCTTGACGAGCTCATCGGCTCCGACAACCACCAGAACCTCATGGACGACATCGAGCTGCTCGACGGCGCCGCCGACGAGTTCGACCTGGACGCGGTCCGCGCAGGCAAGCTGTCGCCGGTTTTCTTCGGTTCGGCGCTCACCAACTTCGGCGTGGAACCGTTCCTGAAGGAATTCCTGCGCCTAGCCCCCGCGCCGCTGCCCTACACCGACACGCTCTCGGGCGACCTGGTCGACCCGCAGCGCAAGGAGTTCTCCGGCTTCGTGTTCAAGATCCAGGCGAACATGGACAAGAACCACCGCGACCGCATCGCGTTCGTGCGCATCTGCTCGGGCAAGTTCGAGCGCGGCATGGAGGCGTTCCACGTGCAGGGCGGCAAGAAGCTGAAGCTGGCAACGGGCACGTCGCTCATGGCCGACGACCGTGCAACGGTGGACGAGGCGTACGCTGGCGACATCGTGGGCCTGTTCGACCCCGGCATCTTCAGCATCGGCGATACGGTGTGCAAGGGAGAGCACGTGCAGTTCCCGCCCATCCCCACGTTCTCGCCGGAGCATTTCGCGCGCATCACGCAGGTGAACACGCTCAAGCGCAAGCAGTTTGTGAAGGGCATGCATGAGCTGGCCCAGGAAGGCGCCGTGCAGATCTTCCGCGAGCCCGGTTTCGGCATGGAAAGCGTCATCTGCGGCGTCGTCGGTGTGCTGCAGCTCGACGTGCTCGAAACGCGCCTGAAGAACGAATACGGCGTGGAGGTGCGTCGCCAGGGCATGCCCTACACCGACATCCGCTGGATCGCCAACGACCTCAACGAACTGGACACCTCGCGCCTGAACATCACGCGCGACACCAAGCTGGTCGAGGACATGCGCGGCGGCAGGCTGCTGTTGTTCACGAACTCCTGGAACGTGAACTGGGCCATCGACCACAACCCCGACCTGAAGCTGTCCGAGGTCGGCAACGTCAACTTCTAAGCAGGTCGAAAGCCGCAGGTCAAGCAGCAGGCGATAACGGCGAAGATACGATAACCGAAACATAAAGCCGAGGGCGAAGGCGTTTGCGAAAGTAGGCGCGCAAAGCCCTCGGCTCTTTTGCCTCAGCCGGTTTCGCCGCACGATGCCCGGTCCCCATGCCTGGGGGCATGGGGACATTGGAGGAGGTTTCAGAGGTCATTTCCCTCATAGGCCTTGAACTGTTGGACGCGCCGTGCATACTGTTCAATTTGAACGGTTTCTATGGTGATCTGCGCGCTTCTCAATCGAATGAGCGATATGGGACTCTCTTCGCCGTGCAGGCAGCGGGATATCCATTTCGCAGATTCGCTTGAAGAGGTGGCGGACATCCTAGCCCCGTTGCACTAACCGTATCGTTTCTCCGAGTAGCCAGGAGCGTGAGCAATCATGGGCCTCCCCGACAAGCAGTACCCGCTGAACGTATATCGACTCATCCTTATGACGGCGGCCGCGGTTTGGGGCCTGGGCTTCGTGATCGGTAAAGGCGCCATCGGCACCGTGGGCGCCACATGGTTTACCGCTATCCGCTTCCTTGGGGCGGGCGTTGTACTGGTCATTCTCTTGTTCCCCCACCTCAAGCGCAATTTCTGCCGCAAAACGCTGAAGGCGGGCCTGATCATCGGCGTGGCCACGTTCGTGGGCTTCTGGACGCAGTTTTTGGGCCTGGGCCTGACCACGCCCTCGAAAAACGCCTTTTTGAGCGCGTGCTATTGCCTGACCGTGCCGTTTATCTGGTGGGTGGTCTCCCGTCGCCGTCCGCCTGCGAAAACCCTTATCGCGGCGGCCATCTGCACCGTCGGCATCGGGCTGGTGTCGCTGACCGAGGGATTCTCCATCAGCTTAGGCGACGGCGTCAGCATCGCCTCGGCGTTCCTTTACGGCGGCGAGATCGTGATCATCGGCCTGGTCATGCGCGACAACGACGTCCTGACCATCACCGTCATCCAGCAGTTCACCGCCGGAACCCTGGCCCTGCTGCTCGCCCTAGTCACGCAACCTATGCCCACCGTCGCGCAGGTGGCAACGCCCGAGTTCATCGGCGCCATGACCTACGTTGCCATGCTCTCGGCGGCCTTCGGCGCCGTAGCGCAGAACACGGCGCAGGCCCACTTGTCGCCCTCCGAGGCCGGCTTGCTCTGCTCGCTCGAAAGCGTGTTCTGCGCGCTGTTCAGCGTGGCGTTCTTTGGCGAGGTGCTCACGGTTCGCATGGCGGTGGGCTTCGCGTTCATCTTCGCCGCCATCGTGGCAACCCAGCTCGGCGACAAGGGCGGCGAAGCAGCCGCCGCCGGCTCCGTTGCCGACGGGTCTTCAGGTGGCAAAAGCCCCGCATCGGCAAAGCCCGCCAAGCGAAACCGCGGCCGAATAGCCCGCTAACCTGCGGGTCCAAACCCCCGACATTAAGTCCGCCGCGGGCAACACGTTCTTTCCCGTTCGTTTCGCCGACTTCCGGGCTATAATGCCCAAGGAAGCAGCTACCTTTTATCCCAACGAACGTGCCGCGTGACAAGCAGCTGCAATGCGCGTCGGCAACCATGCACCCAAGGAGAGAGAAGCATGACGAAGTTCAACCATGTCATCATCCGCCGCCCTGGTAAGTCGCTGTGCGACGGCATCACCAGCGCACCCGAGCTGGGCCAGCCCATCTACGAGCGCGCCATCGAGGAGCACTACGACTACGAGCACGCCCTCGAGCAGTGCGGCGTCGACGTCACGGTCCTGCCCGCTCTCGAGCAGTTCCCCGACAGCTGCTTCGTCGAGGACCCGGCCGTCATCACCCGCTGCGGCGCCATCATCACCAACCCCGGCGCTGCCAGCCGTAACGGTGAGAAGGACGAGATCGAGCCCGTGGTCCGTCGCTTCTTCGACGATGAGCACGTCAAGCATATCGTCGCCCCCGGCACCCTTGACGGCGGCGACGTCATGATGGTGGGCGACCACTTCTATGTGGGCCGCTCCGCCCGCACCAACGAAGAGGGCATCCGCCAGTTCTGCGAAATCCTGGCCGGTTGGGGCCTGGAGGGCTCCGAGGTCCCGCTGGAGGAGGTCCTGCACCTCAAGACCGGCGTGAACTACATCGAGGACAACAACATGCTGGTGTCCGGCGAGTTCATCGACAAGCCCGACTTTGCCAAGTACAACAAGGTGGTCGTGCCCGAGGACGAGGCCTACGGCGCGAACTGCATCTGGGTCAACGGCACCGTCATCGTGGCCGAGGGCTATCCCACCGTGCTCAAGGCCGTCCAGGACCTGGGCTACAAGACGCTGGTGGTGGACACCTCCGAGTACCGCAAGATCGACGGCGGCCTGTCCTGCCTCAGCCTGCGCTTCTAGCACACGCTTAAAACGCACGGTCCCGCAAAGCTAAGCGCTTAGCGGGACCGGCAACCGGAAAAGCCCGCGGGCGCTCAGGAAATCCAATGAGCCTGCGGGCCTTTCCCTGTTCGTGAAGCCGAACAAGCTCGCAAGCCTTTCCAGGCTTGGGAAACCGTACCGCAGAACAAGAAGAGCCCGATTCCGCATAAGGAATCGGGCTCTTCGCTTTCAAGGGCGCAGGACCATCCGCGAACCTCGCTCTATTTAGAACTCCGTCGCAACGCGTCCCACCCGCTAGGGCTTGACCCTAACCTGCGATGGCGTGCACCGCAGCGCCCTTCGCCTCCGGCATGGGCACGTGGTAGGTGTTGCTCAGGCGCATGCCGTTTTCCGCATAGCGGGCCACCGAGATGATGAAGCCCTCCTTGCGCAGGCGCAGGATGGCGCGATCGACGGTCTTCAGGCTAACCTGCAGCGCTTCGGCGATGTCGCGCTTGGACTCGGAGCAGCCTACAGCGCCGAAAGAGGCGATAAAGCCCAGGATGAGCAGCTGCGAGTTCGTCAGCGTGCGCTTGCCGTCCGCCAGCGTGATGTCGTCGTCGATATCGGTCACGGTCCCAGCAGTCATCTCAGTCATCATGGTTCTTCTCCATCGGTCATTTGTCCTATGCTTATGACGCCCCGCTCGCCAGCAAGGCAAGGCGAGCAAAACCTGCAAGCTGAACTGGAGAATAAAAAAAGCAGCCAGCTGCAGTGGTTCCCTGGATGGGAACTGTGCAACTGGCTGCCATTTCAGGCCCTATAGCTTTGCGTCATCACCTTTCGATGATTTTGCCGACATGAAAATATCACGCGGAAAACTGTATGTCAAGGGGTGTCCGCCCCTCCCCATGGCAGGCCCCCTACCGCCGGTTGCATCGACTCCCAAAGCCGATGCAAGCATACGGAAACAACCTCCCGATAACCAAGAAACGCCACGTCAACACGGCTTTCCGCACAAGGAGAGCGCAACGCGGCGAAGGGCGATCCCCAGCCTGAACCCGGCATTCCGGCATCCCTACAATTTCCCGTTGTCGTGCCCTCGCTCCCCTCGTCCTCCACCCTTTCTCAACGAGCGCACCCACACTTTTCGCAATCCGTGGATACCGTTTCCGCTCACATCCGCGCAGCTGTATTAAGAGTGCATTAATTTACGACAATGCTGTAGTTATGCAGCTTGATACGTTGTAAGTTGCGATAACCTATCTGCTTAGCATTTGGTAGGCGTTCGGCCACCTGCGGGTGCTGCGATCAACCGCTGAGCAGCATCTTCAAAGAAGATCACGTTCGCATAGTAGGTCAGGAGTCACACATGAGAGACATACGCGTCAGCGACATCACGATGAGGGAGGCAATCGCCTCCAAGGTGCTTT
>ERZ857745.1383-NODE-1383-length-30188-cov-2.820197_pt1 | contig 30188 bp, 22 predicted proteins | sample MGYA00519699_ERZ857745 | MGnify/ENA primary metagenome ERZ857745 (study PRJEB31778, sample SAMEA3449357) | human gut metagenome | biome: human gut; feature: human-associated habitat; material: faeces | place: United Kingdom | collected 2010/2012 ...
AGGGGCAAAAATGCGCGAAACGCAATAAAGGGTGCTATCGGGGGTTTCTTGTGCGTCACGGTAAAACGTTGCGCAATTGCTTCCATTTTTGAACGTCATTGTCCGTCTGGCCTGCAAACCTCTCCCAAAACCGCGTGTTTGACAGCTGTTGAGCGCGGGGTTTCCGTCATACTCCCCAACAAGCTGGCAACGCCTTCGTGAAATCGTTTTATGCTCGCGTTGAAATAAGCGCGTTCGCGTTACCATAGGCGCCATACATGGTTTAGGCCCGCATGAAGGGTGGCAACGCGTGGGCGTTGTGTTGGCGGGAGGGAAATGAGGACCTTATGAGGAAAGCAACTGCTGCGCGCAATGTGCAGCTCGCTTCGAGCCAGCCGGCGCGTGAGGAAAACATTGCGGCAATCGTGGCGCATTTGCGCGCGGGCGCGAAGGCCGAATGCCGTCGAGTGGGAATTGAACTTGAACATATTTGCGTCGATGGCACGGGCGACCCTATCACCTACAGCCAGCCCAACGGCGTGCGCGACGTGCTCGCCGCGCTTCAAGAGAAATATCCCGAGGCCACCGTTCATGGTGGCGACTTGCTTGGTGTGGCGCGCCCGGGGGCGGCGGTAACCATTGAACCCGCAGCGCAGTTGGAGCTTTCGGCGGGGCCATTCGAGAGCCTCATCGATGCCAAGCGCGTCTTCCTCGAATTCGAAGATGACGCCTATCAGGCGCTCTCTCCCATTGGCGGGCGAGCGCTTACGCTTGGTTTCGACCCGGTGAACCGCGCAGCCGATAAGGAGCTTATTCCTAAGGCTCGCTACGATTATATGAACGAATACCTTTCGTCTATTGGTCCGTGGGGCCCGCGCATGATGAGAGGAAGCGCTTCCACGCAGATTTCCATCGACTACGCTGATGAGGCCGATTGCATTGCGAAAATGCGCGTGGCGCAGGTGCTTGCGCCGCTGTTCGCGCTTATGTGCGACAATACGCCCGTGTTTGAGGGCAGCCGTCGTCCGCATGCGCTTATGCGCACCGAGATTTGGAAATACTGCGACCCCGATCGCTGCAATTCCGTGCCGGGCATTTTCGACGAAGGTTTTGATTTTGAAGACTATGCGGCATATTTGCTTGATGTTCCCGCAATCGTTGCGCTTGATGACGACGGTGAGGCGCGCTACGACACGCGCACGTTCGGCGAGATTTTCGCTCGCCGCGCTATGACCGACGACGAGGTGTTCCATGCTATGTCGATGGTGTTTCCCGATGTGCGCCTGAAGAGCTATGTTGAAATTCGTCCGGCCGACTCCGTGCCTATTCCCTATGTGCTGGCGTATGCGGCGCTCATTAAGGGCCTGTTCTATGGCAAAAGCTCGCTTGAAACGCTCGTGCGCAGCTGTGCGGGCATTTCCGAATCCGATGTTGCCAAGGCCAAAGACGCCCTTATGGAGTCGGGATATGCGGCAGAGGTGTATCAGCGCTCGGCGGCCGAGATTTGCGACGAGCTTATCACGCTCGCACGCCGCGGCTTGCCGGCGGCCGAGTGGTGCTTCCTCGATCCTCTTGCCGAATTGGTGGCGCGCCGCGTAACTCTTGCGGATTTGGATATTTCGACCCAGTAGTTTGCTATAGTTCAAGGTCGTGAAAAGAAAGGTTTGACCTGATGTTCAATACGTTCCGTGCCCACGCCGGGCAGCTCATGAAAATCGCCGCAATTGCGTGCGCCCTGTGCTTGGCCATGGCGGCTCTTGCGGGCTGCTCGAGTTCCGATTCGCAGCAGGAAAAAACGCCTGCCCAGGTGAATCGCGAGTACATGTCTTCGGTGAATTCCATCAGTCAGGAAGCCGCGAGCGCGCTTTCGAATTTCAGCGACGCTGCCGCGAAGCAAGACGTTGCTGCCATGCGCGTTGCTGCGAGCAACGCCACCAAGGCGCTCGATAAAATCGCCGCTCTGGAAGCGCCCGACGCGCTGAAAGATGTGAAGAGCGAATACGAGGCTGGCGCGAACGATTTGGGCCAGGCGCTTTCCGATTACGTTGAGATTTACGCGCAAATTAAGAACGCCGGCGAAAATCTTGATGCCGCTGCCGAGGCCGCGAAGGGCATCGACGACGTGAAGGCGCGTTACGATTCGGGCATCGAGCATCTCTCCAAGGCCGACTCGATGGTCGCCGATATGGCCGACAGCTCCACTTCCGACGACGCTTCGAAGTAATGGCGGGGCAGAACAGCCATCGCAGTGTAAAACGCGGGTCCAACAAGGGCCCGCGTTTGTCGTATGCTGCCCAAAACCAACAGGGAAGCGCCGGGCGCGAAGGCGCACAGGAACCGTGGAAATCTCGGAGTCCCCAAAAGCAAGGCGCGGGCAAGCCTGCTCGCAAAGGCACCAGCGGGTATGCGAAGAATGCGGCGGCGCAAACGAAAAATGCTGGGAAGGGCGCTTCTCACAACGTTGGCGGAGGCCGCCAGAAGCATGCTGTCGTACATCACGCGCCGCGCAGTGCGTTTCTTCCCGTGAATATGGATGACGTGCGCGCCCGCGGTTGGGATGGCGTCGATTTCGCCTACGTGTGCGGCGATGCGTACGTCGACCAGTCGTCGTTTGGCATGGCGATTATTTCGCGCGTGCTCGAGTCGCACGGCTATAAGGTGGGCATTATCGCGCAGCCCGACTGGCGCGACCCCGAAAGCGTGAATGTGTTCGGCGAGCCGCGCTTGGGCTTCCTTGTTTCGTCGGGCAATATGGATTCCATGGTGAATCATTACACTGTAAACAAGGTTCCACGCAGCCAAGATGCCTATTCGCCGGGCGGTGCGCCCAATAGGCGCCCCAACCACGCCACAGCGGTGTACGGCAACCTCATTCGACGCACGCACAAGCACACGCCCATTATTTTGGGCGGCATTGAGGCGAGCCTGCGTCGCTTGGCGCATTACGATTATTGGTCCGATTCGCTTAAGCGTTCCATTCTGCTCGATTCTGGCGCCGACTTGCTTATCTATGGCATGGGCGAGCGCGCTATTGTCGAAATCGCCGATGCGCTTGCGGCGGGCATTGCCGTGGAAGATATTACGTTCGTTGACGGAACTGCCTACAAGGCCCGATCGCTCGAATGCGTGGAAGACGCCATCGAATTGCCCGCGTTCGAGGCGCTCCAGGCCGATAAACTCGAATATGCGCGCAGCTTCAATGTGCAGTGGGAAAACTCCGACCCCTATCGCGGAAAGCGTTTGGTCGAGGAATACCCGCACAATGTGTTCGTGGTGCAGAACCCACCGCAAAAGCCGCTTTCCACCGAGGAGCTCGATGCGGTGTACGCCTTGCCGTATGCACGCGACTATCACCCCGATTATGAAGCCGCGGGCGGTGTGCCGGCAATTAAAGAAGTGAAGTTCAGCCTGTCGAGCAATCGTGGATGCTTTGGCGAATGCAGCTTCTGCGCGCTTACGTTCCATCAGGGACGCATCGTGACGGCGCGAAGCAAGGCATCGCTCGTCGAAGAAGCGAAACAGCTTACGCGCGACCCTGAATTCAAAGGGTACATCCACGACGTGGGCGGCCCCACGGCGAATTTCACGGCGCCGGCGTGCAAAGCGCAGCTACGTCGCGGCGCATGCGCGCACAAGGCATGCCTGTTTCCTGAACCTTGCAAGAAGCTTGAGGTGAACCATAAGCCTTACCTCGATGTGCTGCGCGCTCTGCGTGCGCTGCCTGGCGTGAAAAAGGTCTTCGTGCGCAGCGGCGTGCGCTTCGATTACGTGATGGCCGATTCTGACGACACGTTTTTGCGCGAGCTTTCACAGTATCACGTGAGCGGCCAGCTGCGTGTGGCGCCTGAGCATGTGAGCGATGCGGTGCTTTCTGTGATGGGTAAGCCGAAAAACGACGTGTACCAGGCGTTTTGCAGGAAGTTCGAAGCCATAAACGACAAGCTCGGCTTGAAGCAGTTCGTGGTGCCGTATTTGATGAGCTCGCATCCGGGGTCTACGCTGAAAGAGGCCATTGAGCTGGCTGAATTTTGCCGTGATATGGGGTTCAACCCCGAGCAAGTGCAAGATTTCTACCCAACGCCGTCCACGATGTCCACGGCGATGTATTACACGGGCGTTGACCCGCGCACCATGAAGCCGGTGTACACGCCGAAAAGCTCGCACGAGAAGGCGCTGCAGCGCGCGCTTATCCAATACCGCAACCCCGCCAACCGCGACCTTGTGCGTGAGGCGCTGCGAAAAGCCCATCGCGAAGATTTGATTGGCTTTGGGCCGAAATGCTTGGTGCGTCCGGACAATGGCAAGAGCAGTGGCTCTGGCGGCGGCAAGGGCGGGAAAGGCGGCAAGGGAGTCAAGGGCGCACATGGAGCCGGCATCAGCGGAAATGGTGCTCGAGGCGGTAATGGCGGCAAGGGCGCGACGTCGGGCCGTGGTTCCAAAGTTGGCGCGACGAAGCGCGGCGGTAAAGGTGGCCTATCGAATGCCCGCGGGGAACATGTCGGCACGCATCGTCCCAACGCCGGCAATGGCTCAAAGCGCCCTCGCCGTTAGCGGGGCATGAAGGTAAACGACCCGTTTCGTATCTGAAAAGTGGCGCTCTCGTACTTCGAAAGCGTTTGAGGCCCGCTTCTCTGAAAACCAGGGAAGCGGGCCTCTTTTTCATTGTGGATGGATTGCTGGACCGGCCGGCGCCGTATCGCTTTTCGGGCCCTAATCTTTCTTGATTGGGAATTTCGCGACGAACGTGGTGCCGCTTTCTGTGGAGCTTTGCGCGGAAAGCGTGCCGCCGTGCTCTTCGACGATGCTGCGTGCAATGGAAAGGCCCAGACCGTAGCCTCCGGCTCCGCTTGTGCGCGCTTCGTCGGCGCGCCAGAAGCGGTCGAAAATATGAGGCAGGTCAGAAGAGGGAATGGGCGTGCCGGTATTGGTCACCTGGACGACGGCATGCTTGCCTTCGCGCTTCGTGTCCACGACGACGCGTCCATCTGCTTCGGCGTACTTGCACGCATTGTCAACGAGGATGCCAAGCACACGTTCGATGTCGCCTCGCACGCCGTCAATGAATACGGGGGCCGAGGAGCTTTCAGCCGCATTGATTTCAACACCACGCTCGAAGGCGACGGCTTCGAATTGAAGTACCGCGCGCTGGGCCATGCCGGCCAAATCGAGCTTTTCTTGCTGCTTGCCCATGGTTGCTTGCGCGTCGACTTCGGCGGTGTCGTGCTTGGCCAGGGTGAGCATATCTTCAACAAGGCCCTGTATGCGTTGTCCCTCGACCTGAATGCCCTCGATCCACTGGCGTTGGCTTTCGACGGTGCGCTCGGGATGTTCGAGCGCGATGGAGGCGTCGGCCAAAATCACGGTAAGCGGGGTTTTCAGCTCGTGCGAGGCATCGGCGATGAACTGGCGCTGAGATCGCCACGTTTGCTCGACAGGGCGCAGCGCCCAGCGCGAGAAGAACAGCGATATCACGAAAAACGCTGCGAGCGCAGCGATTGCCGCACCCACGAGCGTAAGCGCGAGCGACTTCCAGCCGACGGCGGAATTGGCGTCGGCGAACGCGAGGTACGTGGTGTCGCCGATCGTTCGCTTTTCGAAGAAGAGCCCCAAGTCAGAGAAAGAACCCGTGCTGTCTTCTGCAGGGGTAAGGCGCGAGAGCGCGGTTTCGAGCACCTCGTCATTGATGTTGGCGGTGCCGGCGGGCGAGGCATTCATCGCGCTGCCTTCGGCGTTCAGCGCATATATCGCAACGGGAATCGTTTGGCCCTGGCCTCCGCCGATTTTGGGGGCGAGGGCCCCGCTTCGGGCTCCGTCGTAGCTGGCGGCATCATCATTCGAAGTGGCATCGTCGCTATCGCTGGCATCCGACCCGTTCTGCGGTTCGCTCTCGTTGTTCTGCTCGTTGGCGTCGGTCGTGCTTGCCCAGTTTCCGCCAAATTCGTGCTTGGGCGGCCTGTAGTCGCGCATTTCCCTGTGCTCGTGCTGCTCAATTGCATTGTCGAGGGAATTGGCGATGGCTTGTTGAACTTCTGCGACGTCTTGTTTCCAGTCGAAAATGCAAATCGCGGTGAACGAGACCGTAATTACGGCCAAAACGCACACCATATTCAGTGCGATAAATTTCTTTCGCAGTTTGAAGAGCACAGGGCTGCCTTTCGCGCCTCTACGCATCGCGGCCCTCCGCCAGGCGGTAGCCCACGCCGCGAATCGTTTCTATGTGCGCGTTGGCTTCAAGGAAGCGCAGTTTCTTGCGCAAGAACGAGACGTATGCTTCGACGTTGTTGTCCTCGGTTACGCCCGTGGTGCCCCATACGCGATCGATGATGGTTGCTTTCGGCACGGTTTTGCCGGCATTTGACATGAGTACGCGGGCGAGTGCGAATTCTTTTGCGGAAAGGTGGATGGAGGATGATTCGGACGTGAATTCGCGTTCGGTCAAATCGAGGGTCAAGTTGAATGCGCGAAGGGTCTCGAATTCAATCTCGCCTTGGCGGCGGGTGAGCGCGCGTAGGTGCGCCATGAGCTCTGCGGGCGAGAACGGCTTGGTCATGTAGTCGTCGGCACCTGAATCGAGCCCGCGGATTTTGTCGGGCACCGCATCGCGTGCGGTGAGCATGAGCACTGGGGTGGCGATTCCGGCGCGGCGCAGGTCAGAGACGATGTCGAACCCGTTTTTCTTGGGCAGCATCACGTCGAGAATCGCGACGTCGTATTTTCCCTGAGACGCGTAGGCGTAGCCAGTTTCGCCGTCGTTCGCCGTGTCAACCGCGTGGCCAGCCTCTTCTAGGATATGGGCGAGTGCGCTTGCTAGTCGCACGTCGTCTTCAACGATAAGCAGGTTCATGGTCGATGTCTTTTCTTAATCTCGGAGTCGTGCCCTGTGTGAGGTCGCTCTCGGACGCGTTTGGCACGACGCATTTTTCTCCAATGGAGTGCGCTGAGGGTTTCGGAAGCTAGCGGGCTTTCCCGACACCGCGCCGCGGCTACCGCTCGCCATGCTCGCTATGCGCCTTGCTCTGCATGCACTGAAATACAGTCAGTTTGCTTGCAGAAGGTTTCGGGAAAGCCCGCCAGCCTCCGAAACCGAAGTGCTTTTTCAGCAATCCTTATTTTACCTGTGCCGCTGAAAGAAACCTGAAAGCTCTCGCGGCTTTTCAGTGCCCTTTCAGGCATGCGTTTTAGCATGGCGCCATCGAATTCGCCTCGATTTTACGAGATTGGAGCAGCTATGGCTGAGTTTATGGGGACGTTTGAACGCAAGGAAGTGAAGTATCGTCTAAACGCCATGCAGGTTCGCGCGATAAAGCAGGCTCTGAGCGCGCATATGGCGCCTGATGAATATGGGCAAACGTCCATTACGAGCGTGTATTATGACACGCCGAATCGTGACATGATTTCTCGGTCGCTCGAAAAGCCCGCGTATAAGGAAAAGCTCCGTTTGCGCACGTATGGCCCGCGCAATGCCAGCGCCCCGGTGTTTGTCGAACTGAAAAAGAAGCATGAGGGCATTGTGTATAAACGCCGCATTGCGGCAAGCGAGCCGGCGGCACGGTTGCTCATGGTGGGTGTGCCCTATGAGAGGGCGATTTCTCGTTATCCGCTGGCCGACGAGGCGTTCGAAGTGGATTCGCGCTCGGCGAAAAATCTGCAAATCGCGGAAGAGATTGCGGCATGCGTCCGTCGCAACGGTCCTGTGCTTCCTTCGATGGCCATTCTGGTTGAACGCGTGGCTTGGGCGCCTCTGCTGGATGCGCGTGGGGCCGAAGCGGAGGGCGTGCGCATTACGTTTGACGAACGCATTCGGTATCGCGATTTGTTCGTGCCTGCTGGCAAGCGTGCGTCTGTTCCTCTGCTTGCTGCGGGCGAGGCAATTATGGAAGTAAAGGTTCCGGGCGCCTATCCCTTGTGGCTCGTGCGCGCGCTCGATGATTGTGGGGCCTATCCGACATCGTTTTCTAAGTATGGCGAAGCGTATTTGACGTGCGAGGGCAAGGCTACTCCAAAGGCCTATCGCGAGCAAGTTGCATTCGATGAGGCTATGCGCGGCGAACAGGAGCGTTCCCGGGAGTGCCCCCAGGATGGCCATTTGCTCGAATTAAGCTCGTCTTCGCGTGTGACTGACACTGCCGTCACGAATTCGTTGGCTTCGCAGCTTCCCAATATCGTTATTGGCGCATAAGTCTTTGCTCATCCCGTTTCTTCTAGAGGAGTTTTCTCATGTTCGACCTTGTATCTACGTCGTTGTTCGGAACGGCTGATTCCGCCATGGCGAGCGTTTCGACGCCCGAGTTCTTGATGTGCTGCGCGGCATCGATTGTGCTCGGCGCGGCGTGCGCGGCCATTTACATGTTCCGGCACAACTATTCGAAGAACTTTGTGGTCACGCTTGCGCTTTTGCCGCTCATCGTGCAAATGGTCATCACCCTTGTAAACGGCAATCTGGGCGCTGGCATTGCGGTTATGGGCGTGTTCAATCTCGTCCGCTTCCGCAGCATTCCTGGATCTGCGAAAGACATCGGCAGCGTGTTTTTGGCGATGGCTATTGGCCTGGCGACGGGCATGGGTTTTATTGGACTCGCGGTTCTGTTCACCATTATTGTTGCCATCGTGAATGTCGTGTACGTGTGCACGCCTTTCGGCAAACCCGCCGAGCCGGGCAAACGCCTGTGCGTATCGGTGCCCGAAGATCTCGAATTCGACGGCATGTTCGATGACGTTCTCGGGCGCTTTACCTCGAGCCGCGAACTCGTGGAAATTCGCACGACGAACATGGGCAGCCTATATCAGCTCGAATACGAGATTCGTATGCGCAAGCCCGGTCTCGAGAAGCGCATGATCGACGAAATGCGCACGATGAACGGCAATCTGAAAATCACGCTTGGCCGCGCGCCTATGGCGAAGGAGGTCTTGTAATGACAAGGAAAACGACCGATTCTCGATGTGAAGAAGGCTCCTCCCGCACCGATTTTGTGGGCATGCTTCACGGGGCCGGATTGCTGCTGGCGGGTTGCGCCGCTGCGGTACTGCTTTTTTCTGTCGCGGGTTGTTCGGCGACCGATGCCGACGAACCTTCAATCGCATCGACTGCGGAAGTTCTTGAGGAAAACGCGTCTGAGAAAAGCGTTGAATACGCGAGTTTTGAAGAGGTTGCAGCTGCGTTTGATGCCTCCGCCCTCAATCTTGAATACTCCAAGCGCGATATGGATGCTTCCTTTGATGAATCGTCTGCGACCAAGATAACGCTCTCGGGAGATTCGGCGAGTGTGTCGGGGTCGGGCGCTGCGGCGGAGGGCTCTACGGTAACGATTTCCACTGCGGGAACCTATATTGTGTCAGGAAATTTGACTGATGGATCAATTACGGTAACTACCAGCGAAAACGATAAGGTTCAGATTGTTCTTAACGGTGTAAAGATAGCGTGCTCCAGCGGTCCTGCCATTGATGTTCAGTCGGCAGATAAATGCTTTATCACGCTGGCGGAAGGAACGCAAAACAGCCTATCCGATGGAAGCGTATTTACAAGCGAAGACGCGAATGCGTGCATATACGCGACATGCGATTTGACGATCAACGGTTCGGGCTCGCTCGATGTTTCAGGTAATTATCGCCATGGGGTATTCTCGAAAGACGACCTGGTTGTCTATGGCGGATCAATCAACGTGAGCGCCGTCGAGGATGGCCTCAACGGCAAGGATTCCGTGAAAATTGGTGCGGGAGATATTTCGATTGACTCGGGCGCCGATGGCGTGAAATCGAGCAAATCGACCAATCCCGAAAAGGGCTTCGTGTATGTGAGCGGCGGGTCGCTTTCGATCGATGCCGAAGACGACGGCATTCAGGCGAAGACGCATCTTTGCATAGCTGGTGGGTCGATTGAAATCGATGCCGCTGACGATGCGTTGCATTCCGATTTGGAAGGCACGCTCAACGGTGGATCGACTTCAGTGCGCAGTGGTGATGACGCATTTCATTGCGAGATGAAGCTTGAAGTGAACGATGGGTCGTTCGTTGCCGAAACGTGCAGCGAGGGCTATGAAGCCGAACAGGTTGTCGTCAATGGCGGCGATACTAATATTTGTGCGCTCGATGACGCCATGAACGCTTCTGCGGCCGACTTGAGCGACGATTCCGAATCGTCCGATGAGGATACGTCGACGAGCACTCCGTCGGGCGAGTCGGGCGCGAATGCAGCCCAGCCCGATGGTTCGATCGGTGCGCCCGGTGCGTCGAGCGCCAATGCCGATTCGAATGAGCAGCAGCAGAATACGGCGCCGCAGGGCGCAGGGCAGCAAGACAGTGCGACCCCGCCCGAGCTTCCGAGCGACGATGGCGCTCAGGGTGGTCAGGCGGGTGAGGCTCCGAGCGACCTTGGTCAAGCCCCCGATGTCCAAGGTCGCATGGAGCGCGGTGGCCAAGCCCCTGGCGGGCAGGGTGGCGCACCTGGTGCAAGCGATTCGAATTGTCTCATCCAAATCAATGGCGGCAAGGTTGTGCTTGATTCCCAGGGTGATGGTGTTGATTCCAACGGCAATGTTGAAATCAACGGCGGAACGCTTCTGGTGAATGGCCCCTCGAGCGACGGCGATGGGGCATTCGACTACGACGGTGAAGCGACGATTTCTGGCGGTACGGTGCTCATGGCGGGCGCTGTGGGCATGGCGCAAAGCTTTACGAGCGGTACGCAGGCGTTTGCTCTCGTACAGGCGAGCGGTTCGGCTGGCAGCGTGATTGAAGCGACCGATGCGGACGGCAATGTGATTGCGACGCTTACGGCGACCAGGGCCTTCGGTTGTGTGCTCGTGAGCGGCGCGGGCGTTTCCGATGGCGATACGATAACGGTGTCGGTGGATGGCGCCGCGACTATGGCTACGGCATCCACGACGGGCACGAGCGGCATCGCCACGGGCGGCCTGGGTGGCATGGGCGGCGGCCCCTCGACGGGCAATCGCCCCGAGGGTCAAGGCGGCCCTGCTTAAGACGCCCGTATATCTCGTCCTTGCTTCTCTTCATTTCTGCGCGGCCCCGTCGTTTTCGGCGGGCCGCTTTTCTTTTACGCTTCGTTGCGTCGGTCGAGGTATTCCCTGAATCGTTCTACGGCGAGCGACGGTGAGCTCGTTTTGCGCGTCAGGAAGCCAAGCGTTCGAAAAGCCCGGGGGGCGAGGGGACGCGTGGCGATGCGATAGGGCACGCGCCGTAAAACAAGGCTCGGAAGAATGCTTACGGCGAGGCCATTTTCGACCATGGACATCACGGCATAATCGTCCCAAGTGGTGAAACTTGCGTTCGGCATGTGTTCGAGCCCTGCGAAAATTTCAGCGACCTCGTCGTTTTCGTCGCGCTTAAGCTGGATAAACGCCTCGTCGGCAAATGCTTCGACGGGTATTTCTTCCAACTTTGCAAGTTCATGGTCGGCGGGAAGCACGGCGCGCAGCTCGTCTTGCTCAAGGGGCGTTTCGTTTAAGAGATAGCGGGCCGGCAATCGGGAGAATGCGCAGTCGATGCGCCCGCTTGCCAGTGCGCCTTCGAGTTCTTCGTAATCGCCTAGGAACAATTCGTAGCGAATGCCGGGGTAGTCGGCCTGAAATGCCGCGATGATTTTCGGCAGCCAATGGGTTGCGATGCTCGAGATGGTTCCTATTCGAATGAGACCCGAATCGAGGTTGTGGACTTCAGCCACGCGCGTCTCAAATGATTGTTGCGCGGCGACCACCTCGCGTGCCGCTGGAAGCAAGGTTAGGCCTTCGGCGGTAATCTGAACGCCCGAACGCGACCTCTCAAATAAGGTGGCGCCGCATTCGCGCTCTAAATCGATGATGATTTTGCTGACGGCCGATTGGGAATAGCCCATTCGGGCAGCAGCTTTTGTGAAGCTGAGCTCGTCTGCGACGAGGCAAAATGCCTCAAGGTGCTGGATGTCGTACATGGGTTTATCCTTTGAAGAATTCCAAAACATCATGCAAAACATAATAAACATGAAAAGTAGGAATAACAAGCAGTTCGCTTCGCGTGGCGCCATGCCCGGAAGAAGGCGAGCTGCGGCGGGGAAGATCAACATAGGCGCGACGGCGGTGTTTTTGCGATGGAGACTCTCGGTATGAACGATGACGGCATGTGCGATTTTCGGCGCTTCGGTTACATCGTTGGCTTTCTTGTCGCAACGATTGTGGCATGTGGTTGTCTTGAGCCGGCGGTTTTGGCTGCTCGCGCGGGCGAGCGCGTTCGTCTGCCTTCGATTGGCGCGACAAAATGGATGTGGGTTGCTCTGGGCGATTGGGTGGAGGGGCGCTTGTCTCATTTGGCACGATGCGCGGTTTTTGCTAGGCTCAGAGCGTTGATTATTGGGAAGAAGAGGGAAAGGCGCGCATGAGAAGTCTTAGGGATGCGGCATGGCGTGCGCGCGACTTCTTCCGACGCGATGCCGTGCTGGCAATCGCGTGCGTGCTCGCAGCGGCGTCGTGCGTAGCGGTTCCGCCCGATGCGGGCTATGCCGACTATATTGACTGGCGCACAATTGGCCTGCTGTTTTCCCTTATGGTCGCCACATCGGGCCTGGCGCGCGCGGGCGTGCTGGCGCGGGCGTGTCGCGCGTTGGTTCGCGCTTGCAAAAGCGGCGGTGTGCTTATCGCGGCGCTCGTGGGGCTTACGTTTTTTGTGAGCATGGTGGTCACCAACGACGTGGCGCTTGTGGCCTTCGTGCCGCTCGCCCTTGCCGCCTTGCGCGAGGCGGGCCTCGTGCGTCGACTTGCGTTCGCCATAGCATGTATGACCGTCGCGGCGAACGTAGGCAGCATGCTCACGCCCATTGGCAACCCGCAGAACATCTATCTCTTAAGCGTATCCGGCATGAGCGCGGTGGAACTCGTGGGCATCATGGCTCCGTATTCTGCCGCGGCATTCGTGTTGCTTGCGGCGGCTATCGGCATTGCCGAATTGCGTGATCGCAAACGTTTCAAGCATATTCCGTCACAGATGGCGGGCGTAAATCCGAAGGCGCCGCAAGAGTCGTTCGCGCTGCGCGATGTGCTGCCGTGGATTGCGCTTTTTGCGATGTGCCTGCTGTGCGTGGTGCGCATCGCGCCGGTATGGCTGGTCGTTGTGGCGGCGATCGCCCTCGCGCTCGCTTTCGACATGCGCGCGCTTCGTCATGTCGACTATGCGTTGCTGTTCACATTCGTCGCGTTCTTTGTGTTTGTGGGTAACGTCGCGCGCATTGAGGTGGTGCGCGAAGCCGTGGCCGCGCTGGTCGATGGGCGTGCCTTGCTCGTAGGCGTTGTTGCAAGCCAGATTATCTCGAACGTTCCGGCTGCGATTCTTGTCTCGGGTTTCACGACCGATTGGCCGGCGCTGCTCGTGGGCGTGAATATCGGCGGCTTGGGAACGCTTATCGCTTCTATGGCGAGCCTCATTTCGTATAAGCAGCTCGCCGTGGCATATCCCGAACTCAAGACTTGCTACTTCCGCCTATTCACGGGATTGAACTGCGCGTTTCTCGCTGCGTTGCTTTTGCTTGCGGCGGCGATAGCCTAACGAGCTCCTTGTTTCCGGCGGCGCTTTGCTGCTCATGCTGTGGCTGCTCGCACAGATATTGTTCGCATGGTTGCAGTCGTTCTCACCGTTGGTCGTTGCTGTTTGCATCGTTGCTGCGTGCGCTGCCGTTGTTGGGGTTAGGATTGTTCGTGCTGCGCCTATTCGAGCCACTGTTGTGCGGCGCATCTTGCCACTCTCGCCTTTTTTCGCTGCGGCGTTTTCCTCGCAGGCTCCTGGGTTTGTTCAAAATGGGCCTCGAATGTGGTGTTCTTTAGGCGGAGAAGAAAGCGTGCGTACCTCCTAAAGGAATCTACCTGGGGTTATGTTGAGCTGCAACGAAGGCGATGCCGGTTTGGCAGCTGAGGTGCGGAAAAAAATGCCACATTCGAGGCCAGTTTTGAACACTTTTGAGCATTTCGTCTTGGGGTTCCACCGAGAGCTTCGTCCCGTGGGCCTTTGCCTGCGTGTCGTTTCACGGTCTCGTTTTGGGGCCTCAGGCCTCATCTCGTGCGGTTTGAGACTCGAGGCGTTCTCTGGCAGCCGCATTCGCGCGCAGCTTGGTTTTCTAAAAAAAGAAAAAAGAAAGGCGAAGCATAAGCTTCGCCTTGATGAATGATGAACGCTTGCACCTCTGAGATTCGGGACGCATATCTGCTTGAGTGGTAGGGCTTGGGCGCGTTGCCTGTTGTGCATGCGGGCGAAGTGACCAATCGTGAGCTTCTACCATCTTGAGCGCGGCTGCCGCTGCGCACCGTGCCTTCGGCCAAGTCTACGGACGCAGGCCACTGCCGCCCTGGACGGTGATGGTTTCTCCGGAAACGTAGGCCGACAAATCGCTCGCGAGGAATACGGCCACGCCGCCGATGTCGGTTTTCGGGTCGCCGAAACGTCCCAGCGGAATGCCCTTGATGGTGGCGGCGAACGTGTCGGGATAGGCTTCCTTCCATGCTGCGAGCTGCTCGGTCATCGCCAGCGGGCAAATGCAATTCGCGCGCACGCCGTCGGGGCCCCACTCGGTGGCGGCGACGCGCGTCATGCCGCGAATGCCTTCCTTTGCCGCGGCGTAGCTTGACTGGCCGGGCTTGCCGAACAGGCCGGCGCCGCTCGCCAGGTTGATGACGCAACCCTTCGTCTTTTTGAGCTCGGGGAAGGCGTGCTTCATATAGAAGAAGGCTCCGTATAGGCCCGTATTGATGGCTAGGTCGAAATCTTCTTTCGTGTGATCGATAAGGTTGGTGCCGCTCTTAGAGGCCTGAGCGTTGTTCACCATAACGTCAAGTTTGCCAAAATGCTCGACGCACTTTGCGACAGCCGCCTCGACCTGGGCCTCGTCGGAGCCCTCGGCAACGGTGTAGGCGACATCGGCGCCGTATTCGCCCTTAAGCTTTTCAGCCGCGTCGGCCAGACGCCCCTCGGTGCGGCCGGTAATAAACAGGCTTGCACCCTGTTCAGCGAACGCGCTCGCAATGCCGAAACCGATTCCCTTGCCGCCGCCGGTGATAATGGCGACCTTTCCATCCAAAAGACCCATGGGGCACCCCTTTCGATTGCTTTTCTTGGAATGCTACAGCGCAAGTGGCAATTTGGTGTGGGGAAGGCGTGAAGGGAGGATAACGGGTCGATTTCAACGGAGCAGCGGCGGAACGTGCGCTGCTAGGATGGGCAAAATCAAACTGCTTGACCTATTCTGGGGAGATAGATGAATTCAATGAACGAACAGCCGACGGAGCGCGTGGCAAACGGTGTTGGAAGCGGGAGCGCAAGCGCCCAATCCTCGATGCGCTCGGCCGATGCGTCGCTTGAGGCGACGCGTGCCATCCCCGTGCGTCAAGTTGTTTCGTATTCCTCCGACCAGTCGTTTTCCTCGCAGCCGACGATCGCTTCGCACCCCGTTGCGCAGGCCGAGAAAACGGCGCGCATGAGCGCCCAGCCCGCAACCGGCGGTGGATATGTGCGCGATCCCTTCGAGCCAAGCACGCCTGATCCAACCACATTCCCGCAGCAGTCGTGCGCCCCGGGCTCAACCGCTCCTGTCGCGACGCGCTATTCGGAAAGTTCCCGTATGAAGAAAAAGCAACCCCTTGCCGTGATTTTCATTGGCGCCGTGGTGGCGTTGGCTGCGTGTGCGTTTGTGCTCTTCCATACGAGCGACACGGCGGGCTCGGCCGTAACGCCTGGCGGAGGCGTCACCCAGGCGCAGCGCAGCGAGGCGGAATCGGGCGAGTCGTCTTTCAAAACGCCAGGCGTGCAGCAGAATGCTGCGACGCTCACGGTTGATACGTCCGATTTGGCGGGCGAGAAGTGGTCTAATGCGAAGAAGATTCTCGAGGTGCGCGGCGCCGATGTGGGCTCCATCGTGGTGCTGACTGACGACGGCAAAGATGTGTGGGATGCCTCGAATTGGACGGTTGAATCCATCGCGGTGGAAGACGGGGCGCTTACGGCCCATTTGATGCATGACTCGGCCTCGGGCGTAGCCGACGCCGTGTCGGGCGCTTTGGAAAACGGGGCGACCGAAACAGCTGGAGGCGTGCTCGATGCCGCGGGCGAGGCGGTGAAATCGGCGGGCGAGACCGTCGCGGAAAAGGCGACTGACTTTATCGGATCGCTGTTCTAGTGGCGGTCGGAATCTAGGGGCCGATCGGGTATTGATGAGGGTGCCTGATAGGTGGAACGTAGCGTCACTCGGGGCATCTGATAGGCGGTTTGTGACGCGGAGGCCCCGCTATCGGTGTCGAACAATCATTCGACAGCCGTCGGCGGTGCTGCCTCGAATCTCGAGAGCGTCTTGCGAACCGCAATCCACTTCAAGATACAAGTCGTTCCAAGAGCCGTGGCTCGCCTCGTGACGCGCTGGCGACCGGCGAGCTGTAATTGCCACTTTCGACTTCGGCGCGTAGCGCTTCGTTCCGTCATGCTGTCCCGCATAGCAGCAAGAGACGCTGTGGGCGCGAGAGCGCATGCGAGGTTTCCCGCCAGCGCCGCTTTCTTATATGATGGCAGCGTTTGAAGAAAGGACGTGCATTCATGATTCGACTGAATAACGACTACTGCCATGGCGCGATATCCGAAATTCTCGAGGCGCTGCAGACGACGAATTCGGAAGCGTATGCGGGCTACGAGCTCGACGAATGGTGCGAGCGGGCCGGCTCGCTCATCAAAGAAGCGGCTGCATGCCCCGATGCCGCGGTGCACTACATCGTAGGCGGAACGCAGGCCAACGTCGCGTTCATCGCACATGCGCTTCGCCCGTGGGAGAGTGTCGTGTGCGCCGATTGCGGGCATATCAATGTCCACGAGACGGGCGCAACCGAGCATATCGGCCACAAATGCGAAACGGTTCCCGCGCGCGACGGCAAGCTCGCCGCTTCCGATTTGCGCACCGTTGCCCAGGGCTATGCGGAAAGCCCCGTGTCCGAGCACGTCACGGTGCCGCGCATGGCATACATCTCGTTCCCCTCTGAATCGGGCACGGTCTATTCGCTCGCAGAACTCGAAGCGCTTCGGGCGGTATGCGACGAATTCGGCATGTACCTGTTCGTCGACGGCGCTCGCTTGGCCTATGGCCTCGCCGCGTCGGGCAACGACGTGACGTTGTCCGACATCGCGCGCCTTTCTGACGCTTTCTATATTGGCGGCACGAAATGCGGCGCGCTGTTTGGAGAGGCCATGGTTGTGGTGAACCCGGCGCTCCAGCCGTATTTTCGCAATTCCATGAAGCAGGCGGGCACGATGCTCGCTAAGGGCTGGCTTTTGGGCCTGCAATTCACGAAGCTTTTCGAAGGCGGCTGTTATTTTGAAATTGGCAAAGTCGCAGTGACCCAAGCTATGCACATCAAGGCGGCGCTCGCCAAGCGCGGTTTGCTGGCCGAGCCCGACAGCCCCACGAATCAGCAGTTCGCCCTTATCTCCGATGCCCAGCTCGCATCGCTTAGCGAGGCGTGCATTGTTGAATTCGAAGGTAAAGGGGCTGACAACCGCAACATGGTTCGCTTCTGCACGAGTTGGAGCACGACCGATGCTGAAGTCGATGCCGTAGTGGCGGCAATCGAAGGCCTGCCTGAATAGCGCCGGCTGCGTAGCGTTCCTATCTCCATGAATCATCGAGGGAATCTTGAACGATTCCCTCGCTTTGTTTTTCCGCGCATCGTAAAATAATTCAGTTAAGCAACAAACGTGTAACAACGCCTGTCTATCGAAGCCCCAACATGGCGCTTCGATAGAATCGACAGATTGAAAATTGGGGTTTCGCGACTTGTCGCGGAACGTGGGCGAGCGTCGCCGGCAATGGCGCCGCGCGATCGCCATAGACCGACTGAATGATTTAAAGGAGATGCGCGTGCACAACGTATTCCGCGTGCTTATGCGCGATTTGAAACGAATCGCGAAAGCCCCGGCAAGCTGGGTCGTTATTCTCGTGCTCATTACTTTGCCGTCGTTGTACACCTGGTTCAACGTGGTGGGTTTCTGGAATCCGTACAACAACACCGGTGCGCTGAAGGTGTGCGTCGTGAATGAAGATGAGGGCGCGCATAACGACTTGCTTGGCGATTTGCAGTTGGGCGACCAAATCATGGATCAGCTGCACGAAAATACGCAGCTGAATTGGGAATTCACCGATTATGACGACGCCATGGCGAAAATCTCGTCGGGCGAGGCATATGCGGCGTTCGTTATCCCCAGCGATTTCAGTGAAGACATGACCACGCTGCTTACGGGCGAGTTCCAGCGGCCTCAGCTGGAATACTATGTGAACGAAAAGCTCAACCCCGTGGCGCCGAAAATCACCGACACGGGCGCTTCGACCCTCGACAACACGATCAATGATACGTTCGTTTCCACTGTATCGTCGGTTGTCGCCGAAACGCTCAACGACAAAATCGCCGAATCGCAGGAGTCGTTCGACGCGTCGAAGGCGAAAGTCTCGGCCCAAATCGACAAGGTTGACGCAAACCTATCCGATGCGCGTGAGAGCGTGAGCGGTCTTTCGACTGCCTCAAGCGACGCCATTGCCCAGGCGAACAGCGCGAAAGCATCGCTTTCCGACGCCCGCCGCGAAATCGGCGATATGGCGCTGGCGCTTTCCGAGGCTTCGGCTCTTGCCGCAACACTGAATACCGAAATCGTGAGCTTCTCAGGCAATATGTCGACCGCCATAAGCGGCGGCCTTTCGACCGTTTCTGCGGCTTCCACGAGGGCGAATGCCGCGGTGGGCGATGCCGCAACGGGAATTCAGGCGGCGCAGGGCGATGTGGAATACGCGACGAGCGTTGCCCAGAACGTCATCGATGGCAACAAGGAAATCATTTCCTATTTGCAAGCCGTGGCCGATGACCCTCGTCTTACCCAAGACCAGCGCGATGCCGTTAACGCGGCCATCGCTACGCTGTCGCAGGGCAACGCCAATGCCGAAGCGAACCTCAAATCGATGAATGCCCTCGCGGCGAGCGCCTCGAGCACGGCCGGCTCCATTGCCAATGCGTCGAGCACCGTGAACGATGCGGTGCAGAAGTCGGTCGACAACGGTCGCGCATACAACGACGACCTGTCGAAAAATACCATTCCCGCTGTAAGCCAGGGCCTCTCGGGCCTTGCGAGCACCGCGGGCTCGCTTTCGGGCACCGTCGCTCGTCAGACGTCGCTCATCGATCAAACGTCGCTCGTGCTCGACCAGCTCATCTCAACGCTTAACACAACGGTTGATGCGCTGGGCCAAACCGACGCGCTGCTTGCCGATGTGCAAGGCGATATCGACACCGTGCGGACCGACGTGGTGGCGCTGGGCACGTCGGGCGCTCTCGCGAAGCTGTTCGGCGAAGATGGCACGCTCGACGTGAACAAAATCGCCGACTTCATGCAGTCGCCCACGCAGCTCGAAACTGAGCAGCTCTATCCGCTCAACGCCTATGGCTCAGCCATGTCGCCGCTGTTCATCAACCTCACGCTGTGGATCGGTGTGTTCATGCTTATGGTCATTATGCATATTGAGGTTGACGATGAAGGGATTCGCAACCTCACTATCGCGCAGCGTTTCTTGGGTCGCGGCATTCTGTTCGCCATCATGGTTTCGCTGCAGGCAATCGTGTGCGTGACGGGCTGCCTGTTCCTCGGCGTGCAAGCCGAAAACGTCGCCGCGCTCTATATGACAGCGGTCGCATGCTCGCTTACGTACCTGGCGATTCAATACACGCTTTCCACCACGCTGCAGCATGTGGGCAAGGGCCTGTGCGTCATTTTGGTGTTTGTGCAAATCCCGGGTGCGACGGGTTTGTACCCGGTCGAGCTTACTACGAGCTTCTTCCAGACGGTGTATCCCGTCTTCCCGTTCACGTATGGCATCAACGCCATGCGCGAATGCATCTGCGGTTTCTACGGAAATATGTGGCTTGGCTTCATGGGCGTGCTTGCGTTGTTCTTCGCAGTTTTCCTGCTCATCGGCACATTTGCGCGCCCCTTCCTCACGAACCTCAATCGCATGTTCGCCAAGCAACTCGCAGAAAGCGATATCGTGAACTGCGAAGAAGTGCAATTGCCCGAACGTCGTTATAGGACGGCTCAAATTGTGCGCGCCATGAGCAACCACGAAGAATTCCGCGCCTACCTGCTGGAGCATTCCACGCGATTCATGAGGCTCTATCCGAAATTGAAGCATGGCGCATATGCGCTGGGCGTGGTCGTTCCTGTTTTGTTCACAGCCTCGATGGCTTTGTGGAGCCCGGGCAAGAAGGTCGTGGTGCTCACGGTGTGGCTGTTGTGGCTTATTGCCGTCGTCGCGTTCCTCATTATTGTTGAGCACATGAAAGATAGCCTCGAGCGCCAGATCGCGCTGAACGCAATGAGCGATGAGGAACTGCGCACGCTGTTCGCCGCGCGCAACAGCCTCGAACACGATCCTTGCATTCAGGGCGGCGAGCCTGCCGTCGGCTATGCTTCATTGGTTGCCGTGGGCCCTGAAAGCGCGCATGTGCGCGTACCTGTCGTGCCAGCCGCAGAGCTGGTGCCAGAGCCTATTCTTAATGCGGACGGTGAAAGTGGCTCTTCGGACGCGTCGATGGATGCGGCTTCGTCGACTCGCTCGCCTGCGTGCGACGACTTCTCTTCGATCGGGGTTGCGCCTGAATATGCGGGGGAAGAACCCGTCAAGCATGCGCCTGTGTCTGCTGGGGGCAATCGCGGTGCGGAAGACGGGCAAGCGCCGATTGCGGATTCCTCGAACACGTTTGCGAGCGCCTTTGGTGCCGCGGAAAGCGAATACGACGAACCCGTTGACGGCTTCAATGAGCCGGCCGACGATTTCGATATGGGTGACGATGCGCCCGAAGGCACGCGCGGCGTGAAGGGAGGCGATGCACGATGAAGAAGATTTGGCAGCTGTTTGTGGGCGATTTGAAGCGCCTGCGCTCAAACGTGGTTACGGGCATCATCGTGCTGGGCCTCATTGCTTTGCCGTCGATTTTCTCGTGGTACAACATGATTGCCGCGTGGGACGTTTTCGGCAATACGGGCAACCTGAAAATCGCCGTGGCGAGTGTTGACGAGGGCTATGAAAGCGATCTCGTCCCCGTGAAAATCAACGTTGGCGAGCAAGTGATTTCGTCGCTTCGAGCGAACGATCAAATCAAGTGGGTATTCACCGATAAGGAAGATGCCATCGATGGCGCCAAGTCGGGCAAGTATTATGCGGCGGTGGTGATTCCCGAGAGCTTCAGCCGCGACATGATGACGTTTTATTCCGACGATGCCAAGCACGCGAAAATCATCTATTACTCCAACGAGAAGAAGAACGCCATTTCGCCAAAGGTGACCGACCAAGGCGCCGATGCCATTTCGGTGCAGGTGAACCAGGCGTTCGCAAAAACGCTTTCCGACACGGCTCTGAGCTTGGCACAGGGGCTTGTGACCTACGCTGACAATGCCGACGTCGATGGCCATATCGGCGAGCTGGCCAACCATGTGGGGTCGCTTTCGACCCAGATGACCAAGGCTTCTTCGGTGCTGCGCACGTATTCCACGGTGCTTACGTCCTCGCAAGACCTCATTACGAGTTCTGCGAGCCTTCTGTCTTCGGCGAAGGGTTCAGCAGAAGAAGTCGCCGGCCAGGTGGGCGATGCGAAGGCGTCGGCCACGACGATCGCCGATGCCATGGACGCCTCGACCGATTCGCTCGCCAGCGCGATTGATGCGAGCGTAGCGAGCTTCGACGGCGTGTCGGCTGCGGTAGACGACGCGTTCGCGACGGCGCACGATGGCCGCGAAACCGTCTCGCAGTCGCTCATCACGAACGCCGATGGCCTGGCCGATCAGGCGGCGAACTACGCCCAGCTGGCCGATTCCCTCGACGCGCTCGCCAAAGGCATGCCCGATGGCAGCTCTGTTGAGCTTACTCAAATGGCAAGCACTCTGCGTGCCGTGAGCACGACCATGGAGCGCCTCTCTCGCCAGCTCGGCACCACGGCGGGTGATTTGGAATATGGCATTTCTGGCGCCGAGGTTGCGCGCAACGACATCGATGCGCAAATCGCCGAGGCAAAACAGCAGGTGCAAGACGCTAAAAACCAGTACAACAACGACGTGAAGCCGCATCTCGACGACCTCGTGAGCTCGGTGACCGACGCGACGTCGCTGCTTTCGTCGAGTGCTTCCAAGCTCGATGATGCGGCGAGCGCGCTTACGGGTTCGGCTGGCGCGGTTTCCGAAAAGCTTGGCGATGCGAAGTCGAAGCTCGACAGCTCCGCTGACGAACTCGACGAATCGGCCAAGAAGCTCGATGACTTGTCGACGAATATGAAGGATGCGCTTGCAAACGGCGATACCGAGTTGCTCCGCGAAGTGCTCGGCAGCGATGCAAGCGAGCTCGCTACGGCGATATCGGCGCCCGTCGAGCTTGGCCGCCATGCGTTGTTCCACGTCGAGAATTTCGGCTCGGCCATGTCTCCGCTTTACACAACGCTTGCTTTGTGGATTGGCGCGCTGCTTATCATGGTCACTATCCGACCCACTCCCTCGCGCCGCATCGAAGAAGAACTTGGGGGCATTTCGCTTCCGCAGCAATTCTTGGGGCGTTTCGGCATCGTGTCGCTTCTCTCGTTTGCGCAGAGTACCGTGCTCGCGATTGGCAATATGCTCTTCTTGGGCGTGCAGGTTGAAAACCCGCTGCTGTACTTGCTTGTATATTGGATTGGCGGCCAAGTTTTCGCGTTCATCATCTACACGCTCGTGGTGTCGTTCGCGAATCTGGGCAAGGCCATCGCGGTTATTCTTCTTATCGTGCAGGTTGCGGGCGGCGGTGGTGCGTACCCATTGGCCATTCTGCCGCAATTCTTCCAAGATGTGAGCGTATGGCTGCCGGCCACGCATGTGATTAATGCCATGCGCGCGGCGATGTTTGGCGTGTATCAGGGCGATTTCTGGGTAGAAATCGGGTGCGTGCTGCTCTATGTGGTGCCGTTCGCGTTGCTTGGTTTGGTATTGCGTAATCCCACCATGAAACTTGTTAACTGGTTCGTGGAGCAAGTCGAAAAGTCGAAAGTCGTATAGGAATCGAGAGGGGCCGTGGCCCCTCTCGTTGTCTTTTGTGTGGCTCGCGTTGTACGTGGCGCGTAACGCGGTAGTATTGCGCGCATGAATAAGAGCGAGAACATCCAAACGAATCGGACGGAAGACGGCGGCCTGCCGCCTCGACAGCGCCATATGGTGCTCGGCATTATGATGGCAGGCACTACGGCGGCGTGCATTTCCCAGTCGATGATGATTGCTGCGCTGCCTACCATCATGCAGGAGTTTTTGGTCGGGGCGGGCTTGGCCCAGCTCATTACCACGGCCTACATTTTCACGCTCGGGTTGTTTTCCGCCATGAGCGCCTATCTCGTGAGCAAGCTCGATGCGCGACGCCTGTTCTTTATCGCCATGGTCGGTTTTATCGTGGGATGCTGCGCTTCGCTTTTCGCTACGAATTATCCGGTGTTGCTCGCATCTCGCCTGGTGCAGGCGATTGGCGCGGGTATTTTGCTCCCGCTTATTCAAGTGGTGGCGCTTTCGGTATATCCCAAAAGCCAATACGGCAAAGCGATGGGCATTGTGGGAATCATTATCGGGTTCGCGCCCGCAATCGGCCCGGCAATCTCGGGTTTCATCGTCGATGCATGGGGGTGGCGAGCGGTATTCGTCGCGCTTGGCACGGTCTCCGCGGTGGTGACGCTGCTTGCGATTCCGTTTTTGCCGAATGTGATGCGCAAGCCCGCAACGCATCAGCGCTTCGATGCACTTTCTGCGGTGCTGTTCTCGTTTGGCGCGATATGCCTGCTTGTCGCGACGGCGTGCATTGAACAGTCGGGATGGGGCGTGGTGGCTGCGGCAAGCATCGCGTTGGGCGCTGTGCTCCTGTTCACATTCGCTCGTCGGCAGCTGAGAATTCCGAACCCGCTTCTTAAGCTTTCATGCTTTGCGAATCGCCAATTCACGGTCGGGCTTGCGCTCGTGCTGCTTGGCAATCTGTCGTTTATGGCGGCTTCCATCATGGTTCCGCTGTTCGTGCAAGATGTGCAAGGCGCCTCGGCGGCGGTTTCTGGCTTGGCCATTCTGCCCGGCGCGGTGCTGCTAGGCTTTTTGAACCCTATAACGGGTCGCTTGCTCGATTCGCGCGGGCCGTGGCCGCTGCTTGTCGCGGGTTGCGCGTTGCTGCTGGGCGGAACGCTCGCGTTCGTCGCGTGCTATGCGGAAACGCCGCTTTGGGTAGTAACGGTGCTCTATGGCGTGCGCATCTGCGGCGTCGCGTGCTTGCAAATGCCCATGACGGCCTACGCGAGCAAGCAGTTATCGGGTGATGACGTCGCCCAGGGCACGGCGATCATCACGTCGATTCGCCAGATCTCAAGCGCGCTGCTTTCTTCGGTGCTCATCGGGATTATGGCGCTCGCTTCGAGCGGCGATTTGGGCATCGATGCGCACGGCTTCGGCGTGGCGTTCAGCATTCTTGCAGCGTTGACTATTGTGGGGTTTGTTTTCGGCGCGGTATTCCTGCCGAAACGGAGGAAAGCGAGCGGGCGACGCTAAGGGATGATTGCGATTATCGTCTTCGGGCTGCCTTGCATGCTTGCGCTCTGTGTGTTTGCGTTTCGTGTGCTTGCGCGCTGCGTGCTTGCACTTTGCATGCGTTCGCTTCGGTGCCTGCGTTTCGCATGCCGGCGTCTTCGTTTGTTCAAAACGGGCCGCGAATGTGGCATTGTTAGGTCTAATGTGTGCGGAAAACGACCAAAGGAAGTTCTTTCTCGTAAGAAATGCCTGGTCAAGACGTTGTGCTATTTCAACATGAAAAAGCTGCCCGTAATTTTGACCACATTCGAAGCCCGTTTTGAACAAAATTGAAGTGGACTGCGTGCCCGCCGAAACGGTTGCGGTTTTATCGGGTCGAGCCTTTGCTCTTGTAGTACGTAACGGCGATTTGCGTGCGATTCTTCAAGTTCATTTTCGAGAGAATGCTGCTTATGTTGTTGCGTACAGTGCCTTCGCTCAAATAGGCGGTCGCGGCGATTTCTCGATTGTCGAGTCCCTCGGCCACAAGGCGCGCGACTTCGTATTCGCGCTCGGTCAGGCAGGCGAACGGGGTGGGGCGCAGCTGCTCGTGCGATGCGTTGCTGTGGACGAAATCGCCTGGAGTGCTGCCGTCTGACTCGCGCTTCGCACGGCCGTTGCTCAAAGCGCCGCCGACCCCTGTGCCGTCCGTCACCCCACAGCCGACTCTCGCGTCGCCCGTTGTTTCGCTGCCGCCGTCCGACTTGCGCCTCGCGCCGGCGCCTGGCTCGTGCGATGGGCCCCCGCCCGACTTGCTCGCCGCAATCCCGAGGGCGCATTCGCGCGCGACGGTTTCGCCAGTTGATTTTTGCTCTGCAGCTTCGCCGCCAGTCGCTCCGTTTTCATCGTTTCTTGCCGCTATCGCCGACATCTTATCGAGCGAGTCTCGAAGGTTGCGATTCCTCTTGCGAAGTGAAAGTGCCTGGGAGGCCAGTGCGTCCCGTGTGCTCCAGGCGATGCGCTGGCGGGCGAGCGTTGTGCTCGTGCGAACCGAGAGAACGCAGGCCGCGGTTGCAGAGCAAAGAAGCGATGCTGTCGAAAGCGGCGGCATTGTTGCGCACATGAGGCATGCGACAATCGCGATAAGGGCGAGCGCGCCCGAGAAACGCAAAACGTCCGCGCGATGGACGCAGCGCGCGCAGTCATAGAGGGCAAGCGGTACGAAGGCGAGCGCAGCGGGAACGAAGAGCGCCGCCGCGCAGTATGCCGAAAGGGCCAGTATGCCCGCGGGCATCGAGACGGCTTCGGTGAGCGCGGAGCATAAAACGGCGATAAGCATGGCGATGGCGAGTGTGAGCAATCGTGCGTCGGACGCTGTGGGCTCGGCTCCGCTGCTGGTCTCGACCAAAAAGCAGGCGGCCGTAAGCAGACAGCCTGCCAGAACGATTGTTTTGTCGAGAATTCTTTCCATGGCTGCATGGTAGCAAACCCTTTTGCCCGTGTGTTTTGCGGAAAGCCCCCTTGTGTTCCTAAAGCGTTCTTGTCGTACAATTTACCTGGGAAAATGCCATTTCATGACAAATGTCACTGGTTTGCGCTCCGTCCTTCTTTCATGATGGAGGCAAGGAAGGGCGCCCAACATCTCGCTACATGTGGGCGATGCGCCGCGAAAGAGGAAGGCCATGCAATGAAAGAAAACGAGAGCGCGAATTCAGTGGTTTCTGTACGTAGCCTCGTAAAGCGTTATGGCGACATTCTCGCGCTTGATCACTTCAATCTCGAAATCGGCAAAGGCGAAATTTTCGGCCTTTTGGGCCCGAATGGCTGCGGTAAAACGACGGCAATTAACTGCATGCTGCAGCTGCTCGTCTACGACAAGGGCGATATCGAGCTGTTCGGCGAGGCAATGAAGCCGGCGCGTTATGACCTTAAGCGGCGTATTGGCGTGGTTCCTCAGCAGGTGGCAGTATTTGACGAGCTCACCGTTTTCGAGAACATCGACTGCTTCTGCGCCTTGTATGTGAGCGACAAAACCCGCCGACGCCAGCTGGTGGAAGAAGCCATCGAATTCGTGGGGCTTGAGGATTACCGCAAAATGCGCCCCAAGAAACTGTCGGGCGGCCTGCTTCGCCGGCTGAATATTGCGTGTGGCATTGCGCACAAGCCCGAGCTCATTTTCTTCGACGAACCTACGGTGGCGGTTGACCCGCAAAGCCGAAATGCAATCCTCGACGGCATCGTGCGCTTGCGCGACGAGGGTGCGACGGTGGTGTACACGAGCCATTACATGGAAGAAGTCGAGCAAATCTGCAGCCGAATCATGATCATGGATGGCGGTAAAATTCTGGCGCTCGGCACCGCCGATGAACTCAAGCGCGGCATTGCGGTGGGGGAGAAAATCGTCATCGAGCTTCCTGGCGCCGTCGAGGCTCGCGGTTGTGCGGCGGCTCAGACTGTCGGGGCGCTTCCGCATGTGCTCTCGTGCGAATTCGCCAATGGCGAGCTGCACGCGGCGTGCGAAGCGAGCGAGCGGAACTTGCTCGATGTGCTGGGGGCGCTCAAGTCGTCGCGCGTGGCGGTTGGGCGCGTGTATTCCGAGCCTCCCACGCTCAATGACGTTTTTCTTGAAATCACTGGCCGCGAGCTGCGCGATTAGGAGGCTGTCATGGGCGCTTTATTCGCGCACACCGTGCGCATGCTTGTGAGGCAGCGCGACGTGCTCATATGGGTCATTCTGTTTCCGTTGGCGCTTGCTGCGCTCTTTCATGTGATGCTTTCGAATATCGATGAAAGCTATCGCGTCGACCCTGCGAGCTGCGTGGTGGTTGCTGATGACAATTTCAACTCCGAACGGGCCGTGTTCTTCCGTGAAATGCTCGACGAGGTGTCGGCGCCGGGCGCGGGCCAGCTGCTCGATGTCGCAAAGGTTGCGACGCTTGAAGAAGGGCGCGAAGCGGTGCTTTCTGGTGACGCGGCGGCATGCATTACCGTGGACGAAGAAGGCTTGCCAAGCATGCAGGTGTCTCCGCTTGCCGCGAGCCTTACGACGGGTTCGATCGGCCAGAGCGTCGTGCGCGCCGTGCTCGACCAATATCGTCAAATCTATGCCGAAATGAAGCAGACGTTTTTATCCCAGCCTTCCGCGCAAGGCATGCAGGCGCCCCCGAGCGAAGGCGAGCTTGCGGAGTTTGCCCGTTCGGCCGGCATGAGCGAAGCAGCTTCGGCATTCATGTCCGACGCCGTGAGAACCCAGCAGGTCGACGTGCTTCGCGTGCAGGCGAGCAGCACGGTGCGCTATTACTACGCGCTTATGGGATTTGCGGCGCTCATGTCCATCACCGTTTCGATTAACGCGGTGTCAGCCGCGCGTGCGAACACATCGGCGGTTGGCGCGCGCCGACAGGTTTCGGGTGTCTCTCCCGCGAGGCAATTGGCGGTCGCCATGGCTGCGAGTTTCGTCACGGTATTCTTCTGCCTGCTTCTGGCATTTGCCTATATGCGCTTCGTGCTGGGCGTGGAATTCGGTGGACGCGATGGGCTGGCGATGCTTGCGCTTGCCGCATGCGCGCTTATGTCGACGGCGTTGGGCGCGGCAATTGGGGCCATTCCGAAAATTTCGATTCCCGGGAAAACGGGCATCGCGACGGGAATCACCTGTTTTTGTGCGCTTTTCGCCGGCCTGTATGGCGAGCCTTCTATGCAGCTCGCCGACCGCGTGTCGCAAAGTGCGCCTTGGGCTGTGCTCGTCAACCCTGCGGCGCAGGCGGCAAACGCGTTCTACGATTTGACCTATTACGATTCGCTCGCGCCCTTTTTCGCGACGCTGTGCGTGCTCGCTGTGATGGCCGCGGTGTTCTTCATCGTGGCGGCTTTGCTTATGAGGAGGCAGAATTATGAACGTCTTTAAGCTTGCCGTCACGATTATCGCAAGGCACTGGAGCTATTTGCTTATATATACGCTTGCTTTGGGATGCATGGCGATTCTTGGCTCGGGCGCCATTGAGACACCCCAGGCGAGCGAGTTTTCCAACGATACGCCTAAGGTTGCGGTTGTCGATCGGGATGGCAGCGAGCTGTCGGCCGCTCTTAAAGATTTCGCTCTCAAAGATGCCGTAGAAGTGCATGTGGAAGATTCCACGTTTGCCCTGCAGGATGCCGCGGCGAAAGACCTTGCGAGTTATGTGCTCATTATTCCCGAGGGTTTCCAAGAGGGCCTCGTGGAAGCTGCGCACAGCGGCGCCGACGCGCCGACGCTCGAAACCGTGGTGAGCTACCAGGGCGCGCGTGGCGCGCTCATGGACCAGCGCGTGAAAGCATACGCGCAGTCGCTCTATGGTTTCGCTTCGGTTGATGCTCAGGCAAGCGCCCGTGATGTTGCGAGCAATGCAACGGCCGCGTGCGGTGACGAGACGCCTGTGGAGCTTTTTTCGGTCGATTCCGAAGGCCTTTCGGTGAAGTACATCAACTTCGCTGCCTTTTCGGCATATGCGTTGTTCACCTCGTCGGCGATTTTTATCGCAGTTGGTTTGGCGTCGCTGCGCAAAACCGAAATGCGCCGTCGTCTTGTGGTGGGTCCCGTGCGCAGCGAGAGTTATGGTGTGCAGGTGGGACTCGCGTGTGTGCTCGCTTCGCTGGTAATTTGGGCGGTCATTGCTGCGGCGGGTCTCGCGGTGTTCAGGCCTCTCGCCGGCGGAGCTGCGCCTGCCTCGGTCGCGATTGTGGTGTTCGGGCAGCTCGGCGTAGCGCTTATCGGCGCCGCGTTCGGGTTTCTGCTGTGGCAGCTTGGGGCGAGCGAAAGCGTGGCGAATGGCGCCGGCAACATCGTCGGTTTGGCGTGCAGCTTTTTCAGCGGCGCATGGATTCCCCTCTCGATCGTGGGCGAGGGTGTGCGCGTGGCCGCGGCGTTCACCCCATTTTATTGGGCGACCAATGCGATGATCGAGGTCTCGCAGGCTCCCCAAATCACGTCGGGGTTGGCTCTTCAGGCGGCGGGGGAGGTTGGCGTCACGTTCTTATGGGCGCTCGTAATCGCGATTATTGCCGTCGCAATTGGACGCGTGCGCCTGCGTGAGCGCGGCGCATAGGGAAATTTCGGTTGCGGGCACAGGGAAGCGTTGGCCGCGGCGCATAGGGAAATGCCGACTAGGGCGTATTACGAACGTCGATTGATTTGCTCAAAAAGGCCTTCGAATGTGGCATGCGAGGCGTGCGGTTCTGCCCGATTCTTCTGCATAATGTACGCATAAACAAGAAAACCCCTGGTCGCAGTGTTGTGCAACCAGGGGTTTCCGGCTTTTTATCGTGACACGATGCCACATTCGAGGTGTGTTTTGCACATCTCGAGACACCTGTTCATCTCGAAACTCTTGCGCATGTCGAGACGCGCCTCGCTCGTTACGCGGCGTTCTCCTCACGCAACATGGCCTGCTCGTAGTCGCGCGTGCCCTTGAACACTTCGTGAGTGTAAGGGTTCACGCCGAGCTTCTTGGCGCGGTAAATCACGTAGCCTACGGCGGCGACGTTGGCTACAAGGGCGAGAATCGAAACGACCAGGTTCACGTCGGGGTTGTTCACCGACTGCACCGCGAAGATGGAGTCGTTCGCGAACATGGGAACTACCTGGCAGAACATGCACCACAGGCTCAGCGTGTAGGCGCGGTTCTGAATCCAGC
>ERZ857745.1387-NODE-1387-length-30161-cov-4.675148_pt1 | contig 30161 bp, 42 predicted proteins | sample MGYA00519699_ERZ857745 | MGnify/ENA primary metagenome ERZ857745 (study PRJEB31778, sample SAMEA3449357) | human gut metagenome | biome: human gut; feature: human-associated habitat; material: faeces | place: United Kingdom | collected 2010/2012 ...
AGTTTGGATAGTTCAGATGTTCCCACCAAACCAGCCCACTAACAAGTTTGGAGATCCCACCAAAAAGTTTGGATACCCTAAACACCTTAATTCAGTTGTTTTAATATTTTAAGATACATACTAAGATATATCCAGTTAAATCACCTGATTAATGTACATTATTCAGGTAAGTTATTTACTCCAAGTCCTCACACCATACTTGCACTGTTTAAGAACTGTCTGGCCTACTAAAGTATCTCCGCTGTATACCATAGCCTTTGCCTTGTAGTAGTATTTAGTTCCCTTCTTACCTGCAGTATTGATGTATGTATTAGTATCCTTTGTCTTAACTGCCTTATACTTTGAAGCTTTCTTTGTCGATCTGTAGAACTTGTACTTAACCGTATATCCTGCATCTGTCAGCGCAGTTACATCTCCTGATACTACAGCTTTGATGTTCTTCTTTGATGTCTTTGATGTTCTTACCTTAAGATTAACTTCCTTAATCATAGTATCTAACTGTTCAGCTATTACCTTATCAGCCTCATCTTTAGCCATTACTGCATATTCTGAGAAGTGACCTGTTGTGAATGTGTATGTACCGTCTGCATTGAGAACTCCCTCTACTAATGTGTAGATACCGTTGTCATTGATGTATACGCATACAACATCCTTGGCTGCAAGTTCCTTAGTAAGGTTAATTGTAACCTTAACATTACCGCCATTGAAGTCCTTAACAGCCCCGTTTGAGGTTATAAGTTTCAGGTTTACATGGCAGATGTTTTCATCAGATTTAATGGTTTCGATTATCAGTCTGACAAAACCTGTATTTCCTGCCTGCGCTGCAACTGCATCAAGCGCAGTCTTGTCTAAATCAACTTTACCGTTGTCAGTTTTAATAACCAGATCGGCATCTGTTTTTTCAGCCAGTTCCTTAACTGTCTTTTCAGGTATAGCTACTTCTGATGAAGCTACAGTGTTATTACCTGCTGCATCGATCATTATTTTTGTTGATTTGTTCTCTACTGCCTTATCAACGATCTTATCTGCTGTCTTGGCATCTATTGTTGTTTCAGCCTTATCTCCCTTAACAACCGGAGTAAGGTCGGCAGTTGTGCTCTTGTCTGCAGGATTATTAGTTACATTGTCTTTAGGTATATATGAACCACCGCCGGAATATTTCAACTGTAATGCAGCAATAGCATCTTCAATTGCCTTGGCCATCGCATTTACGTCTGCTTGATTTCTCATTTTCTTGTCACGTTTAACATCAGATATCGCTTTTTCTACTGCGGAAAAGTCTTTGTATTTATTCTTATCTATTGCACCAGCTTTAGCAATTGCTTCATCTACCTTGCTGTAATCAGCAGGAAGCCACCCAAATGTCGGGTGATTAATTCCAGCAACCCATTCAATTTCTGTAGCTGCATTATCTTGAAGACCTTTAAGGACATCTTCGGAAGTGAAGTCGGAGACAGCTTTGCCTTGATCTGCACCTGTTACTGTTCCGTTTGTGAAATCTTCAAGCGGAGACGGATCATACGTTTTCTCGTTGTCATCCGGCCAATAGCAATTTTCTACTGTGCCGCCGAGGGCATACGCTACCCAGCAAGTATTTTTGTCGCTATCTGCGCCTATATCAGTGGTGGCAACCATACAGTTCTTAATAGTCGCTGATCCACGCTCAGTATCCGTATATCCAACAATTCCGCCGACAGCTGCCTGTATAGAGTTGACAACAATCTTACCATCAAACCAACAATCCGTAACCGTTAAATTACCGTCAAATCTTGCGCCAACAATACCGCCAATGGTATCGCACGGCCAATCAGCTTTGTTCGGTTCTGTATAATATCCCTCGGAATTTGTAAAATTGCCTGTAAGTGTTGCAGTTGAATAGCAACCGGAAATGGTGCAGCCCTGCACGGTAATACCAACGATGCCGCCAATATTCTTTTCTATTTTGGTACCGCTGTAAATGCTGCCGGATGTCCAGCAGTTCGTTATTTTGGACTTACCCATCCAGTCAACTAAAATGCCTTTACCTGCGGCACTGTCATCTTTAGGATCAATCCAGATTTCAGCGTTTGCAACACCAAGGTTTTTAACTTCGCCGTTGTAAACATTGCCGAACAGAGCGTTTCTAAGTAAATTATGAGACTCATCCGCACCCTCAATATATGATTCATGAGAGTGGAGATTTGAGATTACATGACCCTGTCCGTCAAATACACCGCAAAAGCTGTATTTAGACTGTGTTCCGCCGCTACCCGTCCCAATCGAAATCCATTCATGCCCGGATAAATCAAGATCGCTTTCCAAATAGAAAGTTTTCCCCGCAAAATTTGTAGTTCCTGGATCAGTATTAACCAACTTCGCCAGACCGGCAAGCTGCTCTGCTGTGGTAATATGGTACTCATTGTTCGACTCGTGATCGGTATACCAGCTTGTGTCTGCAGTTCCGTCCCAAGTGTCAACCACCTTCCCTGCTTCTTCTGAGCCTTCTCCTGCAGCAGGGGGATCGTCTGCATACACTGCTGCAGGCATCATTGCAATAACCATAATGCAGCTAAGCAGCAGTGCAAATAGTTTTTTTGATTTTTTCATAAATAAACCTCCGTTATTACTCGGAGGCATTTTCGTTCATTATTGTCCTCCGAGGTGTTGTCCTCCGAGGTGTTGTCCTCCGAGGTGTTGTCCTCCGAGGTGTTCTATTAATAATGATAGCAATATTCCTACCCTATTTCAAGCAGTTTACATTACTTTTTGCCTGTAATTTCCCTACCTTAATCACCGTAATTTCCCTACCAGCTCATACGGTGTAATAACAGGTACTCTGCTGCCTGCAAAATCTGATGTATTCCTTGTAACTATATAATCCGCCCTTATTCTCTCTGCGCATATCATCTGCAGAGTATCTTCGTAATCACCTGATTTCATTGCTCCGGCTTTTTTTAAATCAGAGGCCCTCAAATCCGCCACATTGAAGATAAGGAAAAGTGTATCTATAACCTGTTTTGTTTTTTCGGGTGTCAACTCCTTTCTTAATATATATACTATATCAGGTACGGACAGCGCAGATATATAGCCTTTAATTCTGCTAACCTCACAGTATTTCCAGACTATAGATGAAAATTTTACAAAGCTTTTCCTGCTGCACAGAACATCAAGTATTACATTATTATCAATCAGAGCTTTCATATGCAGATATCCTTTCTTTTGTTATTTCATCTTCATCATAGTCCTGTTTTAAAATTCCTGTCAGAGAGTCTGTAAGAAACGATGCGCTGCTCTCGGCTGATATAAGTCTTGCAACCTCTCTGCCGTTTTGGAGAATAACGACCTCTCCTCCGTTTTGTACAATCTGAAGATACTTGCCGAAATTGTTCTGAAACTCAGTTGCATTAACAATATACATATAAGAACATCTCCTTTCTGTCTGAATATAGAAAAGACACCGGGGTTAACCGATGTCTTTAAATATAGCAGTTCTATTATTAAACAAGCTCTACAAATACTACCTCAGCATTGTCCCCCTGTCTAGGTCCAAGCTTTAAAATTCTGGTGTATCCACCGTTTCTGTCTGCGTATTTAGGAGCTATATCTTCAAATAGTTTTGTTACAGTGCTTTCATCAAATACATATGCAAGTACCTGTCTTCTGGCATGTAAATCTCCACGCTTTGCTAAAGTAATCATCTTTTCAGCGATTCTTCTTGTTTCCTTAGCTCTGTCCTGTGTAGTCTGAATTCTTCCATACTTGAAAAGGTCAGTTACTAAGTTTCTAAGCATAGATTTTCTATGAGCTGAAGGTCTGCCCAGTTTCTTATATCCTGGCATAGCTTTTGTTCTCCTTTCTTGTCTATTTCACGTTATTCTTCGTTAGGCTTTAGTTCAAGACCTAATTCTTCTAGTTTGTGTTTTACTTCGTCTAAGGATTTCTTACCAAGGTTTCTAACCTTCATCATATCCTCTTCTGAACGCTGAGTAAGCTCTTCTACAGTGTTGATAGCCGCTCTCTTGAGGCAGTTGAATGAACGAACTGAAAGTTCAAGTTCTTCGATTGTCATTTCAAGAGCCTTTTCTTTCTGGCTTTCTTCCTTTTCAACCATAATTTCCATTGAGTCTGTATCGTCTGTAAGCTCGATAAACAGGTTCAGATGCTCCTGCATTATTTTTGCTCCGATTGATACGCCCTCTTCAGGTCTGATTGATCCGTCAGTCCAGATTTCAAGTATAAGCTTGTCATAGTCTGTAACCTGACCTACTCTTGTGTTTTCAACTGTAAAGTTTACTTTTTTAACCGGCGTGAAGATTGAGTCAACAGGGATTACCGCAATAGGAGTATTCTCTGTCTTGTTCTGCTCCGCAGGAACATATCCTCTGCCTCTTGCCAGATTAATTTCGATAACAAGTGATGCACCCTCTTCAAGTGTTGCAATGTGCAGATCCGGATTGAAGATTTCCATATCAGCATCGCCGATGATATCAGCAGCTGTTACTTCCTTAGGACCTATTGTATTGATTAACACTCTCTTGGTGTTCTCACCGTTTAACCTTACAGCGAGTTTTTTAAGGTTTAAGATTATTTCAGTAACATCTTCCTTCACTCCTGGTATAGTTGAGAATTCGTGAAGTATTCCGTCGATTTTAACTGATGTAACTGCAGCTCCGGGAAGTGAACTTAAAAATATTCTTCTAAGGCTGTTCCCTAAAGTAGTTCCGTAACCTCTTTCAAGAGGTTCAACTATGAATTTACCATAGTTGGGATCTTCATTTGAATATATACATTCAATTGTTGGTTTTTCGATTTCTATCATTAAAAACCCTCCCTTTCATCCAAGATTTCTAACTACTTAAATCAGATTACTTGGAGTATAATTCGACGATTAGATGTTCTGCAACAGGTGTATCGATCTGATCTCTTGTAGGAAGCGCTAAAATCTTACCTTCAAGCTTTTCAGTATCAACACTCATCCAAGCAGGAACTGTTATAATCATATCTTTGATTTCCTTGAACTTAGGTGAGCTTGCGCTCTTATCTTTAACCTTAACTACATCTCCAGCCTTTAATTCCATTGAAGGAATTGTAGCTTTCTTTCCGTTTACTGTGAAATGACCGTGAGTTACAAGCTGTCTTGCTTCTTTTCTTGATGAAGCAAGGCCAAGTCTGAATACTACGTTGTCTAATCTTGTTTCAAGAAGAATTAACAGGTTTTCACCGGTAATTCCAGATTTCTTTGCAGCCTTGTCAAACAGATTTCTGAACTGAGTTTCCTGAAGTCCGTAAAATCTCTTTGTCTTCTGCTTTTCTCTTAACTGGTTACCGTAGTCTGACTGCTTCTTTCTGCTCTGTCCGTGCTGACCAGGAGCGTAATTTCTTCTTTCAAGTGCACATTTGCTGCTATAGCATCTTTCACCTTTTAAGAACAGTTTCTGTCCTTCTCTTCTGCATAATTTGCAGTTAGCGTCTGTATATCTTGCCATCTGAATTACTCCTCCTTTCCTAGACTCTTCTTCTCTTTGGTGGTCTGCATCCGTTATGTGGTATAGGTGTGATATCTCTGATCATAGTGATATCAAGACCGGCAGTCTGAAGAGCTCTGATTGCAGCTTCTCTTCCGGATCCCGGACCCTTAACGTATACTTCAACTGTCTTTAAACCGTGTTCCATTGCAGCCTTTGCAGCAACCTCAGCAGCCTGCTGTGCAGCGAATGGTGTTGATTTTTTTGAACCCTTGAAGCCAAGTGAACCAGCACTTGACCATGATAATGCGTTACCGCTCATATCTGTAAGAGTTACAAGAGTGTTATTAAAGGTAGCCTGAATATGAGCCTGGCCTTTTTCAACGTTCTTGCGCTCTTTTTTCTTTTTTCTTACTGCTTTTTTTACAGCTTTAGCCATATCAATCTACCTCCTTACTTCTTCTTTCTTCCTACAGTTTTCTTAGGACCCTTACGAGTTCTTGCATTAGTCTTAGTCTTCTGGCCTCTTACAGGAAGTCCTCTTCTGTGTCTGATGCCTCTGTAGCATCCGATTTCCATTAATCTCTTAATGTTCAGTGATACTTCTCTTCTGAGATCACCCTCTACCAGGTATTCTTCATCGATAATCTTTCTGATTTTACCGGCTTCTTCTTCTGTTAAATCCTTAACTCTTGTATCAGGATTGATTCCGGCTTTTTCTAAGATTAATGTTGCTGTTGGTCTGCCGATTCCATAGATGTAAGTCAGACCGATTTCTACTCTTTTCTCTCTGGGTAAGTCTACACCAGCAATACGAGCCATACTTTTCTCCTTCCCCCATCTTCCGTCGCCTTATCAGGGTGGCAATATAGACGGGATCACATAATATAAGTGGTGACTTTCATGGCAGCAGCCCTGAACCTGCTGCCGTCACATAAAAACTGATTAACCCTGTTTCTGCTTGTGCTTAGGATTTTCACAGATAACCATTACTTTTCCTTTTCTTTTGATAACTTTGCACTTTTCGCAGATAGGTTTTACGGAAGCTCTAACTTTCATTGTTTTATTCCTCCTGATCTACTTATCCCTCCAAGTAATTCTGCCTCTTGACAGGTCGTAAGGTGAAAGCTCAACCTTAACTCTGTCTCCCGGAAGAATTCTTATGAAGTTCATTCTAATTTTTCCTGAAACGTGTGCAAGCACTTCGAAACCGTTGTCCAGCTTAACAACAAACATTGCGTTAGGCTGCGCGTCAACAACAGTACCTTCTGCTTCGATGACGTCTGTCTTCGCCATATTCTACACTCCTTTTCCAGCTTGTATTTATCAAGCTATAATGTAAGCAGCTGTGGCTCACCATCAGTTATAACGACAGTATTCTCATAATGAGCTGCCAATTTGCCGTCAGCGGTAACAACCGTCCAGTTGTTTAAGAGGGTTTCAACCTCATATGTGCCCTCGCATATCATCGGTTCGATGGCAAATACCATTCCTGCCGCAAGTCGCGGACCTCTGCCCGGCTTGCCGTAGTTAGGTATCTGAGGGTCCTCATGCATTGCCCGGCCTACACCGTGTCCGACAAAATCCCTTATTACCGAAAATCCCTCTCCTTCAGCTTTCATCTGAATAGCATTGGATATATCTGAAAGTCTGTATCCGACTTTGCAGTATTCAAGGCCTGCAAAGAAGCTTGCCTTTGCCGCCTCTATGATTTTCTGAGCAACAGGGCTTATCTGACCGATTCCGTAAGTTCTGGCTGCATCGCTTACATAACCCTTGTGGGTTGAACCCACATCAACGCTGACTATGTCGCCTTCCTGTATAATCCGTTTTTTGTCCGGTATTCCGTGGACCACCTCTTCATTGATTGAAACACAGGCGCTGGCGGGAAAACCGCCATAGCCTTTAAACGTAGGAATCATATTGTGATTCCTGATTGTGCTTTCAACAAATCTGTCCACGTCCTTTGTTGACATTCCCGGCTTGATAAAGTTTTCAAGTTCTTCGAGAATGTACTTTGTGACCTTGCCGGATTCTCTCATTAATTCTATCTCTTCCGGTGATTTAATGATAATCATTTTATTCTCCTAAAGCTCTTACGATATCAGCAAATACATTTTCAAGACCTGTTGCGCCGTCAATATTTGCTATGCATCCGGCCTTTGTATAATAATCTACAAGAGGTTTTGTCTGGGAGTCGTATACTGCAATTCTGTTTTCCGCAGTTTCTACAGTATCGTCATCTCTCTGGAAAAGCTCGCCTCCGCAGAAGTCACACACGCCCTCTTTTTTAGGAGGTATGTTTGTAACATGGAATGAAGCTCCGCACTTTTTGCATACTCTTCTTCCTGTAAGTCTTGCAATAAGCTCTGCTTTTTCAACCTCGAGATTAATAACAGTATCTATTTTAGTGCCGTGTGCTGACAGAAATTCATCAAGCTTTTCGGCCTGAAATACTGTTCTTGGAAATCCGTCAAGCAGAAATCCGTTTTTACAGTCGTCCTTAAGAAGCCTGTCTGTAGCAATCTCAACTACAAGTTCATCCGGAACGAGCTCACCTCTGTTCATATATTCCTGGGCTTTTTTTCCGAGCTCTGTTCCGTTCTTGATATTTTCCCTGAATATATCGCCTGTCGAAATGTGAGGTATATGATATTTATCGACGATGTTTACCGCCTGTGTTCCCTTACCTGCACCCGGAGGCCCTAATAGTATAAGATTCATTTTATTCTCCTATTTTAAAAATCCCTGATAGTTTCTCATAACCATCTGATTTTCAAGCTGTTTCATTGTGTCAAGAGCAACACCGACTGCGATAAGAAGTGATGTTCCTCCGAATTTAAAGTCTATAGCTGTAAAGTTGCCTATGATTAACGGCATTACTGCTATTACTGCCAGGAAAATAGCTCCTGTGAAAGTAATTCTGTTCATTACCTTCTGTAAGTATTCAACAGTCGGTCTGCCAGGTCTGATTCCCGGTACAAATCCTCCGTTTGCCTTCATATTGTCTGCAACCTCCATCGGATTGAAAGTAACTGCAGTATAGAAGTACGTGAAGAATATAATCAGTATCGCATAGAATATACTGTAAAAATATACTCCCGGAGTACCGTTTGTCGATAGCCATTTAGTCATAAACTCTGAGAATCCTGTGTTTGGCCAGAAGTAAACCAGCGTCTGCGGCAGCTGTAATAATGACATACCGAAGATTACAGGGATAACTCCCGCCTGGTTAACCTTTAGCGGGATATGTGTTGACTGTCCGCCGTACATTTTTCTTCCCACTACTCTCTTGGCATACTGTACAGGAATTCTTCTCTGTCCCTGCTGTATCTCGATAATAACTATGATTACCAGGATAGCAAATGCAAGGAAGAGGAAGATACCAACAAGTGAAATAGCGCCTGACTTATAATTCGAGTAAGCTGCCATAACTGCACTTGGTACTCTTGCAACAATGCCGCCGAAGATTATAAGTGAGATACCGTTGCCTATTCCGTGTTCGTTGATAAGTTCACCCAGCCACATCAGGAATGCAGTTCCTGCTGAAAGCACGAATACTACAACTGTGATATGGAAGAAATCAGTATTAAGCAGGTACTGCTTGAAGATACCAAGTGTCATTCCTATTGCCTGTACAAATGCCAGCGCAACTGTCAGATATCTTGTGTATCTTGCGATTTTCTTTCTTCCCTCAACGCCTTCCTTGGCCAGTCTTTCCAGAGCCGGTATCGCGATTGTAAGCAGCTGCAGTACAATCGATGCGGTAATATAAGGTGTAATACTTAAAGCAAATATTGTAAGGTTACTGAAAGCACCACCTGAGAACAGGTCGAATAATTCAAACAGTCCTGAATCACCGTTGAATGCCTGATCCAGAATTTCTCTGTTGATTCCCGGTACAGGAATATTGGAGCCTATTCTGAACACTACCAGCATCAGCAAAGTGAAGATTATCTTCTTTCTTATGTCAGGAATTTTCCAGGCCTTGCCAATAGTCTTTAATGCTTCCATATTAGATTACCTCTACCTTTCCTCCGGCAGATTCTATTTTTTCAACTGCTGTTTTTGTGAATTTGTGAGCCTGAACTGTTAAGTTCTTTTCAAGCTTACCATCGCCAAGAATCTTAATACCATCCTTTACCTGTTTAACCAGTCCTGCTTCTTTGAGCATTTCAGGTGTAACAACTGTTCCTGCTTCAAATTTATTTAAAGCATCAACATTGAGAACTGTGTATTCAGTTCCCCAGATGTTAGTGAAGCCTCTCTTTGGAAGTCTTCTGTACAGTGGCATCTGTCCACCTTCGAATCCAAGTCTTACTCCGCCGCCGCTTCTTGACTTCTGACCGTTCATACCTCTACCTGCAGTTGTACCATTGCCTGTACCTGTACCACGGCCTTTTCTCTTAGGGTTCTTTGTTGAACCGCCAGCAGCCTTTAACTCATGAAGTTTCATATCTTTTGCACCTCCATTCCTACAGTTCTTCTACAGTAACAAGATGCGATACTTTATTAACAGCGCCGCGAGTTACAGGGCTGTCAATCAATTCAACTGATGCGTGCATCTTTTTTAGTCCTAATGCTTCTACAACTTTTTTCTGCTTTGGGGAAGCACCAATAGTACTCTTTGTTAAAGTAACTTTAATCATCTTTGCCATTGTTCTTCCTCCTTATCCTAAAATTTCTTCAGGTGTTTTACCTCTTAATCTTGCAACGTCTTCTGCAGTTACAAGTGACTTAAGGCCTTCTAATGTTGCATAAGCCATGTTACCTGTGTTGTTTGAGCCTATTGATTTTGCTCTTACATCTTTAATTCCTGCAGCTTCGAGTACTGTTCTTACTGATGAACCTGCGATTACTCCGGTACCCTGTGCAGCCGGCATCAGTAATACTCTGCCTGCTCCGAATACGCCAAGCTGTCTGTGTGGAATAGTTGTTCCTACTGTAGGAACGCTGATTAAATTTTTCTTTGCATCTTCTGTAGCTTTTCTTACAGCTTCAGGTATTTCTATAGCCTTACCAAGACCAACGCCTACGTGACCTTCGCCGTCTCCAACAACTACAGTAACGCTGAATCTCATGTTTCTACCGCCCTTAACTGTCTTTGCAACACGTCTGATGTTAACGATAGTTTCTGTTAAGTCCAGCCTGGATGCATCTATTGTATTTCTCATCTGATACCTCCTAGAATTTTAGTCCGCCTTCACGTGCGCCGTCAGCTAATTCCTTAACTCTTCCGTGATAAAGGAATCCGCCTCTGTCAAAAGCTACAACTTCTATACCCTTTGCAAGAGCTCTCTTAGCTAAAGCTTCGCCTACTTTTTTAGCAGCTTCTTTGTTTCCGCCGTAACCGATTTCGGACTTTAATTCCTTGTCGATTGATGAAGCTGATACTAAAGTGTGACCTGCCACGTCGTCAATTATCTGAGCTGAAATGTTCTTGTTGCTTCTGAACACTACAAGTCTTGGCTTCTCAGGAGTTCCTGTCAAATTTTTTCTAACTCTTTTGTGTCTTTTAACACGTCTGTCGTTTCTGCTTACATTTGCCATTTACCATTCACTCCTTTCCTACTGTGCTCCAGCTTTTCCTTCTTTACGACGGATAACTTCGTCAGCGTACTTGATACCCTTGCCCTTGTAAGGTTCAGGCTGTCTCCATTTGCGGATGTTTGCCGCATAGTTACCGACTAAAGCTTTATCTATACCTTTAACGATAATTTCATTAGCACTTGGAACTTCAGTAGTAATTCCTTCAGGGTCTTCCATTTCTACCGGATGGGAATAGCCAAGCTGCATAACAAGAGTCTTGCCTTTTTTCTCTGCCTTGTATCCTACACCGTTGATCTGAAGCTTCTTTTCAAACCCTTCTGTAACTCCTATTACCATGTTGTTTATAAGAGTTCTTCCAAGACCGTGCTGTGATCTGTGCTCTTTGACATCTGAGCTTCTTGAAACGATTACTTCTGTTCCGTTTACTTCAATTTTTAACAGTTTGCTAACCTGTTCCTGTAATTCGCCTTTAGGTCCTTTGACAGTAACAACGTTGTTATCATCAACTTTAACCTCTACACCGGCAGGCAGGTTAACAGGCTTTATACCTATTCTTGACATATCTTACCTCCTACCAAACATAACAAATTACTTCGCCGCCGATACCGAGCGCTCTTGCTTTTTTGTCGCTTATAACGCCTTTTGAAGTTGATATGATAGCAACTCCAAGTCCGCCGAGAACTCTTGGGATATCGTCTGCTTTAGCATAAACTTTTAAGCCGGGCTTTGAAATCTTTTTGATTCCTTTGATTACTCTTTCTTTATCAGCTGCATATTTCATCTGCACTCTGATAATCCCCTGCTTACCATCTTCTATAACATCAAAACCATTAATGTAGCCTTCTTCTAATAGAATTTCTGCAATTGCTTTTTTCATCTTTGATGCAGGAATATCTACAGTAGGGTGGCATACAGTATTGGCGTTTCTGATTCTAGTGAGCATATCTGCTACCGGATCTGTCATTGTCATTACAGTATTCTCCTTCCTTCGTGTGGTTCTGGATCATCTCCAGCCTTCACAATTCTTTAACTACTTATTTTACCAGCTTGCTTTTCTTACGCCTGGTATTTCACCCTTGTATGCAAGTTCTCTGAAGCATATACGGCAGATTCCGTACTTCTTTAATACTGAGTGCGGTCTTCCGCAGATTCTGCATCTTGTGTACGCTCTTGTTGAATACTTAGGTTTTCTCTGCTGTTTAACTTTTAAAGATGTTTTAGCCATAATTTCCCTCCTACTTTTCGAACGGCATTCCCAGTAACTGAAGCAGCGCCATAGCCTCTTCGTCTGATTTAGCCGTAGTTGTGAATACTATGTCCATACCCTTAATAGTTTCTACCTGGTCATAGTTGATTTCAGGGAATATTAACTGTTCTTTGATACCCATTGCGTAGTTTCCTCTTCCGTCAAATGAGTTTTTGCTAACACCCTTGAAGTCTCTTACTCTAGGAAGAGCGATATTGAAGAATTTATCAGCAAATTCATACATATTGTCGCCTCTTAAAGTAACTTTAACTCCTACAGGCATACCCTCTCTAACCTTGAAGTTAGCGATGGATTTTCTTGCTTTTGTAATAACAGGCTGCTGTCCTGATATAAGGGCAAGCTCTTTAACTGCAGATTCGATAATCTTTGCGTTGTCTTTACCTTCGCCAAGACCCATATTAATAGTTATCTTTTCAAGTTTAGGAATCTCCATAACGTTTTTGTACTGGAATTTTTCCTGTAACGCGCCAAAAACTGTGTTTTTGTACATTTCTCTCATTCTAGCTGCCAAAATCGTCTCCTCCTTTCTTAATCAATTTCCTGTCCTGTTTTTCTTGAAAAACGAACTTTTTTATCTCCAACCATCTTGTATCCGACTTTTGTCGGAGCCTTTGCCTTGCTGTCGTAGTACATTACGTTTGAAGCATCTATAGGACCTTCCTGATGCTTGATTTCAGCAGCAGAGGTTCTTGTCTGCTTAGCATGCTTGGTCTGGATATTAACGCCTTCTACGATTACTCTGTTTTCTTTCGGCATAGCCTTAAGAACTTTTCCGGTCTTGCCTTTATCTTTACCGGCAATTACCATTACCATGTCGTCTTTTTTGATACGCATCCTTAAACACCTCCTATAATACTTCCGGTGCCAGTGACACAATCTTCATAAAGCCTTTTTCTCTAAGTTCTCTTGCTACAGGTCCGAAAATACGAGTTCCTGTCGGAGTCTTATCTTCCTTTATGATAACTGCTGCGTTCTGATCAAATTTAACATAGCTTCCGTCTGTTCTTCTTGCTCCGTGCTTTGATCTTACAACTACAGCTCTCACTACATCACCTTTTTTAACAACGCCACCCGGTGTTGCTTCCTTTACAGCGCACACGATTACGTCACCGATGTTTGCATACTGACGGCTTGTTCCGCCTAGAATACGGATACAAAGTAATTCTTTTGCGCCTGAATTGTCAGCAACTCTTAATCTTGTTTCAGTCTGAATCATTTCCAGTTGCCTCCTTTACTTAACTTTTTCAACGATGTTTACAAGTCTCCATCTCTTGTCCTTTGACAGAGGTCTTGTTTCCATAATTCTAACTTTATCGCCAATCTGACATTCATTGTTTTCGTCGTGAGCCTTGATCTTCTTAGTTCTCTTTACAGCTTTTCCATAAAGGGAATGTCTTACGAAGTCTTCAACTGTTACTACTATAGTTTTGTCCATCTTGTCTGATGTCACTATACCCACGATAGTCTTTCTTCTGTTTCTATCAACTGCCATAATACATCCTCCTTTCTGTTAGCCCTGAACCTTTGCAAGCTCTTTTTCTCTGATTACAGTTTTAACTCTTGCAATATCTCTTTTTGTTTCTCTAAGCTTAACCGGATTTTCAAGCTGTCCAGTTACGTGCTGGAATCTTAAGTTGAATAATTCTTTCTTCATGTTATCGAGTTCAGCATTAAGTTCAACTTCTGTCATTTCTCTCATTTTCTTTAATTCCATTATGCTTCACCACCCTTTACTTCCTGGCCTTTGATGGCAAACTTTGATTTGATAGGAAGCTTATGTGACGCAAGTCTGATAGCTTCTCTTGCCTGTTCTTCAGTAACGCCTTCGATTTCAAACATTACTCTGCCCGGCTTAACTACTGCTACCCAGTATTCAGGCACACCTTTACCTGAACCCATACGAACGCCTGCAGGCTTCTTACTTACAGGTTTGTGTGGGAATATCTTGATATATACTTTACCACCTCTTTTAATAGATCTTGTCATGGCAACTCTGGCTGCCTCGATCTGATTTGAAGTGATCCATCCGCATTCTGTAGCAACAAGACCGAAATCACCGTATGTGATTGTATTGCCCTTAGTTGCTTTGCCCTTCATTCTTCCTCTGTGGACTCTTCTACGTTTAACGCGCTTTGGCATTAACATATTGTGTTCCTCCTTTCTTTATATCTATGCTTCTGTTTCTGCAGTTTCTGCTGCTGCTTCTACTGCTTCAACCTGTGGTTCTTCAACTTGTGGTTCTACCTTCGGAGTTTTTCTTACTCTAGGGTTTACTGCCTTAGGAGCCTGAGGAGCGTCATCTCTTCTGTCTCTTCTTTCTCTTCTGTCAGGTCTGCCTTCTCCTCTTCTGCCGTTTCTGTCGTTTCTTCTTCTGTCGCCCTTCTTGCCTCTTCTTTCCTGCTTTTCTTCAGGAACTGAGCCAACAAGACCCTTGTCAAGAACTTCACCGTGGTTTATCCAAACCTTAACGCCTATTTTACCATAAGTTGTATCAGCTTCAGCAAAACCGTAGTCAATGTTAGCTCTTAAAGTGTGTAGAGGAACATTTCCTTCGCTGTATTTTTCGCTTCTTGCGATTTCAGCTCCGCCAAGTCTTCCTGATGTAGTAACCTTGATACCCTTTGCTCCGGCTTTCATTGTTCTGCCGATAGCCTGCTTCATAGCTCTTCTGAATGAAACTCTTCTTTCAAGAGCCTGAGCGATTGATTCAGCTGTAAGCTGTGCATCAAGTTCTGCTCTCTTGATTTCCTCGATGCTGATAGTAACTTCCTTGCCAGTCATTTTGGCAACTGCGTTTTTGATCTCATCGATGCCATCGCCTGCTCTGCCGATTACCATTCCCGGTCTTGCAGTTAATACGATAACCTTGATTTTATTTTCTGCGGCTCTTTCAATTAAAACCTTTGAAATGCCAGCTGCGTATAACTTTTTCTTAACAAATGTTCTAACCTGATTGTCTTCTGCGAGGCAATCCGCGAAGTTAGCTTTGTCTGCATACCACTTGGAATCCCAGTCTTTGATTACGCCAACTCTCAAACCATGTGGATTTACTTTCTGACCCATTGATGAACCTCCTTACTTAATTTCTCTCTCTTAAAGTTACGCCAACGTGACTGCTTCTCTTTAAGATGATTGATGCTCTGCCCTGTGATCCGGCTCTCCATCTCTTCATTGTCGGACCCTGGTTAGCATAAACTTCAGCGACATATAAGTTGTCTGGATTCATCTTGTGATTCTCTTCAGCGTTAGCTGCTGCTGATTTAACAACCTTTTCTACTATTTCAGCACCCTTGCCAGGTGTGAATTTTAAAATGTTAAGTGCCTCTTGTAAGTCTTTTCCTCTTACTAAGTCAGTAACAGGCTTAAGCTTGATAGGAGACATTCTTACATACTTTGCAATTGCTTTTGCTTCCATTTTTCTATCTCCTTTTCTTTATTTAGTCTTTTTGTCAGCCGCATGACCTCTGTAAGTTCTGGTTGGAGCAAATTCTCCAAGTCTGTGACCTACCATATCTTCTGTAATGTATACAGGCACATGTTTCCTTCCGTCATGAACAGCGATTGTGTGTCCTACCATCTGTGGAAAGATTGTTGATGGTCTTGACCATGTTTTAACAACTTTCTTATCGTTAGCTGCGTTCATATCGTCGATAGCCTTCAGCAGCTTTGCATCTACGAAAGGACCTTTTTTCAGTGATCTACTCATTATTTATGCTCCTTCCTACTTTTCATTTCTTCTCTTTACGATATACTTGTTGGATTCCTTGTTCTTCTTTCTTGTCTTATATCCAAGAGCAGGCTTACCCCAAGGAGTAACAGGACCCTTACGTCCGATAGGCGCTCTGCCTTCACCACCGCCGTGAGGGTGATCGTTAGGGTTCATAACAGAACCTCTTACTGTAGGTCTGATACCCATGTGTCTTTTACGTCCTGCCTTACCGATCTGGATGTTGCCGTGATCGATGTTTCCAACTTCGCCGATAGTGGCTCTGCATTCGATTCTTACTTTTCTAACTTCGCCGGAAGGAAGTCTTACCTGAGCGTAGTCACCTTCCTTAGCCATAAGCTGTGCGCCGTTGCCTGCTGATCTTACAAGCTGTCCGCCCTTGCCAGGCTTAAGTTCGATATTGTGAATGATTGTACCTACAGGGATGTTTGCAAGCGGTAATGCGTTACCTGTTTTGATATCTGCGTCAGGTCCTGCAAAGATAACATCGCCTACCATAAGCTTGTTAGGAGCTATGATGTATCTCTTTTCGCCGTCTGCATATACGATTAAAGCTATGTTAGCTGTTCTGTTCGGATCGTATTCAATCGCTGCAACTTTTCCTGGTACTCCGTCTTTTGTTCTCTTGAAGTCGATAATTCTGTACTTAGGTCTTGTTCCGCCGCCCTTATGTCTTACAGTTATCTTACCTCTGTTGTTTCTTCCTGAATGTTTCTTTAATGTTACTGTCAAAGATTTCTCAGGAGTTGTTTTTGTAATTTCCTCAAAAGTGGAAACTGTCATTCCTCTCAGACCAGGAGTAGTCGGATTATATTTTTTAATTCCCATTGTTTACTACCTCCTATATTATAGTCCCTGGAAGAATTCGATTTCCTTACTGCCTTCAGTAAGTGTAACTATTGCTTTTCTTGAAGCAGCAGTCTTGCCTTCGTATCTTCCCATTCTCTTAGTTTTACCTTTAACATTCATAATGTTTACTTTTGCAACTTCAACACCGAAAATTTCTTCAACTGCCAGCTTAACCTGAGTCTTGTTGGCGTCTACTGCAACCTTGAATGTGTATTTTTTGTTCTGCGCATCGTCCATACTCTTTTCAGAGATGACAGGCTTAATGATTACGTCGTATGGGCTCTTCATTATGCGTACACCTCCTCAATCTTCTTGATTGCTTCTTCAGTAACGATGAAGTTTGTGTGATTGATAATCTCGTAAACGTTCATTGTTCCTACTAGAGCAGTTCTTACTCCAGGAATGTTAGCAGCTGACTTGATAACGTTTTCGTCTTTTTCTGCCATAACGATTAAAGCTTTCTTGCCTGCTTTAACGTTTGCTAACATCTTAATCATTTCCTTTGTCTTAGGTTCGTCAAATTTGATTTCGTTTAAAACGATCATTTCATTGTCTGCAACCTTTGCTGATAAAACTGACTTCATTGCAAGTCTTTTTACCTTTTTGTTAACTCTGTATCTGTAATCTCTTGGCTTTGGTGCAAATACAACTCCGCCGCCTACCTGTGTAGGGTCAGTTGAGCTTCCCTGTCTGTGACGACCTGTTCCCTTCTGTCTGAAAGGTTTTCTTCCGCCGCCTCTAACTTCTGCTCTTGTCTTTGCTGACTGAGTTCCCTGTCTCTGGCAAGCCAGATAGTTCTTTACTACTTCGTGAACAGCGTATTCGTTTGGAGTGATTGCGAAGATTTCATCATTTAATTTGATTTCACCAGCTTCAGCTCCTGCCATGTTTAGCATTTTTAATGTAGCCATTTCTTATGTCCTCCTTTCCAAATACTCTATTTCTGACCTTTTACCGCATACTGGATACGGAGAAGTCCGCCCTTGTTACCGGGAACAGCGCCCTTAACCAGCATAAGGTTTCTATCTTCAATAACTTTTACTAATTCAACGTTCTGTACAGTAACAGTTTCTCTACCCATTCTACCAGGGCCTTTGTTTCCCTTGAATACTCTTGATGGATAAGTACCTGCCGCTAATGCTCCGGCCAGTCTCTTGTGCTTTGAACCGTGAGTCATAGGTCCTCTGTGGTGTCCATGTCTCTTGATGTTACCCTGAGTTCCCTTACCTTTTGAAGTTCCTGTAATGTCAAGCTTCTTGCCAACTTCGAATTCTGCAACAGTTATTACCTGTCCGATTTCGTAGCTTTCGCCTTCTTCAGTTCTGAATTCAGCCAGATGCTTCTTAACAGGAATGTCATTCTTTGCGAAATGACCTGTCATAGGTTTGTTAACTCTCTGTGGTTTCTGATCTTCAAAACCAACCTGTACTGCGTTGTATCCGTCAGTCTCAACTGTCTTGATCTGAGTTACAACTTCCGGACCTGCCTCGATTACAGTTACAGGAACAACGTCTCCTGCTTCTGTGAAGATCTGAGTCATTCCGACTTTTTTGCCTAGAATCATCTTCATGTTTATTTTTCCTCCTAAATTCTTACAGCGGATTGCTCCTTGTCGATTTGAGCAATCATACTAAGGGGAGTTCCCTTACTATAATTTGATTTCGATGCTTACGCCTGCAGGTAAATCCAACTTAGTCAGTGCATCAGTTGTCTTTGGTGTAGCATTTGTGATGTCGATCAGTCTCTTGTGAGTTCTCTGTTCGAACTGTTCTCTTGAATCCTTGTACTTGTGTACCGCTCTTAAAATAGTTACAACTTCTTTTTCTGTCGGCAGCGGAATAGGTCCTGAAACATCTGCGCCAGTTTTCTTAGCTGTTTCAACAATCTTTGCTGCTGACTGGTCTAATAACGCGTGGTCATAGGCCTTAAGCTTAATTCTGATTTTCTGTAATTCGCTCATTTTTGTCCTCCTAGAATTTTTTGTACAGTTTTCGCTATGCTTGTACAAGGGGTTCAAACGCCTTGTTTTCAATGTGTACAGGGTTTGTGCTTACTTAGTACACAGTTCCGTGTGTTTCCTGCAAAACCACACAGATAAAAAACAGGCGAATCCCTACGCCACCGTCTGGCGGTGACAATTGCTCAGTGGAAATTCCCATATAGCACTGCAACTTCCCACTTCATCGCCTAAAGCAAGCCTTTGTAGTATATAACAAACGAGAAAATATTGCAACCCCTTTTTAAAAAGTTTTTTGGGTTTTTTTAAGGCTGCATTTCAGTGTTTTCAACCGCTTCAGCCGCCGTACATATAACACGCTTCCTTGCGTTTCCACTTTGTCAAAAACCAAGAGAAAACACATTAAATTATTTTTTTCAGTGCTGCGGTTCTGCCTTACTTTTTTAAATTATCTTCGCTTTGAGCACAAAAATACAATAAGGATATTTATTTCAGGCTATATTTATAGTATACTTAGAATACTTATAAAGCTTTAAGGAGATAACGAGATGAACAAATCAGATTATGATAATTTAGGTCCTAAAATAAAAAAGCTGCGTGTTGAAATGGATTTCACGCAGGCTCAGGTAGCGGAGGCGCTTGATGTGACTCCCGGATATATCAGCAATGTGGAAAACAACCGCACAGCCATGTCGCTGAGAATTTTAATCTATTATGCGCAGCTAATGGGTATTTCTCTGGATTCCCTGGTAGGCCGCATCGATTCCGACTATCAGTCCACCGCCCTGGATAATGAGATATGTGATATTATTCATCAGATGAGTACGGATAACAAGGAGAAGCTGCTCCGGACATTAAAGATATGGAACAAGGAACTTTAACTTATTAAGGCGGGCATTCCCCGCCTTAATAACTTTTATTTCTGTGTGAAGTCCAGTACCTGCCGGCTGTCATACCCCTGCTTTCTGAAATCAGAGAAAAGCACGTCCATTCTGACAGGTTCAATGCAAAGCAGACGCATAGGCTGTCCCCTGTCTGCAAGGTTTTGGAGCACCTCAACAGAAACCCTCTTATATTCTGCATGAGCAAGGTATTCCTCTGACATCGGCTCAATGATACCGGCAATGCCCATGACCTGTACGCTTTTGAGGCTGCCGAAGTCTGGATTTTTTTCAAAAACAGCAAGACTCACATTATTGTTTTCGGCAAGTCCGATAAACTTCTCACCGCCCTCTGTGAAAATCCAGAACTTATTATCATGGTAGCTGTACTCCAGCGGTGTGCAGCGCACATAGTCTCCTGTTCCTGTAGCCAGCGCGCAGACGCTGCTGCTGCAAAGGTATTCCTCCACGGCAGGCTTCAATTGTTCCTCCGGCATTTCTGAACGTTCTTTTGTTTTCCAGAAATCTGCCGCTGCTTTATATTCATCTGTAGTCATAGTTTCTGTCCCTTTCCCTTTCTGATTTACTTTCATTTTTTATTTGTGCAAGCAGCCCTTGCACAAACTATTCAATCCTTTTCTGAATGTATTCAACAGGAGGCAATTGTTTTTCAAGATCCGGCAGTTTATTTGTTATTTATATTCATTCTTTATATTATTGCAGCATCTTGATCCCAATGCATGCCTTGCACTCAAGTCATTTACAAATACATAGCTTTTCTATGCAACTTCTCTGTATCTCGTATATACGTATTCATAAATCTTCTGGCGGTATGCAGATATGCTTACCTCATCATAACATGACGGAAGCTCTGCCCATAATGTATCACGAATAAGATTATCTACTTCTGCTTTTGTTTCCTGTTTATCCGTCCAGTGATCCAGTTCAGAAATCTTAGACTTTATCTTATGTAGTAAAGTTGTTGCAATCTCTTTTAACTTTTTAATTTCTTCCTTGTTCAGGTCATCTCTGAACAGCATATCATAAAACGAAAGTTCCTCATCACTGGCAAAACCCTCTCGAACATAACGCTGTTCTTCTTGATTCATCTGATTCGCCAAGTCCATTAAATCCATAAAGGTCTTTTCAATGGTAGCTCTATCCTGTTCAGCATTATAATCATCAATAATCTTCTGATAGCGCTCATAATAATTAATACGGTTAGGATTATTAAACAGCATGTTATTAAGTTTCTGCTGTATAACCTGCTCCAAATCTCTCATTACAAGATTCTTTTTCTTAACCTTTGCAAATTCCCTGCGAAGCAAATCAAAATCAATAGCGCTTATATCAAACCTGCGGGGTTCTTCACGCAGCATCATCGGTTCCTGTTGAATTTCTACATAGTCACTGATAATACTATTAATTTCTATCATCAAATCTGTAGTATTAATATGCTTGCGTTTTTTCTGCAGCTCTCCATAAATGGCGGCAATAGCTTCATACTGTCTGCGGGTATGCCTGGTGATATCATCTCTGTCCGCATATTTCATAAGTCTGTTCAGTTCAGATGCATATGTGGTATAAGTTTTCTTATCTTCAATTGTTCCGCATACAGCATTGGCTGCCTCCTGCAAATAAGACAGTTTCATAAAATCGTATGCGTTTATAAGCATTTCCAAATCGAAATCATTATCAGCCAGAAAAGCTTTAGCCTTATCAATGGTTTCAAGGATTCGAGCGATCAGTTCATCTTTATCGAATGTAGGATCTGTTCCTGCAGTTCCATTGGCGTTTGCCGTATAGTCGGCAAGCGCTTTTCTAAGGGCCTTTACGATGCCTACATAATCTATAATCAGGCCATTGCTCTTACCCTCACTGACACGATTTGCACGTGCGATTGTCTGCATAAGTGTATGCGCCTTTAAAGGTTTGTCAAGGTAAAGGCATGACAGACACTTCACATCAAAACCTGTCAGCCACATTGCGCATACAAAAACCACTCTAAGCGGATTGCGAGAGTCCTTAAATTCTTTATCAAGTTCCCGCTTTTCCATCTTTGTTCTGTGATATTTAATATCCAGTCCCCATTTTTTAAAGGTCTGAATTTCATTCTGCTCCTGACTTATAACTACAGCCATTTCTGTTTCCTGCATCCATTTTAATTTGCGTTCAAGTTCCTGCGCTTCCTGCTGAGATGCCGTTTTTATTTTCAGTTTAAGCCTTTTGATTTCCTCTTTCCAGTATTCCTGTACATAGTTGTACATCCGTACACAAGTCACCTTGTTAAGACACACAAACATAGCTTTGCCGCTTGTCCACAAGTCAGAATAATGAGCCGCAAAATCGCGGGCAATAGATTTTAATCTCGGTTCGGCAGTCAACAGATGTATCTCTTTCGCAAACTCTGCTTCAAGTTTATCCTGCTGGTCTGCATCAAGGTCTGCTTTTTCTATTGCATCAAGAATCTGCTCTGTAATTTCAGGGTTATGCAGGTCAAGTATTTTTTCACCTCGGTTTTCATAATAAAGAGGTACCGTTGCACCATCTTCAACAGCTCTTTTAAAATCATATACTGAAATATATCCGCCAAAGGTACGCGCAGTAATATTATCACTTGAAAGAAGCGGTGTCCCTGTAAAGCCTATACGCGCAGCAGTCGGCAGCAGTTTCATCATATTATCGGCAAATACGCCGTACTGACTGCGATGAGCCTCATCGGACATAATTATAATATCATGGTCGGGATAAATAGCTTCCTCGTTTTGTTTATTAAATTTCTGAATCAGGGTAAATATAAAACTTGGATTACCTTTAAGTTTCTGCACAAGATCATCACCACTTGAGGCAATAAACTGTGATGCCTTTGTTTTGCCAAGCAGTCCGCAGTTCTCAAAAGTATCGCTAATCTGTGTATTTAATTCTTCCCTGTCAGTCAAAACGACAAAAGTCGGTGAGCCTTCAACCTTTCTCCGTATTTTTTGCGCAAGAAATACCATAGAATAGCTTTTGCCTGAACCTTGTGTATGCCAGAATACACCCAGCTTACCCCCGTTAAGCTTTCTTGCAGCATAAGCTTTCATTGCTTCGTTCACACCAAGATACTGATGATTACGGGCAAGTATCTTAGCTGTATTTCCTCCCGAATGGTCATAAAGGATAAAGTTCTCAAACAAATCAAGGAAGTTTTCTTTTTTACAGACACCGCGCAGCATTGTTTCAAGAGCTACGCTCCCCGGTTCTTCTTCCGCAAGACGTTTCCATTCATGGAAAAACTCAAACTTACTTCCCAAAGTGCCCACTTTTGCTTCCATGCCATTAGAGAGCATAAGAAAAGCATTGTAGTAAAACAGATGAGGAATAGTATCCTGATAGTCGGTGTAATTATTATCATATGCATTCTGCACGTCAACAGTATTCTTTTTAAGTTCTACAAAAAGTAGCGGAATACCGTTTACAAAACCAACTATATCCGTTCTTCTGCGATACAGCTCACCATGAATTTTCAATTCCTTAACTGCAAGAAAATAGTTGTTGTTCGGATTTTTAAAATCAATCACAACGGCATTCTTGGACTCAGTCTGTCCATTAGGCTTTTTAACTGTAACAGGAATACCGTCACGAATCAGGAAATATTTTTCTTCATTTATCTGCAGCAGTGATGATGTAGAGAGCCTGCCCTCAAGAACTCTTTGAGCCTCACTAATCTGATGCTCATTAATCCAAGGATTAAATTTCCTGAGTGCTTCTCTGAAATATCTAACCAGAAGAATTTCATTGTAGCTTGTTCTGCCGAAAGTACCGTCTTTGCCTAGAACTTCTGTATTATATGCAAATTTAACATCCCAACCCAGCTCATCACGAAGCAGATTACCGGCGCTTTCCTGAACAAGAATGTTTTCAGAATACTCATAGCTCATATGGAGGCTCCTCCTTACATACCGAGTTTCATTTGCAATATCAGTGACATAATACTAATAGCAACATCAGCACTCTTATCAATTGCAAATGATAAAATAGGCTTTACTTTCTTCCATTTCTTTTTCTTAGAAATAGACTCTTTAGATATATTCTCCAATTCATCAATCTTAGACTTTATTTCCTCTGTATCTTCATCATTTAAACCGGGCATTTCTTCAATTTTCTGCCTAGCTTGCTCAAAGGTAATATTTATATTAAACTCATTAGTTATCGGGACATTAACATTTACTTTATTCTGAGCTTCTGCAACTATAGCCGGAAAGCCACACAAGTAGCCTTGCATTCTTGCCTGCATAATTGACAAATTATGTTTCAATGCCTCCTCACCAAGCGAATTGTAATCAAACCCAAACTGTTCTGCATATCCATACATACTTTTTCCGAAGTCCGGTATATATGCAGAATACTTACCATCTATCATTATATGTATCGCTTTTAATTGCTCTACTTCTCCGCTTTCAATTGCATTATTAATAAGTAATATATCAGCTTCAATGACTTCGTTTTGCTCTTGTTCAAAAGTTTTAAAATTTTCAAAAAAGTTATAGTCGATATCATTCATATTTCTTTCCCCCATTTTCTGCTATTGGTTTATGCTTTTTATTAATTCATCTATGCTTTTACTTCTATTAGAATATTCTAATTGCATTTTAGCCAGCAACCACATTTGATAAATATCATCATAGACTTTCTCCAAATCAGAACTTGTCATATTAGAAATATAAGCATCTTGAGAACTATCATGTCTTACAAATTTATTCATGAGTTGAAATAAATCTGATGTGAAATTTTTATTAATGTTATTTAACATCTTTCGGTCTGATTCAATATCGTCTGCCATATTCTTCAAAATATTTTTCTTTCTTATCAAATCGCCTTTCAATTTATGATGATTATATTCAAGTACCGAGTATGCCAAATCATCTTTTGTTATTTCAGCAACAGCTATTGCGGCTGGATTTTTTTCGACAAAAATAATGATTGCATCTTTCTCAATATGTTGATATCCAATATCCTCCATACATTCTTTAATATGTCCCATTACTTTAGCTAGTTCTTCTCTATTAAGTATATTACCCCTAAACAATGCATACACGAAATTTGCAACATACTCCGAAAATGATATCAAATAATCTATATCGAAATCCTGTGGCTGCACTTCAAAATAGTAACCATATGTTTCATTAAAATCTGCTAATGATAGGCATCTGTGAATTAGTCTTCTATCCAGCTTCCTAAAATTCTTTTCTACAACAGATGCCAGTGATGTTCCACCATATTCACAAGAGTAATAAAACATACTATATATCCTTGAATATTCTTTTTCGATATCTATATCTGCACTATTTAAAATTTCAAGTATATTCTTTCTCAAGACTCACACCTTCATTCTTCATTTATTGATTCCGACAGTAATTTATTACAGTTTTACTATAAATTCTGCTTTCCTCTATAATACGTTTTTTATTAACTTTCTACAATCTTTTATCCTATCAAATCGATAAAATCTACAAAATTCTTCAATTCTGTATAATTGTTAGAAATTCTTTCATATATGCCACCCTCTTTAGCTTTAATAGGCACTTTTGACTTTTTATGCATCCAACACCATGTATAAAGTATTGCAGCATATAAATCAGGTTCTGCAGGAAGCTCATAATTATCCGGCACATCCGAAATAGTTATAATCTTTCTAAAATATATCTCTTCAAATTTTTCTTTAAAAAACGCTGCAAAATGAGGTTGGATCTTTTTCTTTGTTAAAGCATTCGTATGTGCAAAAATATTATTAAAATCTGAAACACCAATTGGTCGTTCAAAGAGATAACTCTCATAATCATAAACATTTATCATTACAGCGAGCAACAACTCCATACACATAAAGGAATAATCTTTTTTCTCCGTATACAGTAACTTGTGTGCCATTAATGCCTTCTGTACAATCTGTTCCTGTGTACGTATATCAATCTCCTGAAATATAGCCTGTAAGCATTCTTCCACAGAATTATCAAATGTAAATATATCTTTATCGAACATATCTATGTATGATGAATACTTATCTATTATCTTATTTGATGTATTGCCATAGTCTAATTTCACCTCAAAAGCAAAAAACTTTTTAAGGTATTTTTTAGGATTATCAAATCCAAAAATCTGTTTAATACTGCTTTCAAGTTGTTTTTTATCAGTCGCTGTAATCGTAATTATATTTGAGTTCCCCTCTGTCAAATGATGAAGCCTTTCCAATACTTTTACTGCATACTCCGGAATACATCTGTCAAGTTCGTCTACAAGTATTACAATTGTATAATCACTTGCGATATCTTGCATCACTTTAACCAACTCTGATAATACTTTATTAAATCCAAAATAAATATCATAGTCATGTTTTTTTTCATAAGCCTCAATGCCTAAGCTGTTACCTTTTTCAAGTGTTTCATATATATCTTGCAAATCAACGCCCGTTTTCTCTTTTATTGCTGCATTTCCAAAAGATAATAACGACGCTCCTACCACCTTTAACATACCTAGCATCCTTTGCTTTTTTTCATCCTCTGGAAACAGTTTTGTTTTTTGCTCAATTGCCGAAATTAAAGTAGCTACAACTGCAATAAGCGGTTCTTCGTAATAGTCAAACTTCCAGCTATTATATCTCAAAACAAAATACTTATCGTTTGAAGATTCTTCTAATTGGATACTGCTTAGTTTTTCCTCAAGCATATCTAACACAAAGCTCTTACCGCATCCCCAATCTCCGTCTATAGCAAAACTTATAGAGGATTTATTATCAGAAATACTCTCCAGAATACGCACCAACTCATCTACAAATTCATCTCTGTTTAAAACATCAAGCCTATCCAATATTACACCTCCAGTTCACCACTCATAAGCTTAGGAAGTAAGCGTCTTTGTGCTTGTAATAATATTATATTTTGCCTTGCAAGTTTTGTCAGTTTATTCGAAATTAAAATAAATTGTTTTTCAAATTCGCAACTGATACTCTTAGTGGGAATAAGTATAGGCATTTGAATAAAGTCTTTCCACCTTACGTAAGGCATTGTAGTCCCCACAGATATCCTTGTTGCAAAATTAATAGTATCTTCCGCAAAAAGCAACATGGTTAAGAAAGACCAATATCCACTTTCTCTTGAATTAATCACAAAGCAAGTATTTCTAGTCAGACCTTCATCACGAGCAATAACAACTTTATGAAAATAAGGTCGCATTGCTCCAAACAAAATATCGTTAGGTTTAAATGAAATAAGTGAGCTCTTAGCCATACTAACATCATTATATTCTGTGTATGCCAACGATTTCTTTGGTAAACAATCTATCGGTAAATAGTATAAATATTTTTCACAATGCTCTTTTTTTTCATTTCTTCCTACATTTTTTGCGACATCTCCAAGCACACCTTTCTTCCACCCCTCCGGAACACCATTAACAATCTTTACATTCTCATATCCCGGAAACCGTAAATCCACAAACCATTCTTTATATAATCGTTGCGCAGCCTCTTCAAGAAGTCTAATTTGTCTTTGATTATTTTCAACTAAGTCATCATACGCAGCAAGTATTGATGCAATTCTATGTTGTGTTTCTAAATCAGGAAATGGTATTTCTATTGACTTAATTATTCCAACATTTAAATTTGGTTGAGCTCCGCCATTCTTCAATGACACAAGCTTGTCATACAAAGCAGATAATACAAAGTACACATATTCGTAATCTGCAATATCATGATTTATTATCAAATTGCAACATGCTTGATTTGTACATAAAGGGATTTTGTTTATTGCAACCCTGCCAGCAGTATCTCCTTGTCCGTACATAGCAACAATAACCGAATTTTCTGGAATAATTTTTGCATTTGAGCGTGTAAGTCCTTCTTTCGAAATATATGTTTCTGTATTATAAATTCTACAATAGTTCACTTCACCAGTCTTTAGCCAAGGAACTTCCTCAGGATAATAAAAAGCAGGATTTGTTGATTTTGGAGTACCTCCAGATACAACCTTGCTGCATATTTCTTCTATTCTTTTGGCTCCCCACTTCATAGCCCCATTTCCTCCATATTCTGTGATATTTTATCCATAAGGGCATTTGACTCTGCCTGTAGTGTCAGAAGTTCTCTATGTATTTCAGCCATACGTTCTTCAAAATTCACACCGTCATCTTCAGCAGGTTCTACTCCTACATAAGCTCCCGGTGTAAGCGACCAGCCTTTAGCTTCAATCTCTGAAATATCAGCAACCTTGCAAAGTCCAAGAATATCTTTATATTCTCCATTACCAAATTTCTCATATAGCCAGTCCGCTTCTTTTGCAACTGTAATCATACTATTAATCTCTGCAAGCTTTTCATCATATTCTGCCTGTATCTTTTTCTTTTCACGCTTCCCGGCCTCATCAACTGCTTTTTTTGCTTCAATCCTGAAAGCATTACCTTTATCGGAGAGTTTTTGCACCTGCTCTGCAAACGGTTCATCACTTCCAAGAGCAGTGCGATACTCCTCAAGCAATGCAGCATATTTATCATTCTCACCACGATAAAGCCATACAATAGCATTCATATTCTTGAGCTGCCATTCAGACCATTCGTTCAGAGTACGGTCAACCACTGTGTAATAATTTCGCGCATCAATGAAAAGAACCTTATCGTTTATATCTTCGGATTTACCCTTATCAAAAAACCACAGTGAACAAGGAAGTGATTTTGTATAAAAGAAATTATTTCCCACACTAATCATTGCATCCACATGTCCTGTTTTTACAAGACTTTCTCTGATGTCCTTGTCTTTACCCTGACTGTCTGTTGCAGAAGATGCCATAACAAAACCCGCACGACCGTTTTCATTAAGGTAACTGTAGAAATAGGAAATCCATAAATAATTGCCGTTGCCGACTTCTTTGTTCTTGTTAACCCCCGGCATACCAAAAGGAAGCCTTCCTGCGTTTTCACAGGATTCGGCTTTTACTTTATCCACATTAAACGGTGGATTAGCCATAACATAATCACAACACCCGTTAAGGTTATGGGCATCATTATAAAAGGTGTTAGCTTCATCTCCGGATTTAATAACTCCTGTCAATCCATGTACAGCCATATTCATCAAGCATAGCTGAGCATTGTATTCAACCTTTTCCTGCCCGTAAAAAGTCATTGTACTGTTAGCATTACAACCCTGTGCGTTTACAAAATCACCGGACTGAATAAACATACCGCCGGAACCGCATGCAGGGTCAAGTAGCACACCGCCTTTGGGCTCAATAATATTTACAATCATTTTTACAAGTGATTTTGGTGTAAAGAACACGCCATCATCAGAAGCTATATTCTTTGCGAATTTGTTTAAAAAATACTCATAAATACGCCCTATAATATCTCCGCCAACTTCATCAAGCGCTGAATTATTAAATAAGCGCAGAAGCTCTGACAAAAGCTCATCAGAAAAATCCGTATAGCTCTTTGGAAGCACACCTGTAAGCTGTTCACTTTGCTCCTCAATCAGCAGCATAGCATTGTTTACAACTTCACCAAGACTGGTCATTGTATGTCCTTCTCGATTTACAAGGCCGGCAGCTGAAATGTCCTCTGGAAGATTAAGCAGATAATCATATTGTGCCTCTTTGGGAAGATAAAGCGCACTCTTTGCTGCAAAGTCGCTCGCCTCTACAGGCATTACGCGACCGCCGCGAGATGGACGTCCCTTTAAAATTTCTGCCTCTACCATTTTAAATCTGCTATAAGCATATCGCAGAAAAATAAGGCCCAGCACCGGCATGCAATACTGATTTGATGTCAGTTTAGAACCTGCACGCAGCAGATCAGCCGACTCCCATAGTTCATTTTCTAATTTGCGTATATTTATCATTCTGATTTATCCTCCGTTGTAAAACCTTGCTGTTCCTCTTGAATATCCAGTATTATTCCGTTTACCCTAAAAGTTTCATATGTACACTGTCATTGTACCACAAATGTACGAATTTTTCCATTTCTTCAGGTCAGATATAAATTACATTAATAAGGTTAATTTTCTCTCCAGACTAAAACAGCAGTGCAAGTCACACTTCTGTGAATCGCACTGCTTTATATTGTTATAAACAAGGCAATTATAGCTTCTCTATCTCCTCTACAGACAGGCCCGAAGTTTCAGCTATAATCTCAATATCAACACCTTTATCTTTAAGAGCCTTAGCCATCTCTATTTTCTCTGCGGTTCTGCCCTGCTCAAGGCCTTCCTCTTTTGCTTCAGCAATCATATATTCCAATGTCACGAATTTCGCCCTCCATTCCTCTGTATTGTATTCTTTAACACGCTCATCAATACCTTCAACCAGTTTACTCCCTACCTTGGTCGGGTCATTTATATATGCGTAAAATGCCCTCAGTTTCTCCGGCACCTTGTCCGGAGAGCATTTTGTATTCAATAATATTTTACTTGTCCCGTCATCAAAATGCAAGTTGTTCTTGCGAATATAGCTTTCCACAACATACATCGGCT
>ERZ857745.1392-NODE-1392-length-30053-cov-21.810587_pt1 | contig 30053 bp, 9 predicted proteins | sample MGYA00519699_ERZ857745 | MGnify/ENA primary metagenome ERZ857745 (study PRJEB31778, sample SAMEA3449357) | human gut metagenome | biome: human gut; feature: human-associated habitat; material: faeces | place: United Kingdom | collected 2010/2012 ...
TGTAGCTTTTTGTCCGTTTGCTGACCATTTCTGTCCAGCACGTTCAGCGGAGAGAGAGGGATTCGAACCCCCGGAGGTTTGACCCTCAACGGTTTTCAAGACCGCCGCAATCGACCACTCTGCCATCTCTCCGAAAATCCGTCCGGCTTTAGTCGGACGATTTTCTGTATTTCTTCCGCGGAGAGGACGAGATTCGAACTCGTGGTAGAGAATAACCCCTACGACAGTTTAGCAAACTGTTGGTTTCAGCCACTCACCCACCTCTCCAGTGGTTCGCTTTTGCGAGTGCAAAGATATATCAGATATTTCAGTCTGCCAAATTTTTTGGGATGTTTTTTTGCAGTTATTTTTCACAATATATGCAAGTCGTTGTCTGTCAGCGGTGGTTGCGGAACGTTGTGGTTGCGGAGTTTTGCAATGCGGCAAATTTTAAGTATGTTTGCATATGCATCTCGGCAGAGCAGGCCCTATCAAGTATGGATGCTTTGCGCTCGATTTGCACTGTCTTATGGTGAAAAATAAGGATATGGGAGAAACTGCGATATCATTGGTGGAGTTCAATCGGCGCATCGGCGGCTTGCTGCACGATGCGTCGGTGCAGCGGTGCTGGGTTGTGGCAGAGACAAGCGACGTGCGTCAGAGCGGCGGTCACTGCTATCTTGAATTGGTGCAGAAGGATGCACAGACGGGGCAGACGCTTGCCCGTATGCGTGGCATTGTCTGGGCGAGTGTGTATGCCCGTCTGCGTTGTGAGTTTGAGAGAGCCACGGGGCAGCCGTTTGCGTCGGGAATGAATGTGATGGTTGAGGTCAGTGCCAATTTCCATGAGCAGTACGGGCTGTCGGTGGTGATAACCGGCATCAATCCCACTTATACGCTCGGCGACATGGCCCGTCAGCGACAGGAGATACTCAACCGGCTGAGGAGCGAGGGCATAATCGATATGAACAAGCAGTTGCCGTGGGCCGACGTCGCTCAGCGTGTCGCTGTGATTTCTGCCGCTGGCGCTGCCGGATATGGCGATTTTATGAATCAGCTTCACAACAACCCGTCGGGCATCAAGTTCTACACGTGTCTTTTCCCGGCGGTGATGCAGGGGCAGAGCACGGTGACGTCGGTCATCGCCGCTTTGGAGCGCATTAACGACTATGCCGATCTTTTCGACTGTGTGGTGATAATCCGTGGTGGCGGCTCGACGAGCGATTTGAATTCGTTCGACAACTATGACCTTGCTGCCAACGTAGCGCAGTTTCCGTTGCCGGTGATATGCGGCATCGGGCACGACCGCGACAATACGGTGGTCGACTCGGTGGCGTCGGTGAGGGTGAAGACGCCCACGGCTGCCGCAGAATGGCTGCTCGACCGTGCGCAGTCGGCTCTCGACCATGTCAACGCACTCACAGACATGGTGGTCGACTCTGCCACGCAGATGCTTTCGGGCGCGCGTCAGCAGCTGGCATATTTCACAAGCGGCATTCCGTTGATGGCTGATAATATTGTGGTGCGCCACCGCGCACGTCTGCAGCAGATTGCCGCGGCGATACCTGTTGTCGCTGCCCGGCGCATCGACGGCGCGGGCAAGGATTTGGCGTTTGCCTCACAACGGGTGGCGATGGCGGCACGGCAGTGTGTGGCTAACGAGCGGCAGCGCGTGACGGGGCTTGAGAAGCAGGTAGAGCTGCTGTCGCCCGACCGCGTGTTGCGCCGTGGCTATTCGCTGACGCTTCGCGATGGACATGTGGTCACCTCTGCCTCGTCGCTCCGTGCCGGCGACAGTCTCGTCACCCACTTTGCCGACGGCGAGCGAACGTCGGTGGTGGAGTGAGGCAGTGCTATCTCCTGGGCGCACGGGGTTATCTGACGATGACTTTGGTGGTGCCGAAGATGTAGAGCCCGGGCTGGAAGTCGCTGTATGTGGCAATGCCGGGCTGCACGTCAAGGATGCGGTAGAGTTGACCCGCTACCGTTACCACATTCAGTCTTGTTGCCATCGTGCTCTCGATGCGCACGCGCTGGTTGCCGATTGCGCGGACGGTTATATGGTCTTCTGTCTGTGTGTCATCCTCGTTCTCTTCCATGTCGGGCATAATGTTGTCGGCATTCTGTTCGGCGATGTTGATCACCGAAGTGTAGTCGTAACGGGCGTTTGACCTCGTTGCCGTCGGCGACATATATGTGCGGAACGGCGTCACTGTCGACAGCGATGAAGCATCGTCGAAAGCCGTGCCGCTGTCGTTCATTCCATACACATTGCCGTTGCTCACATTGATGGCGGAGAAAGTGCCGAGATGAGAGTATTTTCCGCCTACCATAGTTGCCATGCCTTTTGTGATTGGGATTGTTATTGCGCCGTACGACGTGTCGCCGGTGTGGTTGTCGCCGAAGGCGTTGAATGTCACGGTCTGTGCGTCTTCCCAAGCCCCGAAAATATCGTTGTAGAACGCACTTGAGAGGTCGAACTCATAGTAGCGCGCACCAGGGAAGCGCACGATGTAGGGCACTTCGCCTGCAAGACGCAGGTAGTCGGGGTAATTGTGGGCTGTCGCATAGTATGGGTTGGCATACTGGTTGTAGAGTTTGTCGGCGTAGTTGTCGACGAAGAACGTATTCGCGAAAGTGTAGGAGACACCATTTGTCAAGGCATTGCCCGAAGCGTCGGTAGGGGAGAACAAGGCTGCACCAGGACGTTGGAACACTGCCGACGGCACATTTCCCTCGGTGGCAATCGACGTCAGTCCGCGTAGCCAATATTCATGGTGTAGCGAGTGGATGTTCTGACTTGGGTTGCCGGTTTCCGTGTCCGACGGTGAGCCGTAGAAATGCGTTATCTCGCCGTTGAGCGACGCGGCGACCTTGTCGACGGTGAACGGCAGACAGATGCCTTCCCATGCGCCTTTGCTGTCCTCGGCATAGTGCAATGGCCGGCGCACATACCATGCGCGGTCGTTGACGTTGAAGGCAATGGGCACGCAGAGATTGTTGTTGTTGCAAGTCTCTCCATCTCCGTTCTCGTTGTCGGGAGTGCGCTCCACGAGGTGTAACAGAGTGGTGCTGTAGCCGTCGATGCCTTTGGTTATATGGTGTCCGTTTATCAAAGCCTCTCTTGTAGTCTCGTTGTAGTTGAGAGCTTTTTCCACCACGTCGTAAGCCTCGTTGCCTGTTGCCTCGTCATTATCGGCGGTGTAGACAAGTAGATTCTGCGTTATGCCGGCGTCTTCTCTGACAACGAAGTCGTTGAAACGGCTGGCGTTGTCGTCTATAGGAGGGTAGAAGATGCCACCGACTGTTTCCGTCGCTGCAGGAAGGTCGTGCAGGCAAGTGAAGTCGACAGCCGTGGTCGCGGAATCGTGCACGTAGGTGCTCATAGTGATTGAGCCATTGTTGTAGGCGTTGTAGTGGAACGCGTCGAGCGACGTATCGCCGTAGTAGGCGGCGGTGCGGTACACGCGGTTGCTCATATAGCTGTTCTGGTGCGAAGCGATATCGCATGGGTAGTTGTCGGGGTTGTGCTGAAGCGACTGTCCCCAGAAGAGGAAGTCGTTCATCGGCTCGGTGCCGCTGTTGTTGGCGTTGAACAGAGGCGTGTAGACAACAGGCGTCGGGATGCTGCCGTCGGCGTTGTATTTTACGCGCGGCGCGTCAAGCGGGTGCGTCTTGTCGTGACGGGTCTCCACCTGTTCGTAGTTGGGGGTGTCGCCACCCTTTCCGATACGCAGATATGTGATGCCGGTGTTTTTGCCGGTGATGGCATCCGTGCGGCACGCATACTGATAGTCGCCGTTGGCATAGTAGGCTGACACGTATTTCAGAATCTCGTTGTCGGCGTCAGCCTCAGTGCTTGATGTTGTCGCCGCGTCGCGGTGGCGAGCGCGTAGATAGTACTCGTTGAGGTCGTATGCCACCCGTCCAAGTCGGAAATCCTCCGTGGTGTAGCCCTTGTAGGGAGAGCCGTCCCAGCGATAGACCATAGGTGTCGATCCGCTTTTGCCCGATGCCGGCGCATACTCGAAGCAGCAGTGGTAGTTTCCGATTTTGCCGTCGGCAGTCAAGTTGGATATTTTTCCGGAAGCAAGTCCGAGGTTATAGATATTGCCAGAGCTTTCGATGTTGTTGAAAAGAGATTTTCCCGAAGGGATGCCGCTGATCACGTGACCGTCGCCATGCAGTATTCCCGCGAAGTCGGAAATGTAGTATCCGCCCTTGTCGGTTGCTTCCAGAGCAATGTCGTTCTGCAGGAAGAACTGAGCTTTTGCGCCATAGCGCGGAGCGTTGCTGTCAGTTCCGATAGAGTCGACGAAAGCGACAAATGCAGAGAGGTCGCTCTTGTCGGAAATGTAGATTCGCGGTTCCGGCAACGGGTCTGATTCCGTAGTGTCAAGGCTTTCCTCATTGACGCGGGTTATCGCCTCGGCAAGATGCAGGTTTATACCAGCCTTGTGGGAATCCATGCGGTGGTAGTTGTGCACGACAAACTTGTCGGCGTCGTGCATGCCCACTTCCAGGATGTCGTTGAGTCCCGTTATCGAGACACCGAGTTGAATGCCGTAGCCGTTCATATAGTAATAAACAGGGACGTCGAGAAGGTCGTCGGTCTTGTCGTAGTGACAGCCCGCAAACAGACCTTTGCCATTTTCATCGGCTTGGTTGAAAGTATCGTAGCCTGTTGCCACGTTGTTGCTGATATTTTCTTTAGTCCACGGCGTGGTGTCTTTAAACTTCCACTTGCCGTCGGCTCCCATTTGCCGCTTTCCGATGCGCCAGTAGTAGCCGTTGACCGCAAACGACTGGTCTGCGCTGACCACGATGTTGTCTTTGGTTACGCGCACCATCTCGCCTGGCAGCGCGCAGTTTCCGATAGTGATTTGTCCGCTGACGGTTGGCCCCTGCACATATTCGATTGTCAGATAGATTGTGTAGGTGTATTCGCGCTGAACGTAGTATACCGTCGGGTTGCTCTCGTCGATTATTACATCGGAGATGTTTTCAACCTTTTCATACTTTTTGTTGACGGTGTTGTATGTGAAGAGGTCGTCAATCTTCACAAACTCTTCGGTCTGAGGCTGGTAGTAGGTGTTGTCGGCGTCGAGGTTGCCCGATTCCACCAGTTCGTAGCCTGTTTCGGTCTTCTTGTAGAATTTACCCGTGTTGGTGTATATCGGCTTGTTGTCGGTCTCACTGACATATTCCTCGTAGGCTGGCGCCTTCAGCACGAGCGTTGCCATACTCTTTCTGCCGAGGTGCTTGTCGAAGTAGTCGGGCTCAACGTAGTTTGTGTTGTCGACCATGTCCACCAGACGGAACGAAATCTTGGCATCCTCCTTCAGCCCTGCGGGCAGCGAGTTGTTGAAAAGGGTGGCTTCGTCGTCGCCCTTTTCTCTCATCGACAGCAGTGCGGCAAAGCCTTTCGACGCCTTGTCGGGATCGTCGATGGAGGTTGCGCCTGAGAAGTTGTTGCTCTCCGCGCCGCCGACATATAGTTTGTAGCCTCCGGCAACCGCGTCGGAATAGTATGTCTTGTCGGTTTCGTCGGTCTCGGTTCCTGTGAGATAGTTTCGATATTCCAGGTCGCTTGAGTATTGGCTCTTGTCGTCGGGATGGCCGCTGCGCATCTTCCAGTTGAAGATGCTTATAGGCTGGGTGCTCTTCAATCCGGCGAGAACGGTGAGTCCGTCCTTGTTGTCGCTGTCGAATTCGAGTGGATTCTCTTTCGACGACTTGAACGTGTATCCGGAGATGTTGACATTGTAGTAATAATGGAATCCGGTGACATACCAATAGTGAACCTTCACGTCGTCGACCGTCTTGTCCGATCCGGGCGCGGTGATGGCATGGTATCCTGTCGGGAAGCAGTCGTCGACGATGTATCGGCCCTTGTGGTATGGGAACACAAAGTTGCCGGTGGTCTCGAGGAAGTCCTCCTCGTGGGAGTCGCCGTCATGCCGCTTGTGATTGTTGTCGGCATACACATAGCCTCCGCCCTCATCCTCGCGGACGTTGATAAGGTTCATTTCCACAACGCCGTAGATTGGGCCGTACAGTTTATTTTCCACCACTTTTTTACGGTCGGAGTCGTAAGTTTCATGACAAAGTTGAATCTTCATTGCGTATCCCGAAGCGATGCCGATCATGTTCATCGCCGTTCCGTCGTTTCGTTTCTGGAACTCTCCGAACGGATCCTCGGCGTCTTCCTTGTCCTTGTTGGCGTTATAGTCGTCGATGTAGTGCTGCTTGACGCCCTGGTACGACATTCCGGCAAAGGCAGTGTTGTCGGTAGAGGCGGCGGCAAGCTGACCGTTGCGGTTGCGCCACATCCCGCTGTTGAAATCCACATTCGATGTGATTGCGCTTACATAGAGGATATTGTTTGAGAATCCCATGTAATTGCGGGCTTTCGTGCTGTATCTGAAGTCCGTGTTGTTGTCGGGCTTCGCTTCCAGATTTCCATTGCTGTCAAATCGGATGTCGTTTGCCACCATCTTGATTTCTCCGACACGGGCGATGGAGTAGGGTGCCTTGTTGACATCGTTAACCGTATAGTCGCGGGCGCCGAGCAGCGAGAAGCAGTTGTCCTCCAGGCGGATGATGTCGAGCCGCTGGAATGTGTTCAGAATCTTCGGATTGTCGATGGTGTGTCCTGCAAATCCATATCCTGTCAGGTCGGCGCTGCGGAAGCCCTGGGCATACGACAGGTGTCCGTCGCCGAAGATGCCTCCCTCGCTGTCGTATTCGTAAAACTCATTTTCTCTGATTCCCTCAAGTCCCGACGGCGGCGTTGCGCCCGATTTGAAGAAATATTTGTCCTGCAGCGAGATGTAGCGGTATGTGTATATGCCGTTGGCGGCATCGTCGTCGCTGGCATAGTGCTTGTAGTAATAGCCGTATAGGTCGGTGCCGTCGGGCAGTTGCACCGGTCTGATGTCCTGGTGGGAGATGGTGATATGTTCACTGTCCTTGTTGTCGCCGACAAGTACAAGCGTGTTGCCGCAGAATCCAGCCGTAGAGCCGCCGGGCAACAAGTTAAGATCATCGCCGTTGCCGTTGGCGATTATGGCATAGTCGAGATTGTATTTGTCGGTTAGTTTCAGCACGGTTGTGTTGTTGGCTAATACCGAGCCTTGAGCCACCGAATATCCGCCGCCATAGACAGCCTCGTCAATGGTGATGTTGACGTTTTCCCAGCCCACCGACGGTGCGGCGGAAACTATCTTCTTGAAGTAGTGGGCGCGGTTTGCGTCGGTAATCGTGTCGCGCATGCCGTTGCCGTTGTCGATAGCCACGATGTCTTCGTAGACGCCCTGCGATATCCACTCGTCATTAAGCAGATATATGTGCTGCTTGATGGCAGGTGTCTTTTCCTTTCCGTTGTCGTTCTCGACTCCAAGATTCTTCCGGTCGGCGCGTTTAAGCTCATATCTGCCTCGGACATGGTTTTGGCGGTTGGTCGAGTAGTAAGTTGGATATCCCACAATCACCTGAGTGGAGCCATACACATAGCCCGAATACGAGCCGCCCGTGACGGCGCGGAATATGTGGCCGTTGAGTATCTTGATAGTCGAGTAGCCCACCACGTTGCCCTGCTGGCCTCCGCCGTAGACGAAGTTGGCAGAGACGCCCAGACCTTCTGGATTGCTGTCGGGGTCGACCACGCCGCAAGGCAGAAACTTGTTGCCGTCCATTTTTGGCTCGGAGCATTTCACCGATTCGCCGATTGTCACGTTTGCGATTCCGTAGATGTAGCTTTCCATACCGTATCCGGCACCGTAAACGTTGAGTGCGGAATATTCGGCAGCCTTGACCAGCAGCTCGTTCGACTTCTCCAGTTTGTCCTTGTCCTTTCCAGCCAGCATGTCGCTCTGCAGGTTGATGAGGACGTCGCCAACGATTGTTCCGCTCTTGAAGCATCCGCCATACACATTTCCGCCGACGTATGCGCCGTTTTTCTCTTTAGGCATAAACTTGTTGCGGATGTTGAGTTTGATGAACGGATATTCAGAGTCGGCATCGCCGAGCAGATATCCGCCCATGTGCTTGGCCTTGCCTTTGTAGTCGTAGTTGGTGTTGTTGCAACCGCCCACAATCTTGTCGGTTATAGTCAGTCCCTCAGGGAATGTGTATTCAAGCACATTTCCGATTTTTCCGCTTGTCTTCGGCATAACGTTCATATTACCGCGGTTTCCGCCGCAGCAGAACGTGCCGATTACGCAGTCGGTCAGCCCCTCTCCGGTCTCGCTGCCGTTCCATTTGAGCGAGCCTTGTATGTTGGTCTCCACCGGTTGGAAGTAGAGGTCGAGTAGGTACGGATACACAATCGGACGTTTGCTTTTTTCCGTAGGGAGATACACTGTGCTGATGTTTGCGTTTTCGGAGTCGTTGATCCAGTCGATAGGCTCAGCAAAATCCAGCTCCTGAGTGTAGTCGTTGATGTCGCCGTTCAGTTTCTGGAACATATTCATGAAGTCGTTGTCCTCCGACTTCACAAATAGCTCCTCGCCGTTGCATCCCATAAACACGCCGCCGATACGTACGTGGTTTCCGATGTTGACGCTGATGTCGCCGGCAGACTTGTCGGTATCTTCCGACGCCCCGTAGGCAAGCAGTTTCTGCACGGTTGCTGAGTTGCCGCCGCCATACACGTTTCCGTCGATGCGTACCGTGTCGGATGTCGACACACCCTGGATGTTGATGCTCACTTTGTTGGTCAGCGGACGCCATGAGTTGATGTTCACCATCTTCACCGCGTCGCTTGTGGCTCTGGACTGCGTCATGTTCTCGCGCATAGGCACGGTGTAGACCAACGGCACCGTCTCGGAGTCGGGGTCGTTGGGATTGATGGGATAATACTCGTTGACCGTCACATTCTTGTTTCCGTTTCGGTCGGTGGCATACAGGTAGTTTCCGTTGCCTGCGCCATACACGTCGCCAAACAGATGGCCGCCGTAGATGTTGATGGTGGTTCCTGTGCCGCCGTTGTCCATGAAGTAGCCATTCTTGTTCAGTCCCACGTTGACATATCCCGACACGTCGTTGCCGCCATACACGTTGCCATGAATGAAAATGTCGGCATTGCTGTAGGTATGGGGACTTGTAGCCGGCTTGTTGTCGCCAATTCTCACAGTCGTGCTCTTAAGCACATCGCCCATAAATCCGCCTCCGAAAATGTCGTGGCAGTCGATGGCCTTCAGCTCCACGTCGGTTGAGTTGACTGAACTGTAGGTGCCTCCTCCGAACACACGACGGCAGAATACACCACCGGAGCCCACGATGTGCGTGTCGCCGACCACTTTGCCGGAATATCCGCCACCGATGATGTCCATCACCGAGTAGCCGTTGAAAAAGTGCTTGTATTCCTCGCCTTTCACGATGTCGATGCCTTCGAGGATGCTTCCTCGTCCTTCCATTTCCACGTTCACATACGTGTCGCCCATCACGATGGCATTTTCACCGAATCCTCCGCCGAACACGCTGAATTGCGGTGTACCGATTTTTTCGTAGATTTCTTTCCACTCAATGCTTTCAAAGAAATTCTTGCCGGTGTCACGTCCAGCCACCATTTCTGTGCTGTTGTAAAGGAGTCCCTTTGTCATGGTGAGATAGGAGTTGTTGCCCACAACGCATGCTATGTTTCCGCCACCGTAAATATTGTGGTCCACTTTGAACTTACGTGCTTTAGGGTCATACTGCGGAGAGTAAATCGTTCCGTCTACGATGCTGGCAGGACTCCATGTGCGTGCCTGCACATCCCATAATGCATGTGCCTGCACGTTGCCTCCAAGAATCAGCAGGTTGGTGTTGCCGGTTACGTCGGCAGATGTCACCGCCACGTTTTCACTGCCATTCTCAGTAATGGTTTCGACGCTTCCCAGACCACCTCCGTGAGCGCTTTGTCCAAACCATCCGTCGTAGATTGTCAGCAGGGTGTTGCCATACACTGTGCCGTTCTGGCAGCCGCCATAGAAGCGTTCCATGAGAGTGGGGTAGTTGTCGATGTCAACTGGATGCGCCATGTTGGCGTCATCGTTTGGAGAGAGATATTCTTTCGTTGCGTCGTCCCAATAGGGATAGTGCATCACCGGGCGGTCGATGATGAGGCACGAGTTGCCGTAAACGCCTCCGAGACTCTTGCTGTTGGCACACTCCCTGACAGAACGTCCTCTGCCGCCTGCAAACACCTGCGACATCAAGGATCCGCCACGGATGTTTACGAGAGTGGTGCGGTTTGTCGGGGATAGATAGTTGTCGCGGGTGAACACCGCAGCGTCGGCTTTTTTGCTGCCTACATTAGCCAAGTCACCGCCGCCGTAGACTCTGCCGAATATCAATGTGCGTTCAATCAGTCCGAGGCCATTGCGGTATTTGAACATTTTGCCATAGATGTGCACTTCGGTTTTCTCTACATGCGCCATGTCCGGGAAATCGATGAATCCGCCGTTCTTTTTTACAGACTCCACACCGGAACCTCCACCATAGACACTATGGTTGACATCGCCTCCTTTGATGAAAACCATCGACTTGCCTTTCACCGAACCGAAGTCGTAGCCGCTGCCGCTGGAGAAGTCGCCGTAGGGCAGCGCTCCCAAACCAGCGCCAAAGATGTCGTGGCAGCCAAGTTGGCAGTCGGTTTCCACGTATGTGTCGCCCGTTACATATCCGGCATATCCGCCGCCATGAATCTGAAGCAGCACGAGTCCGGGCTCACCGATTTTCCAAGCCAGACGGCTGATGTGGTAACGGCGGAATATGTTTGGATCGCTCTCGCCGCCATCATAACTTCCGAAATAGAGTTTCTTGTCTTCCTTCGACAACTTGAGATAGTCGTTGTAGATGTCATCTTCAAGGTCGAGATATGTTTTAAAGTCTTTGTTTTGATAGAGATAGCGGTATTTTATGCCGTTGATTGTTAATAAGCCGTCGTCGTCAAATTTTGCTCCTGGCTGCGCATAGACTTCGGTCTTTCCGACAGAAGTGTTGACACCATACCCCGCGCCGAACACTGAGAATGAAGGGCTGGAAACGTATATGCTGTTCAGAAACCAGCAGAGCTCCTGCAAAGTGGTGTTTTCAAACATACTGATGGTTTTCCCCTTTGAGTCCTTTATGTCGTCGAGGGGGGAGTGGTTGATTATGACCACTGATTTGCCTGTGTTGGCAACAGAGGCGGAGCCGACATGGCAAGCCCTGTTTCCTCCGCCAAAGATGTTGTAGCTGTTGGTGAAGGTGAATCTGTCCAGATCGAAGAATTTCTTAGTGTTCTCATTGTTTCTGATACGGTCGATGGCATTCTGTGCAAGAGGGTCGCCGATGTTGTCTAACGACGTTGCCCTGTCAATGGCATAGGCAATCTTTCGGAATTCGTTATGGTCGCTGCAGATGGGGCTGCTGTCTGACTCGGCGTCAAGCCATGTCGTGATGTTGCCGTTGCTGTCTGCTTTGCGGTTCCATATCCATGAACCTCCGTCGATTTGCACCTTTGTGTTGCCAAGGATGTCGGCATACGTGCCGGTGTCGGCTATGTCCTTCTTGCCGAGCACCTCCTTGTCGACAGTCAGCTCGCTGTCGATGTCAATGTCGCCATATCCTCCGCCATACACGTTCTTGCCCAGCATTCCGCCCTCGATGTGCACAAGCGTGTTGCCGTCGACCGTTCCGTATTCGCAACCGCCGTAGATGTCGCCCCAAACGCATGGCACCACATTGTCGGTGCCGCTGTCAACGCCCGGATTGCTGTTGACCACGTGTACAAGAGTGTTGCCGTTGATGCGGCCGATGTTGTAGTATTGGTTTGCTTCAGTCTTTTTGCAGCCCACACCTCCGCCATACACGTTTCCAAAAATGTTGCCGCCGCGGATGTTGACAAACGACCGGTAGCCACCGGCACTGTAGCTGATAAATGAGCCGTCGGCTTGGTTGAGCGTCGAAGCGCTTGTCAGCAAGTCGGGCGAGTAGTAGTCGGAAGGTTTCACCTCTTGGAAAATGCCCACATTGGCATTGTCGCCGCCGCCGTACACGTTGCCGTAGATATTGGCGTCGTCGGCAACCTCCACCATGGTTGTGCCGATGACACGCGCCACGGTTATGAAGTGGGTTGAAGAGGCTGTCTCAGGCTTCAGTCCGGCACTTCCTCCAAACACGTCGCCGTGGGTGAAGGCACCGCGCATATATACCTCCGTGTTGCCGCCAATCTGACCTGTGGTGTTGTCCTCGGTCGACGCGATGTCGCCGAAGCCGCCGCCAAACACACGGCGGATAAACGTTTTTCCGTCGACAGTGACTTTGGTGTTGCCAGCCACAGTGCCGGCATATCCGCCGCCCAACACAGCCCATACGGTAAAGTTGGGTGCTCCCATTGAATTGTCGAACGAAGGAGCGTTTGGGTCTATATTGCCGTCGGGGCCAGGGCCGTTTTTGCCATAGTCGCCGTCAACGTTGACGGTTACATCGGTGCTGCCAACGGTCGTCAGACGTCCGTATCCGCCGCCGAAGACACTGAAGTGAGGATTCTCGTTGTCGGTGTACGACTGTTTCCATTCGTCGGTTATCAGCAGTTCGTAAGGCGTCATGCCTTTCTGCATCATCACGGTGGCAAGGCCGGTGCCGTCGGCAGGGGTTGTTGTCACATTGCCGTCGGCGTCTTTGTATGTGCCCACGTTGCAGGCAAGATTGCCGCCGCCATAGATGTTGTGGGGATTCAGGAACTTGCCGTCGGCATAGAATTTTGATTTTTCGTATACAGTGTCCTCCGTGGCAGGCTCGTCGCCGGCGTCGTCGATGTCGGGGTCCCAGATGTAGAAGATGTTTTCAACCGGATCCCACATCTTGAACCATATCACATTAATCGAGAAGCTGTCGTCAATCGGACCGTGGCCTACGTTTTGTGTGCCGCCCTCGTCCTGCGCCAGGGTCACGTTGGTGTTGCCGAGCACGTCGGCTGAAGTGACTGTGCCGTCGGTGATGTCGCCGTTTCCGCCTCCGAACACCTCTCCGGCGATGTTTCCAGCATAAATGTTCACATGCGTGTCGTTGGCAACCTGTGCAAGATTGCCGCCGCCGAAGATGTCGCCGTAAATGAAAGGAGCCTGCTGTGTGCTGCCCGCGAACGACACGTTGGCATTGCCGGCAACCAGACCCACCAGCTCAGGGTGCTGCGTGAAGCCGTCGCCGGCGGCAAACGCTTGCGAGGCAGGGCGCAGACGGCGACCGTTGCCGCCGGCAAACACCGAGCCGCGGATGTCGGCGCTGTCGCCGATCACGACGTTTGTGGCGTTGCCGTCAAACTCAACAATCGCCATGTCGCCTCCGCCATAGATGTTTTTGTAGAAAGTGCCGCCCATGATGTTCACGCTCGACTGTCCGTAGAGGCGAGCCATGTCGGAAAGCGTCTCGACGTTGGAAGTGCCCATCTCCTTGGCGTCGGCCACTCCGTATCCGCCTCCGAACACCGGGCAGTAGAAAATGCCGCCGTTGATGTTCAGCTCCACGTTGCCATAGGTCTTGCCGAGGGCTTTGTAGTTGCCGGAATTGCCGCCGTAGGGGTTCTGCGAATAGAAAAAGTCAGTGCCACGTCCGCCGGCGAAAATGCCGTTGGTGCAATGAAACTCACCGCCGTTGATGGTGATCGACGCCACTGTGGCGCCAACCTTTCCGTAGACATTGCCTCCGCATTTGTTTGGAGTGGCGGCGGTGCTCGACCATAAGCCTTTGCTCATAAAACCGCTTCCTCCGCCATAGATACCGTCGATAGGGTCGGTGGTAGAGCCGAACTCTCCACCGTTGATTACAATCTTGGTGTTGGTGTTGGTTGGGTCGACATCTTTGAACGACTCGAAATCATCGTTGTTGTAGCAGTGATACGTCACCAGACGATCCTTTGCAACGGCATACGGACCGTAGAGCATAACGTCGCCCGATTCATTCCAATAGGCGATGCTTTTATCGGGAGTGTGGCTGTCGGCATTGTCGTCGCCTTCGCCGATGCCGTTCATACCGCCTGCGCCAGCACCGTAGATTCCGCAGAAGATGTTGTCTTTCTTAGTGTTGCCGGCAGGGAGAATCTCGAAGACACCGCCGTTGATGGTTATTGTGCTGTAGCCATAGAACGGGTTGTTGACAATCACGTTGCCGGTGTGTCCACGACCGGTGCTGCCGCCATACATCTCGGTGACAATAACACGGTTGTCAATCCATTCGTCGTTGTTGTGTTTTGAAGACGCTGGGTCGAGCAAGATGTTTGCACGTCCCATATACGTGTTGTTTGGCACGTAGTAGTCAGTGCCGTTGTAGGGGAGGATGAAGTCGCGCTGCGCACCCAGCGAACCGTTTACGACACGCGCCACCTTTCCGCTTCTGATTATTATGTCGACATCCGCATACATGGCACCCTCGTGGCTTCCGGCGAGAATGATACCGGCATCGTAGTCGCTCTTGCGTTTGCTTGTTTCTCCCTTGATTTCCCTTTCCGGGTTGTGGGCATCGTTCCATTTGCGGTCGATGTCCATCTCGATTGTGCACTTTATCGGCAAGTTTGGAGTTCCCATCACTCCATTGTAGTCTTTCTCAGACGATGTCTGACGTCCGCCCGCGCTGATTGCGGAGTACAACCCGGACTTGATGGATATTTTGAAACCCTCCTTGCCGTGAGGCATCGACTGCTCGAAATCGGAGATGTTCTTCTTGTTGCTCAGCGGAAAGAAACGTCCGTCGTTGTTGAAACCGCCGAATATGTGGAATGCAGTGGTCACCGCGCCGTCGATAGTGCCGTAGTTAGGGGAGTTCTGCCCGAAGCCGGTCATCTGTATGCCTTCGCCCATCTCAAGGTTGTTGTACTGGCAGTAGATAATCTTGTAGAAATCGCCGCCGTTGTTTGTCACAGGGTCGTTGTTGAAGGTGATATACTCAAATCGGGTGTCGCCCCATATCGGCAGACCCTTTTCGGCACCCGAAATCTCGATTGTGCCCTTGTAGTCGGTGCCGTCCCAGTCGCCCGTGATGGTGGCGTTGCGGAAAAGCGGCGATTCACTCTTCACCTTCGTCCACTCGTCAATCTTCAGCATGTTTTTACCCCTGTTGTTTGAGGTGATGTTGAAGCCCGTGTATTGACTGTTGGTCACGTCGGCATGGCTTGTGCCCATCAGCACGATGATGTTTTCATCCCAAGTACCCGTCTTGGCGAGCTTGCTGTAGGCGCCTTCCCACGTCTTCATTGCCTGTGTCGGGGAGTAGCCCCACTCCTCGTCGTCGTTGTCTTCGCCCTGTGCGTAGGTTGTGCCGTTGATGCTCACCGCCTCAGGACATAGGTACACCACGATAGTCACTTTGATGTTTTTGTGGAAAATGATGTTGCCACCGCTCTTTACGGTAACCGTACAGTTGTATTGGTCCTTGTTGGTGGCAGTTTCCGGGCGTACAAACTCGTTGGACGTTTCCGACAGCAAGGTTTCTTTGTTGGACCATTCGTATGTGATGTCGAGCCCGAGTTCGTCGTTTGAGAAATGCTCTTTCGTGTCGTTTTTCACATTAACGATGTATGTGCCGGGCTTGGTGTCGTAGTCGAGTTCGGCAGTGATGCCGATAGCCTCGACGAGTACGGTGTTGGTGCGCTGGCTGCCGTCGACGGTCATGGCGTAGACATACTGGGAGTAGGTTTGTCGAGGTAGGGTGAACGGGTTGCAGGCAGTGCTGTTTACCTGTTCGCCGTCAGTGTTGTCGGTCGACACAAACCAGTTGTAGACGTCGGTGGTTGTTTCGCCGTCCTCGGTTGTCACGGTGAGCACATCGCTTGTGCCACGCTCCGCCTTCAGGGCAATCGAGCTGAAAGAGAACCGTTTGGAAGAGTTTGAATATAACCACGGCCTCTTGTCGAGGTTGTTTTGGTTGATGTACAGGTTGTTGAGCCCGGCAAACGTCTTTCCGAACGGCTCTCCTGTGGTTGCGTCGGTTGCCGAAATGTCTTTTTCAACGCCGTATTGGTTGTAGGCGTAGGTGTCGGCAGCCTTGTTGGCAGGAGTGTAGTACCATGTGTCCTTCACCTTGCTTGCAAAGTTGTCGGCGGCTATAAACGCCATCACGCTGGCTTTTTTGCATTGGGTGGTGTTGGCGCTTGTCTTCAAGCCGGCACCGTGCACATAGATGTTTCTCGGCCATACGACATAGCCTGTTTGGTTGGCAAGTTTGCTTGCCGCACCGAAACCGCATGAAATTGTCACTTGCCCTTCCACACCGTTGAGTGCAGCATTCCGGAACATATCAATCTCCGTGTCTGCGGAGATGTTGAATATTCTCAGACTCACGAAGTTGTTCAGATATCCGGCTATACCTCCAATTCTGAATTTGGTCTTTGTCGAGAAACTCTCGTTGTTGTCGGTGATTTTTGAGTTGCGGATTATGATGTTGCTGAGTTCCGCGTTCTGGGTCATGTCGGCAACCACAATGCCCATCTTTACCGTGTAGTTGGCGTTGTTGAGAGGCATGTGTGCCTCGAGCTTCTCTATTCGGGCGTTGTCGATGATGAGGTTTGTGACAGCCGCATATTCATTCTCGTTGTTGCCCTTGCCGTTGAGTCGGGCGAACAGACCCCACGAAGCCTCTTTGGCTGTGTTGAAGCTCCATTTGATGAGCAAGTTGCTGACGGAGTGTCCGTCGCCGTCAAACTTTCCGGCGAAGAAGTGTCCGTCGGAAGCCTTCGCGATGCCTTGAGCCGTGCCGATAGGAGTCCACAGACCCTTGCTTAGGTCGATGTCCTTGGTGAGTTTGAAATATTTCTGAGAAAACATTTGTAGCTCGGTGCCGTTGTTCACTTCATGCGCCAGTCTTGCCAATTCCAAGTCGTTGCTGATGAGGTAGGGCTTTTCCTTAGAGCCGTCGCCCTCGGTGCCGTCGGGATATAGCTGGTAAGAGTCGGCATAGAAATGGTTGCCGTCGTAGTTCACGCCATAGGCTTTCGGCTCGATGCTGAAAGCGATGGTCTGCGATGTGTTGTCGGCAGACGTGATTGTCACATCGCCGCTCCGAGTCTTGTTGGTCAGCGGCAGCGTGATGGTCTGTCCGCTGTTGGAAATTCCGTCGGTTACACTCTTTGAGTCCACTGTCCAAGCGAAAGAGCTTCCGGCAGGGATGTCGGCGGAAACGATGGAATATGCGACCGTGCCGTTTTTGAAATCCCATGAGGCTTTAATGTCGTTGCTGCTTAATCCTTGAGCCATGGTCAGATTGACTCCGGCAATCATAAGCATGAGCAGAGAGAAAAAAACTCGTGATATGCTATGTGTTGAATGTTTTCTCATTTTCCAAACACTTTATTGTCGTTATCTATTGTTAGTCTATCAATAATTGACCCGTATAGGCATCCTCGTCGGCAAGCACATACAGGTAGCGTGGCTGTATGAGGATGCGTATTGGGTTTATCATCGCAGTCTTGCCTGTTGTGAGGCTGCTGAAATTATCCTTGTTGATGGTTATTCCGGATGTTACGTTCTTTCGGGTGACGATGGTGGAACCGTCCTCCGCTATGAATTCCACGTCGTATTTGACGTTGATGACAGGCAGGAATTTGGCATCGGGTATGGTGTAGATGTCGGCACCCCATTGCGTGTAGCCGGCAGATGTGACAATGACGGTTTGGGTGTTGTCGTCGTAGTCCGCGGAGCCGTAGCCTTTGTAGGCAATAGGGAATGGTGTCTCTACAAACGACTGACGTTTGATGTCGCTCCATGTTATTGCAGAGGCAGACCAACTTTTTGATGTTGTATTCCAGACGTAGGAACGCGATATTGTGCACGATGTGGAGAAGCTGCCTGAAAGCGTCACGCTCTTGATGCGGAAGTGGCGGATGGCGTTCATCTTGGTGCCGAGCATGAAGAGCAGCTTGTAGCCGGTGAGTGTCTGGTCGAATTTCAGACTGACCGTTCCGCCTCCGTTGCTATCGGAGATGGCTCCTTTGCTGCTCGGGACGGCGCAGATGATCGGCGCTGCCTTTGTGTCGTAGATTACCGGCACAGGGTTGCCGCCGTCGCTCATGGCGAACGGAAACGAGAGGGTATATGTGTTGTTGGCGGTGCGCAAAAGCGTTGCTCCGTCGTTGTATGGCATATATGCGAAGAAGTCGAACGACGAAGCCTTGGTGTATTCGGTCCAGCGCTTCTTTGTCGCAGTGTCCCAGCCGTATGTCGCCACGTTGTAGGTGGCAGTCTCATTGTTGAATATGGTGTTTGCAGCCGACACATAGCGTTTCGGCATGTCGTAGTAGCCAAAAGTGCCCATCGTTGCGGGATGGCGCGTAGGGTCGTAGGCCTCGTAGGGGTTGGCGCGTGTCGCTGTTTTTTGCGGTTGCGCCGAGAATGAGATGTATCTGTGGTTGTCGGCTTGCTGTATGGGCATGTCGGAACCCTCGCAGGCAGAAAGCGTTGCGAGAAGCGCGATAGCGGTTATTTTTGAGATATGTTTCATTCTTGTAGTCAATTCTTTTTACCAGTCTTCAGTGCCTGAGCCGTTGTTCTTTATGTCGGCGCCGGGAAGCCATTGCTCCACCATCAAATCGTTGAAAGAGATGCTGTCGCCGGTGTCTGACAATTTGAAAATGTATGTGTATTGGCAGCCCGCCTTCCACTGCATATATTGCGCCGGCACTGTAGCCGACACCGTTTTGCCGCCGATGCTGGCGGTTATGGTGTATGCTCCCTGTTCGTAGGGGATGTTGGCGAGCGGCGGCACGTAGTACCATTTATTGTAGAGAGTAGGGTCTTTGAGGATGTGTATCTGGTCGCCAGCCTCCTCGTAGGGAGTGGTGAGAACCAGGAGTCCGGACGCATCAGCCGCTTCCGACTTCGACATCGTGAGAGTCGGAAATGTGCCGACCGGAATTCCGGTGAGCGGATAGGCGGCGTCGATGGTGCCGCGGAGAGGGGTGTCGGCTCTTGCCGGAGCATCGATAAAGCGGCTGTCGCGGAACTTGATGTTGCTTATCGCAACGTTGGTCGTTCCGTCAGGATAGGTGAAGCGGAAGCGCACCTTTGCGATTATCGGCGCGAAAGTCAGAGTGACGCACGACCCGTATGCCGGTGATGTCGACGAAGGGGAGGCAAGCCAAAGGCGGCTTGCGTATGGTGTTGAAGTAGCGGTTGCTGCTTCAGAATATTCAAAATTAAAAGACAAGGTAGCGGTAGCGTTGTCGCCCGAGCTGACCGAAGTCTTTACATCTGGATTGAAGGGACTGTATGCGAAAAAGCGGTAGCTCGTTGCCGAGTAGTCCCAATATTTTATTGTTTGCAGGGTGGCACTTATAGGATTTTCAATGCCAGCATATTCCCAGTCGGCAGTGTTTGTCGTAGAGCTGCCGGCAGAGCCCTGATTGTATGACATTTTATATCCGTCCATCACAATTTGCGGCGATGACGGGTTCGGGGAGTTTGTTGTGGTTTTATATCCCCATGTGCGGAACGTCTGGAAGATAGTCTCGAGACCGTTGCCCGCTGCTTTTGTTTTTGCATCCTGCCAGTTGTTGTTAGTGCTGCTGAAGGCGATGCTTGTCTGTGTATTGTCCGGTTCGGGCACTATTGGTTCGTCCGGCGCTGATTGAGAGCAGGAGAATAGGGAAAGTCCCAACAGAGGAAATATTAGGATGCGATGTTTCTGCATGTCTTCTTGTTTTTTTTAAAGACGGGCGGGGAAAATTCCCCCGTCCGACATATAAATGTGTCCGAGGCGTGTGAAAATACACCTCAGACACAATGTTTTAGTCAAAATCCAAGGCGTGAGCCATGGAGAAAGAATTATTTTTTGACAACTTTGACAATCTTGTATGACTTTTTGGTTCCATTGACGTATTCAACAGCGTAGTATGTTTCTGTAGCCGGGGCGGTGACAACACCTGTCCACTTGAGAGCTTTTACTTTGAGAGGAGTGTAGTCAAGACCTGCCGGAACTTCTGTTACGATAGTGGCAACACCTGTTGTTTCTGTCACAACCATCTTCTTGCCATTTTCGTCTTTGACAGTCCAAGTCTTGTCAGTGGCGTTGTTGGTTCCGTTCACGAGAGCGTTGGCAACGCTTGCCTCGTTGATAGTCTGAGTGGCATCGGCTTCGAGAGTGACGGTGTACAATTTCTGAGGAGCGTCGGTTTTGGCAGCGGTTTCGCCTGCAGCAGGAACATATACTGTTGCATAGATGTCGGAACCGTCAGCATATTCGTTGCCGCCGGTAGTCACCTTGTTGTCCTTGTAGCCGTATGTAGTGATGCTGTTGTCAGAAACAGTGGTGATTGTTTCTTGGAATCCGTTTGCCTCGTCGTCAACAACAACGGCGTCGAATGAAATGGCTGTCAAACCAGTTGATGAGCCGCCGGTAGAACCGTTGGTGTCCTGAGAGATTTTGAAGATGTAAGTGTAGGCGAAACCAGACTTCCATTCAGTGTATTCGGCAGGAACGGTTGCAGTGGCGCCTTTCACGTTGATAGTCTCTTTAGAACCGTCGACAGAAGTGAGCTTGTAGTCGATGCGGAGAGTGATGGCGCTTGCCGCACCTTCCGACGGGAGCACGTTCTGATAGCCGTCGCCGCAGTAAGAAGGTTTCGCTGCATTCTGGCTGAGGTATTTATTGCCTTCAAGAATTGTGCCTTCGTCCTGGTTGCCGTATTTGACAGCGCCGAATCCTTTAGAAGACAAGGTGGCAGTTTCACCTGCAGCGGTTGATGCAGCGAATTTTACGTGAGCCTTGTTGTAGTCTTTATTATCCTTGTTGACGATACCTGTTGTAGGAAAGTACACTGTCAATGTTCCGGAATTGTTGAATGTTCCGATGAGTGTACCATCCGTGGTTGGTGTGGTGTTTGTAGCGTCGTAGAACTTCACGTCGCTGATCACATAACCTGGGACAGTCTCGAAGAGAGCCATGCGCACCTTGCTGGCAGGGTGACGGAAACTCATTGATACAGTCTTGCCGTAGTCTTTCTCTTCAACAGTCTTCATGTCGGAAATGTAGCACTCGCTGAGAGTGTTTACGTCGCCGGTGAGAGTGTAGGCGGCATTTTTGAGGTCGGCTTTGTTGACGGCTGTCGGAGTGGCGTATTTTGACGCCGAACCCTTACCCATTGAGAAAGCTATGAAATCGTAGGATTTGCAAGAGTGGTCCCAATACTTGATGGTCTGCTGCGTTGCTCCGCTCTGTGCGAGAGAAGCGTCTATTCCCTTTACTTCCATTTTCTGATTTACATACTCCCATCCAGCACGGTTTGACTCTGTAGAGTTTGCTGTACCGTTTCCGAAGTTCACATTGTAGTGGTCGAATGCGTACGTTTCATTGTTGGCTGCATCTGTCTTGCTTCCTTTGAAACCGACAACTACAAAGTTGTTTTCGAGAAGGTCTGCGGCTGCGTTGCCCTTTGTTGTGGCGCGTGTGATTTTGCCTGTGTCGCCACCGAAGTTGATTGCGGAGGTGGCTCCATTTTGCTCATTTCCCTGAATTTCTCCCAAGAAATCGTCGCTTGAGCAGCTGGCGAGAGCCAATGTCGAAGCGGCTGCGATAAAAAACTTGTTCATAAATTAAAAAATTAAAATAGTTCGTATTGTTTATTATATATTAAATTTATTGTTGATTACATGTCGAATATCCATTCTTTCTCTTCGTAGTCCTCCACCACAGCATCGAAGCCGGAGCCTCCGGACCGGTTGGGGACAGGCACCTTGTCCATGTCGAGCTCCACCGTGATTACCCCTCCCCGGAACAGCCGTCGCGCCTGGTCGGTGACGTCAAACACGAACGTGGAGTCTTTGCCGTTGTAGAACTGCATTTTCACGTCAATATAGTGGCGGTTGTTAAGGTCGGCGTCCCTCACTTTCTGCAGCGATTCCAGATATGCTCGCGCGTCAAGCTTGCTCGGGTTTAGTTTCGGGATGCCGAAAGTAAGCACCTTTCCGCCTATCACGTCGACCTTGTCGCCGTTCTTGTCGGCAACGTTCTGCTTCATCCGCATGAAGAAGTTCACGGTGATGGCGTCAGCCCCCGTCACGCCTGTGTTGAGGTTTACGGAGCGAGCCATGCCGCTTAGATTGGCGTTCCCCTCTACGGCTGTCACCTTTCTGCCGTTGTGGTCGTTGTTGCGCAGAATCACTTGTACCAAATAGATGTAGGTCACTGGCTGCAGCTCCATCTCGAGCTGCCGTACCCAGCAGTTGCGGTTCTCGTCGAACGTGAATCCGTCCAGATTCTTATTTATCTCAATTCCTCCATGGTATCCGGCAAACAGCTCCTCCGGCTGATAGAAGGAGCGCGTGAACTGCGGCGAGTTGTAGAGCGCCGGGTATATTGTCTGTCCGGTGTAAGCTGTGACGTGGTCGTAGGTGGTGTTTTCGTCGATACGCACACTCTGTACCCCGTCGGGAGTGTTGATGTTGTTCCAAGCAAGAATGTCCCAAAAACCGAAATCGTATTTGGCTTGGAGGTGGTTGCCGACGATTGAGTGCCTGTAAGGGGCATTGTGGACACCGAACTGGACGTTGCCGGTGAAATAGCGGCGCACCTCGAAGGCGTCAGGCTCTGTGTAGCCGATAGTGCCAAACATTTCCTTGTCGGTGTTGTCCCATCCGTAGATCCACTCCGCTTGCCAGTCGTATTCGGTGTCGTACTTGAAAATGTAGTTCCATATCACTTTCAAGTCGAGGTCGACGGTCGGTATCTCCATATCGATGTCGGCGCCGCCCTGGTGGAGATGGAGCTTAGGCTCGCGCACGCATCCCGTTGCGACAAGGCATAACAATGCAAAACACATAGCGACAGCCTTGTTGCAGGCTTTGCGGCTTGCATCAAGGATGATTCGTGATATGAGTTTTGTTATATTGCGCATTGTTGCTATGTGTTGTCTAATAGTTGATTGTCGTTTCTCGGTTTCTGAAACTTACGCCTTTCTTGTTGTTGCGTCTGTAGAGCAGGTCGTAGCTGAGCGTTATCTCCACTCTGGTAGGGCCAAGCCACGAGAAGCGGTGCTGCCTCTTTTGGAAATCCTTGGCATCGCCGTACCACTTGTAGTAATATTGCTCTTTGTCGGTGTCGGGGTCTACGGGGCATTTCCACTGATAGGGGTCGTAGTTGGTGCTGAGGTATCCAGCCTGCAGCCCGAACTCCAGCTTCCAATGTCCGGAGCGACCTAACGGGACGACATAGCCTATACCCAAACCAGCGCCCCAGCCTTCGCCTTCCCATCCGCGTTTCTCATCGAAGCAGATGTTGTATAGGTACGCGTGCGCGTATAGACTGAGGTATAAACCTCTGAAAGCCGCGCCTTCTCCAGGTTTGCGTTTGCGGATGTCGCCGCTGCGCAGATAGTAGCGGGTGTGCAGCTGATAGTTTCTGACCTGAAAATATTTATGCTCATCATAGTGCTGCCACCACGGGCAGTCGAAACTTGCACCGTAGGTGAAATGACCATGAAGCGGATAATATTCCAACGCAACGTTTGGAATAGGGCAGAAGCGGTCGTAGCCCGGCATGTAGGCAAAGTCAAACAGCACGTTTGTCTTCACGCTCAGCACCTCGCGGCGCGGCAAAGCCGAGGCGGGTGTTGTCGCTGGGATGATGTATGCCGGTGTGATGTCGGCATTTTGGATGCGCAGATGGCAGTCGGCGACAGTTGTCGGAATGGTTGCTGCTATAGGTCGTGGAGCCAGGTCGTTGCTGTCGATGTTGGCAAGCCGTTTGTCAACGACAATTATTCTCACTGCGCGCAGTTTCGGGAAATATTCTTTCAGCAGGTAGCGCCATAGCTTGCCGCCGTCGTGCCGCTTCATAGCCGCCTTAAGACGTTGGGTGTCGTCGGCGTAGAGAGTGATTAAGGAGTCGACATCATGGAATTTGGCGTCGTGTTTCAGCATCATCATGGTGTAGAGCAGGTCGTAGTCCTCAGCCACAACGTCGTATTGGATGTGGTTGGTGCCGATGCCGTAGCTTCGAAGCAGAGCGTCGACCGATGCGCGACGTTGGTTTGCCAGACGACGGTTGTTGCCGTATGGACCTTCGGGAGAAGCGGCGGCACGTCCGAAAACAACGCCACTATCCCCAAGCCTTTGAAGCTCTGGGATAAGCACATCAGTAATCCATTTCCTATCTTGGTCGCTGATGTTGATTCTATTTACAACAAATTTTATTGGGCGCGAATTTTGGATAAAGATACTGTCGGCGGTTATTCCTTCAGCAGCCATATCCATTGCTAAACCAATAATTAGTGTAATTATCAGTCTGATATATCTCAATCTTTTTTACCTGTTCTTTTAAACCTTTTTATGCCACAAACACTGATTAAAGTTGGGAAGTATGGTGCTGTGACATACCTATATTAATCGTTGATGTGTTGATTAAAATATAACCTGCTTTTAATAGCGGATGCAAATTTACAAAGAATACAAATACGGGGGGGGGGAAAATCTAAATATTTTTTTGTTGTTGATGCTGTTATTTTATGTTAACGAAGCTTTGGCTTGGAGATATTCGGCGAAGATGCGGGCTGCGCTCTCCACCTTGGCAGCGCAAGGACGCGACTTGTAGTATTCGGCTGTGCGAGGCGATGCCTCGTAGGTCGACACTGCTTTGTCGTGGCCTTTCAGTCCGAGGATTTCGGCGCAGATGAGCGAGCCGTTTTGCTCGCGCGATTTCTCAAGAAGTTGTTGTACAACCTTGTAGCAAGCCGATTTGCCTTCGCGGTCGGCACCGTCGGTCTGACCGCAGTCGAGTCCCGCAAGCGACACGATGCCCGACACGGCGCCGCACATCATCCGCAGTCTTCCCACTCCGCCGCCGAAACCGGCGGCAATGCGTTTTGCGAGGTCGTCGCTGAGTCCGTAGATGTCGGCGAAAGCCGCCACCACTGATTGGCAGCAGCCATAGCCTTGCATAAAATTGTCGACAGCGCGCTGCACGCGCTCTTCAAGTTCCGGTGATAAGGTAGTATAGTCCATAGTTATGAAAACAGTTCCATTTGCTCTGGAATGTTGGGGTTCGCGTGACTCTTTTCCGGTTCTTTATGATTCTCTATTTCGGGTTCTTCAGGCTCTTCGGCAACGATTGGAATTGCGTTTGTCGGCGGTGTTGGCATCAGCCAGTCGGAATATTCGGTTGTGTAGTCGATGGCAGATATTCCCGACAGCGGAGCCGCATGGTGTTGAGCCTTTTTCTTGGCTTTCTTTTCTGCCTTTTGGATTGAAATCTCGTTTTTTGCTGATTCCAGCTCGTCTTTCAGCGCCACAATCTGTTGGCGGAACTCCTGCTCCTTGTCGGCATAGTGCTTTTTGTTGCGTTCCAATTCCTTTTTCAACTGCTCGTAGACAGAAGAAATTTCGTCTTTCGTGCTGTTGAGGTCGTCGATTTGCAATTGCTTTTGCGACAGCTCATTGTTGAGTTTCTCCACGGTGTCTTCGAGCTTGGCGCGAGTGACTTCGATTTCAGCCATCTTTGCGGTGTCGCCGGTCTCGTTAAGTTTCTCGTGCAAGGCATAGAGCTCGTCGTTCTGGCTTTGGATTGTGGACCGCATGCTTGCCAACTCATTGTTGCGCACAGCAAGTTCGTTTTGGAGTTTTTCCAGTTCCTCGCTGCTTGCCGCTGGGGCATTTTTCAGCGCTAACTTTTCATCTTCGGCTTCGGCGAGTTTGCGTTTTGTCTCTTCCAGCTCTAAAGTGGCCTGCGAGAGAGCCGTAATGCGTGCCGTCAGCGCTTCTGCTTCGGTTTTGGCGTTGCTTTTTATGGTCTCGAGTTCGGCGTTTAGACGCTCGATTTCCGCCTCCTTCTCGTTTGCGCCGTCGGGTTGTGATGACAATTCGGCAATGCGCGCCTCCTTCTTCGCCACGTCTGCTTTGGCGGCAAGGATTTGAGCCGCCGAGTCGGTGGCCTTGCGTTCGGCGTCGGCTTTGATTTCGGCAATTTCGTTTTGCAGACTCTCGTTTGCCGCGCGCAAGTCATCGTTGTCCTGTCGCAATGCCTGCAGCGCCTCATCGTTGACAGCCGCCACTTTGATTTTGTTCATCAGACTTTTGCATTCCAGCTGATACTGCTCGCGTTCAGCCTCCGCTGAGGCAGCGCGGTTTTCCAATGTCGATATGCGGTCGTTGAGCGTGGTTTTCTGCCTATCAAGGCTTAGAATGCGATTTCGCAGCTCTTCGTTTTTCGTCTTGTATTCGTTCATCTGCTTTGAAGCCTCCGACGATTTGTTGGCAAGGTCCATACGGTCTTTTTGCCATTGCTGGCGAGCGGCTTCCTCCGCCTCCTGCTTGATTTGCTGCAGGAAGTCGGTGAGCGTTGATCCGATGAGGCTTCTCACGTAGTTGGCTTGCGCGTCTTTGTCGATGCATTCGCGCACGTATTCCGGCAATGACGTGTTGAGCACAGAGGTTACCTTGTCGACCACTTCATCGCTTATGGCGTCTTCAACATCCTTCTGTGAGATTTTAGCCACTTCCGGAACAGGCGGTGGCAATGGCTTTTCGTTTTCTTTTTTGAACGGGTTGATGTAAGACGGCGAGTTTGTCTGCGATGAGTTCTCGTTGCCCATATCTTCTTTGTCGGGAAAACCCAACATTGCTTTTAGGTTGTTTATGATTGACATATGTTCAGTTATCTTCTGTTGTTGGTTTTACAATGATTCCTAATCCCGTCTTGCCGTTTATTCCGATTTGCAGCGGTCGGCTGAAACGTACGGAACGCAAATGGTCGGACTCGTAGACGGCAGGCATGCTGTCGAGATATTCAATGTCGCAGATGTCGCCGTTCTTGTCGTTTATGGTGAAATACCCGACGCCGAACGATGTGAGATTCTGAAAGAAATGCGTGCCCTGGCTTGGCTCTATGCGGTATCCCGGCAGTGCCGTTTCTGCAATCACGCGTGCGGCTGAGATGTGCGCCCATTTCACGGGGATGCCCAGTGCGGGGTCGCTTGAGCCCCATCGTCCGGGACCTATCAGAATATATCCCTTGTCGGCTTCTACGTATGACTTGTTGAGCTTCTCTATCTCGCGTGCCACCATAGGGTTGTTGAACGAGGAGAAGTTCTGCGTCTTGACATACACCACATCGGTGACACCGTCCATCATACCGTGTCCGAGAGCGCTGGATGTCTTCATGATCAGCTGGCTGTCGGATGTATGCATGATTTTCTCATCGAGCATTTCTTTGCGGTCGACAATTGGACGTATCTGCAACCAATATACGTTGCCTTTTGTCTCTCCGTGCTTGTCGATGCATCCGGCAAATTCGATTTCCACCGGACGACGCATCTCTTTTTCTCCTTCGGAAAGCATGAAGTCTACAATTTCAGCAAGCGGGAATGCTTTGTGTTGCAGCACGTTGGCGAATGTAACCACGCGGCGTCCGTTGCCGTACTCGCTGTCGCGAATCACTTGGTCGTAGGGGTCGAAAGTCGACACCATATAGCGCAATGAGCCATTTTTTGCCGCGTCCTGCACACGTATTTTCTTTATGTTGAACCCGTCGTCGACCTTGAATCCGCCTTCAACGTCTTTAAGGTCAAGGGCGTAGAGTTGTGTCTGTGTGTCGCGCAGGGCAAGGTCGAGAGTGCTTGTTTGCAGCACTTTGTCGGGATGTCTTGGCGAGAAACGCAGTGCCAGACCTCCGTCAACGATGTATTTACCGAGTCCTACGGCAATTTCTGCCACTCCGTCCTCGGGCATCTCGTCGTTGATGGGGTAATAGTTGAGCGAGCGGCCCACTCCTGCAAACGATGGGTAATAGTATCCGTCGTGCTCCGCGCCAGCCACCTCTTGTATGATTATAGCCATCTTTTCTTGGTCGATAAGATTGCTTGTGGCGGTCATGTATGCTTTGCTGTCGGCATAGAACACTGACGCATAGACGCTTTTTATGGCGTCGCCGAGCAGATGCAGCATCTCCTCCTTGTTGTCGAGACGCGGCACCATATATGTGGAGTATATGCCGGCAAACGGCTGGTAGTGAGAGTCTTCGAGAAGGCTTGAACTGCGTATCGCCAACGGCTTGTCGATAACCTCAAACAAGGCAAGAAAGTCGTCTTTAAGTTGCGACGGCAGTTTTGCGTTTATGAAACAGCGCAGAATCTCCTCGTCGGGGGCGTCAGACAGGGCGATGGGATATAGGTTGTTTTCTTCCATGAATTGGTCGAAAATGTCGGTGCAGAGCACCACCGTTCGCGGAATTGACACTGTGACACCGTCAAAATTGTCGCATATCGGATATTTCTTTATGATAGAGTCGATGAAAGCCAGGCCGCGTCCCTTGCCGCCAAGTGAGCCTTGGCCGATTCGGGCGAAATTGGAGTAGTAGTCGAAGCGGTTTTTCTTGAAAATGGCAACGACTCCTTTGTTCTTCATCCTGCGGTATTTCACAATCAGGTTGAAGAAGAATTTCTTTACCTCTGCCGCCTCGCTGATTTCGCGGAAACGATGGGCTTGAATGATTTCGGCGATGGGAAACATCGCGCGCGAATACAGCCACCGCGAGATGTCGTTGCGTGAGGCGTGGTACAGCAGCGACTCGTCTGGAATTTTGAATAGGTTGTCCTGAAACTCTTTCAGGTCGGTTATGCGCATCACTTCCTCTCCGGTCTCGGGGTTGCGTATCACGAAATCACCGAAACCGAAATTGTCGGTGATGATGCGCCCAAGGTCGACAGGAAACTTCTTGGAATTCTTGTCGAGAAACGAGATGCCCATTTCTTTGGCGTAGACTGCATTCTCGGTCTCTGACGATTCCATAATGATGGGGACATAGGGGTCGATTCCCTTTATCTCTTTGGCAAGGCGGATGCCGGCGTGCTTGTCCTTCTCCCCGTCTCTGCTGAACGACACGTCGGTGATTACGCCGAGAATCTCGTTCTTGTACTTGTTGTACAAAGTCATCGCCTCCTCGTATGTGCGTGCCAAAATGACTTTTGGGCGTCCGCGCATACGGAGCATCTGCTCGTGCTCATTGAGCGCTTCGGTTGAGAAAATTAGCGATTGCTTCAGCAGAAACTTGTATAGGTGGGGCAACACTGATGAGTAGAAGCGCACGGAGTCTTCCACAAGCAGTATGGTTTGGATGCCAACTTCAAGAATGTCGTTGTCGCTGTTCATCTTGTCTTCCATCAATTTGATGATGGCAAGAAGCAGGTCGACGTTGCCGAGCCAGCTGAACACATAGTCGACGCCGGAGAAGTCTTCGTTGGCAAGACGCCGCGACACTTCGCGTGAGAATGGAGTCAATACGATAAACGGAATGTCGGGATAGCTTGACTTGATGTTTTTGGCTTCGCGGAATGTGAGTCCGATGTCGTTGCCAGGCATCGCGATGATTAAATCGAACGACTTGCTTCTTAAAAGATCGTGGGCGTCCTCGTAGCTGCTTGCCTGTGCCACGCGAGGGGGGGAACTCAGATTGAGCGATGTGTACTCAAAATACAGCTGCTCTTCGATGCGTCCGTCTTCCTCCATCATGAAGGCGTCGTAGGGCGAGGCGATGAGAAGCACATTGTAGATGCGGCGCTGCATCAAATCTTGAAAAGCAGTGTCGCGCAAGTAGAGTTGACTAAGTTTAGCCTCGTTCATTCGTTCTCGTTTTTCTATTCTTGTACAAATTTACGGAAATCTGACGTATTATAAGAATATTTTGCCATGAATGTTTATAAAAATATGTCTGCTCTTAAATATATAATAATGTGTGTAAATAATTGGGGCTTGTTTCTGTCGCAAAAGAAGGAAAATGGAGTGAAAAAAGTTTCCGAAATAAGTGACGGAGAATCAATGTGTTGTGAAAAAAGTTGAAAAAAGGGGCAAAAAAAGATGCGGAAAAGTTTGGCGGGAAAGGGAAAAGGCAGTACCTTTGCAACCGCAAAAGCGAAACAGACCGGTGGTCGTGAAGCTTTGGCGTGATGCCGGAGGGCGTCGGACCGGCGCGGACGCGGGGTTCTGAAAAAGAAACTTGAAAAAAAGTTCGCGAAAAATTTGGCGGTTAAAAATAAAGGCAGTACCTTTGTAACCGCTTTCCGAAAAGGAAACGGCGCAGAGAACATTGAAATGATGCGATAAAGAGACAAGACGAAGGAAGAGGGCGGAAGC
>ERZ857745.1405-NODE-1405-length-29822-cov-4.541506_pt1 | contig 29822 bp, 25 predicted proteins | sample MGYA00519699_ERZ857745 | MGnify/ENA primary metagenome ERZ857745 (study PRJEB31778, sample SAMEA3449357) | human gut metagenome | biome: human gut; feature: human-associated habitat; material: faeces | place: United Kingdom | collected 2010/2012 ...
CGTAACAGACAAAATCTGTTACGCAATAAAAGTCTAACTTTTTGGGGTCACCTCAAAAGACAGGTTTTTCTTATTCTACCACGGATCTACCAAATTATCAAGTCATTAAGAATTTCCTGCGCTTTTACGATTCACCGCAACAAAGTGCTTGTTGTAATTTAAAACTGGCTATTTTGCCAGTTCTAAATTTTTATCCATCTCACAAATACGTTAAAACGAATTTGTATGTTTATGGAAATTTAATGGTGCCTGACACCACTGGTTTTAGATACCATGACATATTAATTTTTCTGCGATGAATAGTCCCAACTATTTTAAAAAATATATTTATCTGAGTTTTCCTTATCTTTTCGTTTCGTTTTTGATTATCTCAATGTAGTCATTGTAATCTCTTATGTATTCTTTTGCATCATAATGAGTACTTGCCAAAACTAATAAGACTGAATCTGGCGAAAAATCATACATATCCTTCCATATCATTTGCGGAATATAAACTCCCATCATTGGTTTATTTAATTCAACTACAAATTCCTCTGTACCATCTGTAATCCTAACCTTGCTCTGACCAGCAACATTTACCAAAACAAATTCTGAATTTCTATTCGCATGTTGCCCTCGAACAACTGTCGCATCTGATTCGTATATATAAAAAATTCTTTTAATATCAAACGGAATCGATTGACCGCCTTCAATAACAACAAGCTTACCTCTTTCATCACCCAAATCACCAAATTGAAGTACTGGGCATAACTCTCTCAATGACATATTATTCTCCTCCAAAAGCATTTATTGCTTCAATTACTATCGTCTGTTCTTCACTTGTCATTCCATTATACATTGGAAGACTCAGTACTTCGTTTGCATACTGCTCTGCCAACGGATAATCACCAACCTTCTTTCCAAGGTACTCATAAGCTTGCGACAGATGTGGTGGAATCGGATAATGAATGATTGTTCCGATATCTTTATCCTTTAAGTATTCCATTAATGCATCACGTTTGCCATCTTTAACATGAACAACAAATTGATGCCAACTTGAATCAGCACCTGGTCGTATTTCCGGCAATCTCAATAAATCATTTTTTAATTCACTTAGATATCTTTGGGCAATCTTATTTCTTTCCAAATTAAATTCTTCCAGATGAGTCAATTTTACTCTTAATAACCCAGCCTGAAGTTCATCTAATCTACTATTTGCACCTACTACTTCATTCTGATATCGAATTCGGCTTCCATAATTTCTAAATACTTTAAACTTCTCTGCTAATTCTTTGTCATTGGTTGTAATACAACCTGCATCACCAAATGCTCCACACCCTTTACTCGGATAAAAACTAAAACATCCTACGTCACCAATTGATCCTACAACTTTATCCTGCCATTTATTTCCATGACTCTGAGCACAATCTTCAATGACTTTAAGATTATATTTATGGGCAATATCCATAATTTTTGTCATATCGCAAGACTGACCAAAAAGATGAACTGCAAGAATAGCCTTTGTCTTAGGCGTAATTGCCTCTTCAATTCTCTCTGCATCGATATTATCAAATTGATCCGGCTCAACAAAAACAGGCGTTGCACCGTTCATTGTAATTCCCATCACACAGGCAATGTATGCATTTGCCGATACAATCACCTCATCGCCCTCATGTATATCAAGTAATCTAAAGCTAATCCATAAAGCATCCAGGCCACTTGCTAATCCAACACAATACTTAGTCCCGATGTATTTAGCCCATTCCTCTTCAAACGCATTTACTTCTTTTCCAAGAATATACCATCCCGAACGAAGTACTTCTATTGCTTTGTTTTCATATTCTTTCGCATTAAGTGAATACTGTCTTCCCAAATTATTTGGCATTATCATCTTTATTTGTCCTCCTCTTGTAGTTTTTTAGTTAAAGAGAAATCTCTATTATTCTCTATTTTTTATCACTTTCGCAGGAACCCCGGCAACTATTGCATTAGCAGGAATATCTTTTGTTACTACTGCACCAGCTCCAATAACCCCGCCATCTCCAATCTTTACTCCTGCCATAATCGAAACGTTTGCTCCAATCCAAACATCGTTACCTATTATCGTATTTTTCCCTATATACGTTTGCTTTCTTATTAATTCTCCTTTTTGGATCCCATGATTATGATTTGTAATATAAACATTGGGCCCCATAATTACATCATTACCAAGTTCAATTCTACCTTCATAATAACAATCTATTACAACATTGTGAGTCAATGAAACATTATTACCAAACTTCACTGAACAAGGTGCATAACAAATAATTTTTGAATTCTTGATAGTACAATTATTCCCCACTATAAGTTGTCTATTTCCTTCCAGAATAGTATTACTTATACTTGTATTTTTGCCTTTCGAAATATCTAGTTTTTTTCTTAATCATTCGACACAATATTATCTTTCTTCCCATAGTTATGTATTTCTTATCTTTTCAAAATTTTTGTTTTAAAAATACTATAAAAATATATAAAACCTTGCAATTTTAACAGCCATGACAGAATTAAATAGACTAATATACCTACTATAACTTGAATAACCAAAGTAAGAATATCCGAAAGTTCTAAAAATTGAATTGAATACGCAATTCCCCCCATTACGATAGAAGCAAATAGTAATGGAATTAAATCGATAAATTGCTGTATAAATCCATAGCCTATAAGCTTACGATTTGGTATTGCACAAAGAATCGTGCTGAACAGTTCACCGACCATATAACTTATTCCAATCCAAATCACTCCCATTTTCAATGTAATTATCAATAATCCAATGCTAAAAACTTTCTCTATGACTTCCAATTTCAATACTTTTTCACTGTGCCCAAGTGCTTTAATTGCATTTAAATTAGCAATTGAAAAAGGCCAAAATGCATATACCACACAAAACATATATAGAAACGGAACACATGGTAACCACTTTTCTGTAAGAAGAACCCTTATAAGGGGATTCGCACAGGCAATCAATCCTGTCATCATCGGAATTACAAGATAAGAACTAGTGTGAATGGATTTTTTTACAAGCTCCCTCACTCGAGTTTTATTATCCTGTTCCTTTGCCATTGCAGGAAACATCACAGCATCAACCGAAGCCGTAATGTTCGGAACAATCACAGCTGGAAATGTATCTCCTTTATTAAAAAAGGCTAAATCTGAAGTAGAGTATATTTTTCCAATCAAAAGATCTCTCATCTTCATATAAGTCGTATTTACCAACTTTGCAATTAAAAGTTTCCATCCATAAGAAAGCAATCCTTTCAAACGGGTCCATGAAAAAATTAATTTCGGTCTCCATTGAACCGTAATCCAAAGCACAATTGTATCTATTGTATAATTAACCAATGGTTGTGCAACCAAGGCCCACACGCCAAATCCTGCAGCAGCCATTGCAAGTCCTACTATTGCGGATACAATAGTTCCGAATAATGTTGCAAAGAAAAATTTTCGAAATATCATTTCTCTAGATACATACGCATATTGAATATTTTTAACCCCTGATATAAGGATAGTTATACTTTGTACCCTTACAATCGGTACAAGTTCTGGAATATCATAAAATTCTGCAATTAAAGGAGCCGCAAAAAACATAAGTAAATACAACACTGTGCACATTGCTATATTAAAGAAAAAAACGCTTGAAAAATCTAAATCATCCGCATCTTTTTTTTGAATCAATGCGTTGCCCAGACCACTATCTACAAAAACTTCTAATATTGTTGTAAATACTGTTATCAGAGCAACTGTTCCATAAGCCGAAGGCTCTAATAATCTTGCAAGTATTATTGAAACAAAAAACGTAACGAATTTTGCACTAAATTTTTCCATAAATCGCCACATAATATTAGATGAGATATTTTTTTTATCAGAATTCAACAACTTGTCCTCTTTTCTATTACTAAATTTATTAATGCTGTAGCAAGTCTTTTATTTGAAACAACCAAATACAAGGCTTACCAAATTTCGCTTGTAATCTTATTCGCTTTTGATAATTATTACTCTGTCTTGAAAAAATATCTGAATACTTTTCTAAAATCATCTCTTTATAATTTTTTTCCGTTTCTGCTTTTTTAAAAGCAAAAAAACGTTGCCATCTTTCAAGTTCTACTGCATACTTGTCATTCGTAAATACATTATATTCTTTATACGCATTAATTGAGTTCTCGCAAAAACGAATATATTTTTCTCTACTCGTATTTTTATTATCCTCACTCCAACTTCCTGATGTAAAACGTCTGTAAACAGCCAATGATTCATTAATATAATAAATATCCCCCAATTGCCCAAAGTATAATAGCATCGGTACATCATCACTTCTGTTTTTCATAAATGCTTGAGCAAATTTAGGATAATTCTTTTGATAATAAGTATATTCCTCTCTTCTAAAAAAGTAACATACTTCATTAAAAAAGTTCCCTTCTCCTAAAAACTTCATAAAATCAACTGATTTGTACATTCCTGTTTTCAATTCAGTTGTTGGAATTGTAAGTTCTTTATCTAGTTGTTCTTTATCATTAATTTCTTTAACTCTATGAAGACACATCTGGCAAGTTGGGTTCGCTTCCATTGCATCATATTGTTTCTGCAATTTATATGGATCTGTCCAATAATCATCTCCATCACATAATGCCACATATTTTCCTGTTGCTAATGGAAGCATGTACTCCGCATTAATGTTAATTCCTTGCGAATATACATTCTTTTTATGATAAATTGGTTTGATAATTTCAGGGTACTTTTTTTCATATTCGTGAATAATTACCGCAGTATCATCTGTCGAGCAATCCTCATTAATTATAATTTCAATAGGAAATGTAGTCTTTTGCAGTAAAAAACCTTCAATAGTATCTCTGATATATTTTTCATGATTAAACGCTAAACATAAAATACTAACACCAATTTCACTCATTTTTTCTCACTCCTCTACTATAAAATTTTCTGAATTTCCTGATAGATTCTTTCACAATTATTCTGATCATGTAATTCAAAAAACCAATCAACTTGTTTGTTATACTTTTCTTCCAATTTACAATCATGATCGATACATGTTTCGATTTCATTTATCAGTTCATTCAAAGAAGAAGCAATTTCCCCAAATCCCATTGTATCATAATCAAAATACCCTTTCGTAAAGTCATAATGATCTTTGATATAATGCTCTCGATCAAACTGGTAATATATAACCGGTTTCCTCATATATGCAAAATCAAAAAACACACTCGAAAAATCTGTAATCAAAATTTTTGACTCCATTAACAATTGCTGAACATCATAATGGGTAAAATCTGCAATTTTAATATATTGACTCTGACTTTTAAAGCAACTTACATATTTCTGCATTTCATAATGCGGATAAAAGATTAGTTCCAAATCATTTGCTTTTAACAAAGAACACAATTCTGGATTATTAAGTACATCATTCCATTTCACAAAGTACTCTGAATTCAAAAAATCTTCCAAACTGATTCCCTGCAGCCACTTTCGAAATGTTGGCATAATTAAAATCTGATTTTTCTCAGTATGCTTATGTAAATTATCAAAACGTGCAAATCCCGTATATTTAACTACCCCTGCTGGATGTCCAAAAGATGCTTTTACATAGTCGTATTCTGGTTTAGCAGAGCAAACGAAAATATCTGGCTTTATTACAGGATATTTTAATCCTGGTTGATAATCCTTTGTTATTCCATGTTGCAAAAAAACAAATTTATGTTTATCAAATTTTCTAAAAAGACTATTTTTATAATAATCTGGTATTGGAATATCGCCTCCCCATGCATGTGTAGAAATTCTGATTGCTGCTTCACAATATATCAAGTAGTGTTTAAAAGAATTTGTTTGCACTGTTCTAATATTCTTTCCCAGTTTATTATAATCTGCTGATTTATGATCAATCACATACCAAACTTTAATTTCCGGATGGTTCTTTGAAAGCCACTTGCTAAAAAAATAAGCATTATCTCTTGCATCCGTTCCTCTTTCAGATATAATCCACACATCATTTCGTCTTTTTTTTGCTATAATAGCAATAGTAAAAAACAAATAAAATTTCAATTTTCTAAATATGGCTTTTATATACCTCATATTAGTTCACCCCTATAAAGAGATTTATATTGATCAATAATTACTTCACTTTCAAATCTACGCATATCATATTTTCTGCCTTTTATTTTTCCTGCTTTAATATCATTAATTATCATTTCAGCACAGACAGATGGCCCTTTGGCAATACTAAAAAATGTACAACCTCCACAATCTATTTCATTTGTCACGCTATCTGAAATATAACATTTTTTCTGCATTGCCTGAGCTTCCAATGGAACAATTCCAAACCCTTCTTCATAAGAAGGAAAAATTAAAACATCACTTTCTGACAAAGCCTGTGCAACATCTGTATTTGATGGCAAAAATTGTATATACTTATCTAAATGTTTTTCATAAATCAAATTTTTCATTTCGTGATAGTACTGTTCAGATTTTTGATCTGAATAGCGACCAACAAATCTTAACCTTGCCTGCACATTGCGTTTTATCAGCTCATCCAAAACATTTATTGTAAAGATTTGATTCTTGTTTTCTGAAAAGGTTGCGATTTGTATTAATTGTATTACATCATCTATATTCGTTTTTTCTAGATATAAATCTGGATTAAACTTGCTCATATCAACACCATTATTAATTACTATTACTTTATCCCTATACTTGCCAAATAAACTTTCAACAGCCTTAACTGAACAGCCAACCATATGAGTTGCACATCTGTATATCAAGTATCGATATACTTTTTCGTATAGCTTTCTAATGACATTTTCCTTATAAGAGAAATTTGTATGCGAATGGGCTATTCTAATCGGTACGCTCATTTTCTTAGCTGCTTTCAAACAAATCCCACTTTCATATGAATTATGACAATGAATAATATCATACGGACCTTGCTTTTTTATTGTATTTAAAACTGCTCTATATATTTTAAATCCTCGCATATAAAAATCCATACGTCTTCGGATTTTACTAGTTCCTTGGTAATACACAGGTACTTTTATAATTTTTCCTCCATAAGCCAAAAATTCCTCTTCCAAACTGCCCTGTTCTTTTTGGAAGCATAGGATATCAAATGTATAATCGCTGGATAAAGATTCCACTATATTCATTACAACTTTTTGGATTCCACCAGCATTGAAAGTATTATACATAACAATAAGTACCTTCTTCATATTTTTCACCTCATACTCTATGATTAATATAACCTTCTATAGCTTTTTCGTGTTGTTTTATTATACATGGGTTTCCAAACACTATAGAATGGCTCGGAATATCGCAATTAACATAAGCGTTAGGTGCAATGAGTACATCGTCTCCAATATGTATATTACCGACAATTACAGCATTAATTCCAATCCAACAACAATTGCCTATCTGAGGCACACCTTTTCGGCTTCCTCTGTTTTCTTGTCCAATGCAAACACCCTTATGGATATTACAATTGTTTCCAATAACAACATTTTCATTTATAGTAATATTAAATGGATGTCCTAAATGAAAACCTTTTCCTATTTGCGTTTTATAATATAATTCAATCCCATGTTTTTCCTTAATCCTTTTAAACCAAAAGCGGTATATTGCAAGAAAAAAGGGATTCTCTGTCGATTGGCATTTTCTAAAATAAAAGTGAAATTTTTTTAAATATGCATCTGGCTTTCCTTCATATCTATCTAAATCAGCAGAATACATCTCTTTAAAATTGTTCATTTTCATACCTCGCATACATTTACAATTTTCAGAAAATTATTTTTTATATCAATGAATAAAAAGCTTCATTTAACATTTTACGAATTAATTATCCTTCAATTCTAATACATCTTTTTTTATTCCTTTATAATTAATATAAACCTGTAAAAAACACAATACTAATATAAAATAAGTTCCTTTAGTATAGTAAGATACCGTTCCATAATCAGCAATAGTATGAACTATTAATACTATTAAACAAGCATCGGAAAACGATTCTTTTTTTAATGCAAATGGTATCAATTTAATTATTAAATACAAGATCATTTCATAATAAATACCAAATCCTACTATTCCTCCACTTGCTAATAATTCAACAAAATTATTATGTAAATATGTACTATGCCCTGTAACTGCCATTGTTATTTGACTTGTATTACCAATTCCGACCCCCACTATAGGCGTTTTTAAAAACTGTTTCCATCCCGCTTGAATATATAATTCTCTTTGTATCACTGACCCTTCTCGAACTGACTTGCCCTGTGAATAGGCCACCAAAGATTGTATTCTTTCATTCAAACCTGAAAACACTTGAAATCGACTAACAAAAAAAAGGACTGCTACTATAACTAGTATTACAAATACTATACGAAAAATGCCTTGAAAAAAATGTTCTTTTTCTCTATAACGAAAGAATACAACCAACAGTATTCCGATAATTAATTCAATGAATGCTGTACGACTTTGCGAAAAAGCTACAAGCATAATTGGCATGATTACAGCAATATATTTTAACTTCATTCCTTCATTCAATATAAAATAAATAAATAATACTGTCGATATTGCTGCCCACATTCCAATTGCATTTGAATTGGCATAATCATTCCCTATTCGTATAGTTCCAGATGCCATTGCCAAAAAACGTGATATTCCATAATAATACAGTGAATATAAGGTAACAATTACACTACTCCACATAATTACCGATAATATATCTCTTGATGACTCACTATCACAATATCGCCAAAATACAATGGTCATGCAAATTAATATTTCTAGAATAGAAATCGCTTTAGATCGAGATTCTGCACCATTCTTTGCCCATAATGAACTCACAAAACAAAATAGCGCAAATAACATTACCATCACATGAAATAAAGTAATAGGCACTCGAATACAACCTCGATTTCTGAGAACCATTATACACAAAAGTAATCCACAACACGTAGCGACACTAATTGTACTAAGCTGGCTTGTATCATATATTAAAAATGAACTACACATTACCAAGAGTAATCCCCAAGACACTTTGTCATATATTTTGTCAACTTCTATTCTCATTTTAATCTCCAAAGATAATTTTAATAAATTGATCTGCTACAGACTGAATATCATATTGTTCTTTAATAAATTGCTGTTCTCTGCTTTCTCGTTTAATACCTATCTTAGATAAAACTTTTTTTGCCCAAACACTTTCTACTTCCGATAAAGAACAAAACTCAACAAGTCCGGTAATATTCACTTCTTGTGTTATAGTATCTGATAATACCACCGGCAATCCAGTTGCTTGTGCTTCAATAACCACATTTGGCATTCCTTCATACAGTGAAGGTAATACAAATACATCCATAGCTGAAAGTATTTGATCTATATCTGATCGTACACCTAAAAAGATAACTCTATTTTCAAGATGACGATTTTCTATCATCTCTCTAATACTCCCCTCTAACGGGCCATCACCTACTAACAAAAGTAATGCATCTTTATTGATTTTGCAAATTTCCTCAAATATTTTTATTAAGAAAACATGATTTTTTTGTTCATAAAAGCGTCCGACATGACCAATAACAACTGCATCTTTTTCTATATCCAATTCACTTCTAATTTTCGAGCGATAGCTTTCTTTATATTGAAAAATTGATGTATCAACAGCGTTATGTAAAATATTCACTTCATGGTTATCGTATGCTTTTTTACCAAAAGTGTATTTAGCTGCTAAATCAGAAGGCGCTATTTTAACGTCCACATATTTGTCATATAATAACCTTCCCATTCTATGTGCAATAACTGATAACATACTACCACCATCACTAGAATTACTTGAACGAACACAGCATCTTTTTACTCCCGCTTTCTTCGCAACTTTCAAATCCAAAAAACCAGCTGCACTCGATGTAATCCGTAATATTACTTCGTACTTTTCTTTTCTTATCAGTTCATCAAGCTGTTTTTTGAATTCTCTTACATTACTTGACTTTGATGGAATATAATAAATCTTCCCTCCTAAAGCCGTTATTTCATTATCATAAAAACCTTTTTGCTGTATATTAACACAAAAGTCCATTTGATATTTTGTTTTATCAATCTGACGGTATATTTTCATTAAGAAGGTTTCTGCACCACCAGTATTCATACAACTAATTAGACATAGTACTCTTTTCATAAATATTCCTCTTTCATATTTCTGTAATATCAAGGCAACTAGCATTTTTTAACAAAAAGAACATATTTTTCTTCCTTACTCAAACAATCTGATTCTCGAATCCATCTAACAGTAATACTATATAAGATTTTATTTCACATTAATAATTTTCCTTAACAACGGAACAAGTGCTTTTTCTGGAAGATACTCTTTCGCTTTTTCAATACAATTCAAACGCATATTATTTAACATTTCAGGATCATTACATATTTCTTCCAATGTAAATACTAACTCCTCATAATTTCCGAATGTATATCCGATCCCCGTTTTTCCATTATCCACAATATCCGCAAAGCTCTCCCATTTTGAACTAACTACAGGAAGTCCAGCCGCATATGCATCAATGATTGTTCCCGGAATACCTTCAGTATAAAATAAAGTAGGAAATACAAGTGCATAATACTTTTTAAGAACATCGACACTTTTATCAAAAGCAATGACTCCGCAATACCTAATATATTCTGGAGACTGTTCAATAAGTTCTTTAAACTGACATTCATACGTAGAATCTATTTGTCCATAATTATCAAGTTGAAAAATAGTTCTATTGTATTTTGTATTTATCTCTATTACCGCTCTAATTATATCCTCAATTCCCTTTTGTTGTGTTATCCTAGCAAATGTACACAATGAATATGGTTCTTTCATCCTATTTGATAAATTCTCAAAATCAACAATCTTCAATTGCTTTGAATTTGGAAGTAATACTATATTGTCCATGCCACTTCTTTGTAATAACTTGTACATAGTACATGTCTCTACATAAATATAATCAAATTGTTTCAACGCAAGTTGTAACCATTTTCTTTTTTTTAGATAACTAGGTAACCAACCACCTATTACAACGTAATGCAGATTTTTCTTAAAAACAAGATTTAAGATTGCCATTACAGGTGCAAAAAACAATAACCCATTCTGTGCTGGAAGAATTATAACATGATTACATTGCTTCAAAAGACGTACTACACCACATAAATGCAAAATCAATCTTTTTTTTCCCCCATATGTATCAATACATAAAACGTTTTCTTTTCCAATTTCTTTTTCTATTTGAGATGTAATAATCTTTGTTTTCACAGTCTGACCGTCAAAAAACGGTTTATTCATTCCGTAATGACCACAAATTCCAACTTTCATTCATAGCTCCTTGTTATAATCTCCAATAACTTACCCCTGCTTTTTTCAAATCAGCAACCTTGTATAATCCTTTAACATCTAATAATACTTTTTTACTGTCATCAACATTTTTAAAATAAGTTTTTATCTCATCTAAACTCATTTTTTTGAATTCATCATGTCCTACTGCAACAATAATACAATCTGCATCATGTGCTTCTTCTAATGTTTTAAGTTCAATTCCATACTCTTTCATAGCATCCTTCTTATCAGCCCATGGATCCACTACAACTGGATTAATTCCATAAGTATGAAGTTGTTTAACAATATCTTCTACTTTGCTATTTCGTGTATCCGGACAGTTTTCTTTAAATGTAAGCCCTAATATCACAACCTTTGAAGTTTTTGGTGCTTGTCCTGCTGAAATCATCTTCTTAATAGCTGCATCAGCAACATACGCTCCCATACTATCATTTACAATACGCCCATTCAATATAATTTGTGAATGATACCCCAACTTTTCAGCCTCATATGTAAAATAATATGGATCAACACCAATACAATGCCCACCAACAAGCCCTGGTCTAAAGCCAAGTGCATTCCATTTTGTATTCATTCCATCAACAACTTCATTTGTATCAATGCCCATTCGATCAAATACCATTGCTAATTCATTCATAAATGCAATATTAATATCTCTCTGACTATTCTCTACCACCTTAACTGCCTCAGCTGTTTTAATATTTGATACTGGAAATGTACCAACCTCAATTACGAGATTATAAACGTTTTTTATTTCATTAAGTGCCTCCTCATCACATCCAGATACGATTTTGTGAATATTTTCAAGACGATGAACTTTATCACCAGGATTAATACGTTCTGGAGAATACCCTATTTTAAAGTCAATACCACACTTAAGTCCAGATTCTCTTTCTAATATAGGAATACATACATCTTCTGTACAGCCTGGATACACAGTTGACTCATATACAACGATAGAACCTTTTGTAATATTTCTTCCTACAATCTCAGATGCTCCAACTACAGGAGTAAGATCTGGTGTATGATCCGTATTAACAGGGGTTGGTACAGCAACAATAATAAACTTTGCTTCTTGAAGCTTCTTCTCATCATCTGTAAACTCAACTGTTGTCTCTTTTATCCCCTCATTTCCTACTTCTTTTGTCGGATCAATTCCCTGTCTATACAAATTAATTTTTTCTTTATTTAAGTCATACCCGATAACTTTTACTTTTTTAGCAAATGAAACTGCTATTGGCATGCCTACATAACCAAGTCCTACAAGTGCAATTTTTTCTTCTCCAGATACGATTCTTTCATATAATGACATTTTACTTTTCTCCTTTTTATAATAGTATTCTAGTCTAATTATTCATCTACTTTTTTCTTATAAATTATTTTTTTTACAACTCCATGGAACAAATTATTTAAAGTTAGCATAGAGGATAAAACCGGATTCATATCCATCCCCTTTCTAAACAATAAATAATGCCATTTAATTAATTTAAATTTATTTCCGCTAGAAATAGAGCCATCATGTTTTATATAATATGATAAGCATTCTGGCAATCTATAACATTTAACTTTTTCTACAGCTTTAAGCCACATTGCATAATCATTATTTTTTTTCAAATCAGCAATCTGAATAAGTCCTACTTTAGATTGATCATACATGACAGTAATAGTAGAAAAATAACAATAATCATACATTTTCTTTTTAGTTATGCAATTTGGTGCTGTATTTATATATGGTAACCACTCGCCATTTAACTGAATCCGGTAATCAGTGTACGTAAACGCGTAATTATGTTCTTTCATAAACCTAAGCTGTTTTTCGAGTTTCTCTGGCACCCAAACATCATCACTATCTAAAAAAGCTATCCATCTTCCTCTTGCTTCACGCAAAGCTTTGTTTCTTGATATTGCTGCACCACTATTTTTCTCATTCTTGTACAAGCGAATTCTATCATCATTTATGTTTTGTACAATATCCACTGTATTATCTGTTGAGCAATCGTCTACAATAATTAATTCCCATTTATCATATGTTTGCCGCTGAACCGAATTAATAGCTGCCTCAATATAGTTCGACGCATTATATGAAGGCATAATTATCGAAACTAAATCTTCCTCCAACTTTTCCACCTCCACTTTGTTATAATTATCTAGAATCTTCTTTGCTTGCATTTGTTTCTCATTGTATATATCCTGCGTAATCTGATCTGTCCGCACAAGATAATCCCCATAATCTTCCGCAGTAGCCATATCATCCTGGGTTATTCCCTCTTGTTTGATAAATGCTTTTTTCACTGTCTCAAAGATAATTTTTAGATCTTCCTTTAAACTTACTTTTTCAATATATTTCAAATCCCAGTCAATCTTATCTTCCCATGAAATCGCATTACGCCCATTAACCTGAGCTAACCCGCTAAGCCCCGGCTTTGCAGTATGTCGTATTCTTTGTTCATCTGTCATAAAAACCATATCTCTTACAAGTTGCGGACGCGGCCCGATTACTGACATCGTTCCATTAAGTATATTAAACGCTTCTGGCAGCTCATCCAAACTTGTATTTCTAAGCCATTTCCCGAACTTTGTTAATCTCACATCATCAGGAAGCAACTCCCCATTTTCATCTCTCTCATCCGTCATCGAACGAAATTTGTACATTTTAAAAACAGTTTCTTTCCCATCAGGTCCAATTAATCCTGGTCTATCTTGAGTAAATAAAACAGGAGATCCCAGTTTTGTTCTGACAAGAAGTGCGACGCCTAAATACAAAGGACTAAATACTACAATTGCACCAGTTGCACATGTTATATCTATTGCTCTCTTTACATATTTTTCATAAAATCCCATTTTGCGCGGGGTAATCGAATTAATGATACTTGCTTTGTATGTGGATTTTTGAGCTTTATTTCTCATTAGTTTTGCTGTAACTGCTGTTGCAACAATAGCTCCTGCAGCAACACAGCCTATTACTTTTTTCTTTGACACAAATTTTCTCCTCTTTGAATCTATATTACTCAAAACAAGCCTTAATTACTTCGATAATTCTATCCTGCTGCTCTACCGTCATCTTATTATCACTCGGCAAACACAACCCTCTATGGAAGATATCTGCACCAATATTTTTGATTTCACCTGCGATATACGCATTTGTTTTTGCTCTACCAGATCCTTTAACCGTTACGAACTCATGCATTCTGAACATCGGTTGCATGTGCATCGGTTTCCAGATTGGTCTGCCCTCCGCATTGATAGACGCAATCGCATACAGAATTTCTGTTGGACAACTCTTTCCTGCTTCTGCTATGTAAAGTGCTTCCGTTTCGCTTCTTACCTGCTTGCACATTGCATCTTCATCAATCACTAAACTACTCAACCAGTAATTCGGCTCTGCTTTTGTTTCATCAAACGGATTCATCTGTACTGGAAGATCTTTTAATCCTTCTTTGTATCTTTCATAGATTGCTTTCTTCTGAGCAATATGCTCATATAAATGATTATACTGATCTCGAATCACACCAGCAATCACATTGCTCATTCGATAGTTATATCCTACTTCTTCATTCTGATACCAAGGAGCATTTTCTCTTGCCTGCGTTGACCATTTACGAGCCTGATTTGCATCTTCTAAGAAATCTGTCAACAGGCATCCCCCTGCAGATCCTGTAATAATTTTATTACCATTGTAAGATACAACTCCATAATCACCATAAGAACCACACTGCTTACCTTCCCAGGCAGCTCCCATTGCTTCTGCTGCATCTTCCACTAATAAAGCACCATGCTTCTCACAAATTACTTTAATCTTTTTGATATTTCCTGGAAATCCGTATAGTTCAGCATAAACAACCAATTTGACTTCTGGGTACATTTCAAAAGCCTTCTCCAATGCTGTCGGATTCATTCCCCAGGACTCATACTCTGTATCAATGAATACAGGAATTCCTCCCTCGTACACAACTGGATTGAGTGTTGCATTAAAGGTAACATCACTGCAAAACACTCTTTTCCCCTGTAATGCTCCTACTCCTACCGGCGGTTTCCCATATAATCTTTCCCCCGCTAATTTCATAGAAAGATGAAGTGCTGCTGTTCCACAAGATAATCCTACTGCATATTTCGTTCCTGATGTCTCAGCTGCTACTCTTTCAACTTCATTAATATTTGCGCCAACTGTTGACATCCAGTTTGTTTCATATGCTTCCATTACATATTTCATGGACTCTGGATACATTGTTGGTGAGGACAACCAAATTTTATCATTAAACTTCTCGAACTTTTCTTTACTTGTAAAAGCCATTCTGTTTGCTCCTTCTAACTTACTTTTTATAATTTAACTTAGTTATTATAATCTATACCATTGACTTTTAGTATATTATTATTTATTTTTAGGATTAGACATAATTTTACTCTCTCCTTATTTCTTTTATAAAATACAAATAGCCTGTAAGAGTTCTCTTCCAGGCTATGATTGTTATTTATCCTATGACACTTTTGGGCATATTCTGGAAAAGTGAAAATGATTAAGAGGAGGCATTTATGGCCTCCCTTATCATTTATTTTATTGTTATATGCATAGAAATGTATTAATGATTCTGTAAAGTCATTCAGATTCTGTTGCTTTTAGAATATTGCTGCCTTCATTCCAGGCTTCTTATGTACTTCTACTTTCTCTTCTGCGTTTTCTTCCTGTTTTTCATTTGCAACATGGCAGTTGACTTCTTCTGGTCTCTTGAATGTTGGCACGACTTTTCTCATTGCCTGCTTTGCAATCAGGTTATCTCCACTGTCACAGGCTTCTCTGAGAATCTGCATCTTCTCTTCAATCTCTTCTTGGCTCAAGGCTGTATCTCTTTCAATGAAGATCATGCTGTTTTCAGTCTTGTCCAGTTCTTCGGTCTTCACAAGTAATTCTTCATATAACTTCTCGCCTGGGCGAAGTCCTGTTTCCACGATCTCGATTCCTTCTACGCCGGATAAGCGAATCATATTTTCTGCCAAATCAAGGATCTTCACTGGCTGTCCCATATCCAGTACAAAGAGTTCTCCGTTCTTAGCCATCGCACCGCTCTGTAATACAAGCTGTGATGCCTCTGGGATTGTCATAAAGTAACGGATAATTCTTTTATCTGTCACGGTTACCGGGCCACCATTTGCAATCTGACGCTTGAACAATGGAATGACGGATCCTGCGCTTCCAAGTACATTTCCAAATCTTGTTGCACTATATTTTACTTTTCCATGAGTGCTTGCACTCTGTACGATCATCTCGCACATTCTCTTTGTAGCACCCATAACATTGGTCGGATTCACGGCTTTGTCTGTAGATACCATCATGAAGCGTTCTGCTTCATATTCCTCGCACAGCTCTACCAAGTTATATGTACCAAATACGTTGTTGTAGATAGCTTCTACGCAGTTGTGTTCCATAAGCGGCACATGTTTGTGTGCGGCTGCATTGATCACAATCTGCGGATGATATGTCTCAAAGACCTTTTCCAGTGCTTTTCTGTGAGTAATGGAACAGATCTCAATCTGCATATTCAATTGATTTCCATAGGCGATCTTTAATTCCTGCTGTACATCATAAGCACCATTTTCATAAATATCCAGAATAATGATCTGCTTTGGATGCATCTTTGCAAGCTGGCGGCAAAGCTCTGAACCAATCGATCCACCGCCTCCGGTAATTAGTACGACTTTATCTCTGTAGTATGCATTTGTCTTTTCATGTGACATTACGATTGGCTTACGGAACAGCAACTCTTCTACATCGAACTCTCTTAGATGTCTCTTGCCTCCTGCCGCATACATGGTCGGATAATCGTAGACTTTTACTTTATATCCTGCATTTTTATAAAATTCATACAGTTTTTTCTTTTTTTCCGCTTTCATAGATGGAATTGCAAAAATAATCTCCTGAATTTCATAATCTGCAAGTTTTTTTACGGTTACATCATCTTCTGTCCATACCGGGATTCCGTGGATCTCTCGTCCGATCTTTTCCTTACTGACATCAATAAAGCATCTCGGTACATAGGAAGACTGCTCATTGCTAATAAGGTCTTCTGCCAGTCCGACTCCGACGCGTCCGGCACCTATGATCGCAACTTTAATCTTACGGTTTTCTTTCTCATTGCCAGGCTCGATTCCCGAAAAAAAGTATAGAACAGAATTCAGAATTTTTCCCCATTGGCTCTCCTGATTGCCACATTTATATGCATAGCGATATAACATACGGATTGCTAACGCTCCCAGTAAGTTCAGACATGACACAGAAAGCATTCTTGCAAATGTAATCTTTTCTACCGGCAGGCATAATTCCATTAACAGATAGATGATGAATGCAATTGCATCTGTCGAAAGCAATCGGATATAGCACTGGATCCCGCCATATCTCCACACCTGTCCATAGATTTTTCCTGTCATTCTGGCAGCGAAAATGCATCCTGCTGAAAGTGCTACTTGTTGAAAGATACCGCTTGTGGTAAGTTTATCATTTCCTTCATAAAGCACAAGCAATAAAACTGCTGCGATCAGATAAACTAACATATCATATACAATTAATATTCTTGGCATATGAAATTGTTTTTTATCCACTTGTTCTTTCAAATCTATTTTTTCCTCATTCATCTTACTCATTCTTAAATTACTACCTTTAAATCCTTTTTACCGCTATCATTTGTTGCATTTTATCTTATCTATTGGTTTTACCTATGATAGTTATTTTCTAATTCATTGTCTCGTTTATGTCATTCATTTTTCAAGCCCAAGAGAAGCTGGCGTATAATTTTCATACTTCAGCTCCCCTAAGCCCTAACATTTTCAATTAAGCATTCTTTTTTCTGAATGCTACAACTGCTGCCGCTCCTAAAAGAACGACTGCTGCGCCAGCGAATGGCACTGTGTTTGTGGAATCAACACCTGTTTTTGGTGATGTTCCTGCTGTGTTTGTCACTGCCTGTGAAGCATCAACTTTCGCAACAACTCCAACTGGTGACAGATCTTTGAAGACTACATCTAACTGTTTATTAGTGAAGTCAACATTTGAAGGTGTAATGAGCTCCCATGTCTTTCTCTCAAGACTGTAGTGAAGCACTTTTACATCTGTCATTCCCTTTGTAAGCGTTGGTACAGACAGTGTAACATGATGTCCGTCTGCCTGCGGATTTCCACCATTTACCGGGATAACATCTTCGATGGAAGTAATCAGAGTCATTCCATCTAACTGTCCTGCCAATTCCGGTACAGCTTTTGCAAGGTCTGATAATGTCTTTGTACCTGCATTGATCTGTTTGATCAAATCTGCATACTCCTGCTTTTGAGCTGCTACCTGCTCAAGCATAGACTCTGGCATTTCCTGAGCTTTATAATATGCCTTAGATTCTCCAGCTACTGCCATACCTGTTGTCTTACTTGCAGCGGATACACCTACAACCTGCATTGCGAATACTGTTACCAGCATAGCCAGGCTGATCAGTTTCTTCTTCATTGGTCCTAACCTCCTTTTCCTAATTATCGTTCTATAGATACTAGTACGGCTTGTACCAGATATCTACGGTTGTCCATACCTGCATAGCAGGTAGATAGTGTGATGATCTTGTCATCTGCAGTCACACTCGCTGCTGTATCAATATTCGACTTCATATCCCGGATATCGAATACCATATCCAGGTAAGCCTGGTAAATGTCTTTGTTATCAAAGTTAAAGCTTTGTAGCAGATGCCGGTTGTCATACAGGTATGCTGCAAAAATCTGGTAGTGCAAAATCTTGTCCGGCATGTAGATGATGACTTCTTTGTTCTGATCAAAGAAATCCCGGTCCATATATTGATGCAGACCGTCGAACATGGAGCCATTTGCCATGCCATGTCCGTAGATCACGGTGTTCGGATCTTCGAATGTCTTCGTATTGTAATCCTCGGTAAAGATTGCTCCGGCTTTGTTCTCATCATGTTCCACACTGTGGTTCAGATAATAGCTGTTATCTGTCCCGCTCTGTACGATTGGATAGTCGATGACGGTTCCCGGTACTTTGATCCATGCATAAATGTCTGGATTCATGTTCTGTAATGTCTGGAAGTCGATTGGTATCTCGACGGTACTTTTCGGTGTCTCTTCCGGTTCTTCTGTCACGACTTTTTCTTTTATTTTTTCATATTCCTGCCCTGCATGGGCATCCTGATAATATTGGTAATATGCAATTCCTCCGCAGATCAGTCCGGCTGCTGCCAGTATCCCTGCTACGACGTATCGTTTTTTCATGATTCTATAGCCCCTTACGTCTTATTGCTCATTTGTCTGTTTTTTCATTTATTTTACTTCTTGATAGAACGTCTCCATAATCTTTGCATGCAGAGCATCGTCATCTACATGATATTCATCGTAGGAAAGACCTTGTGTTCCTTCTCCCGGAACAGTCCATTCTGTGTAGCCGTCTCCTTCATCTGCTGTCTGGAATAACTTCATCAGACGGTCTTCGCTAATATTTGTGACGGTATATGGTTTGATCGCCACGAACAGATCTGCTGCAAATTTTGCATTTTGCTCATAGCATTCTTTTGCCCTTTTTGAAAACGCATCTAAGAATGCTTTCTGGCGTTCCATACGATAGATAGCGCTCTGGCTTTCATCTACATCTCTGCTTCTGACAAATGTTTCTGTATTTTCTTCCGTCAGTGTTACTTCTGCGCCTTCTGAAAATTCCGGATATTCATACTCCAGACTGTTATTTGGCACAGTCACTGTCAGACCTCCTACGCTTTTTGCAAGCTCTGGAATCCCGTCTAAGTTCATGGCAAGATAACCCTGGATTGGAAGTCCATAGAAGAGATTGGACACCGCTTCCTGTGTAAGTTTGCAGCTCTCGGCGCCTCCGTCTCCATATCCATAGGAGAGGCTGATATGGTCTTTAGATTTTCCAAGGCTTTTTCCTTCCAGATCAAAGCTTTCCACATCTGTCATCGTATCTCTTGGAATCGAGATCAGCGTCATTTCCTTTGTCTTACGGTTCAGTGACAGCAGGAATAAGGCATCTGCCTGTCCTGCATCGGCTTTTCCGACTCTTGTCTCTGCCGGTGTACGCTTGTCTACTCCAAGTAATAAGTAGTTACTGAGATTTTGATTGTATTTGTAAGTCTTTCCCTGCCAGGTGACGGTGTTGGAATCATCTGCTTCCGCGGTTGCTTTCGCACTTGCCGCTTCTGCTGCTTTCTTTTTTTGGATACCTGCATATCCCAGACCTGCCACTGCAAGTACAGCTGCGCCTGCGATAATAACTGCTGCGAATCTTCCGTGGCGTTTTCCTGATGATTTTCGCCTTTCTAGTTCCCGTCTGTCTGATTCTCGCCTGCCTGATTCTCGTCTGTCTGGTTCTCGTCTGTCTGATCTTCGCTGTTCTGATTCTCGTCTGTCTGACTGGTGTTGTTCTGATCTTCGCTGTTCTGGTCCTCTGTCCATGTCTGATCTGTTTTCTCCTTCTGAATCTCTTCCTGCGCCGCTTTCTTTAACTCACTGCTATTTGCAGCTTCTTTCTTATGATTGAAAAATAAAAGCGATCCTAATATCAGGAATAATACGATACATGCAATCAACAGCAGAGTATTCTGAACCTTCGGGTTCGTCTTTCTTTTCTTCATACTGTTCTTTACATCCCTTTCCTACGCATTTTCATGATTCTGGTCATAGCCATAACCATACTTACTTCCATAACTGTAATAGGAATAATATTTTTCTTTTCTTGCATCAACCTTATTCAGCACAGCTCCAAGCATATGTGTTCCACTCTTTTCCAACTGCTTGATTGCTTTCTGCGCTGCACGGTATCCTACAAATCCACTCTCGATCAGCAGAATTGCTCCATCACACACCTTGCCAACAATAGCAGCATCCACCACATTTGCCATAGGAGGTGTATCAATCAGGACGTAATCATATCTCTGTTTCAATTCGATCATCAACTTCGCAAATACTTTGCCATTCAGAAGTTCTGATGGATTCGGAGCCATCGGTCCTGCAAAGATCACGTCCATATTTTCATAATTTGTTCCATATAAAATATCGCGCACCGGTGCCTGTCCGCTTAAGTACTGGGACAGTCCCTTCACGTCACTATCCACGAGATATCTCTGCACAAGGACAGATTTTCGGATGTCCGCATCCAGAAGCACCGTCTTCTTACCGGCCATACCCATTTCCTTTGCGAGCTGGAAGACAACATCACTCTTTCCCTCATTCGGGAAACAGCTTGTCACAAGAATCGTCTTAATATCCGCTCCTGCAAACTGGATATTTGTTCTCAGCGTCTTTAACGCCTCCTCGTAAAAGTAATTTGATTTACGAGGATCCGTCAGCTCCACCCGAAGCTTAGATGCCTTATTGTCACGGCGGGACATTGCCGCTTTTGCCTGCGCATTTGTATATGTAGTTCTAGCTTGCTTTTCGTTTTCCTGCATCATTTCTCTTTGACTTCTTCTTTCCTGATCCATTAATATAATCCTTTCTGTCCGGAATTACACTCAGTGTAGATAATCCCAGATATTTTTCTATATCTTCTTCAGACTTAATCGTATCGTCCATGATCGTGCGGATAACAATCACACCTGCGCACAGGATCATACCTGCCAGCACACCCATCACTGCCATCTTCGCCACGCCTGTATTCGATCTGGAAGTCGGAACCTCACCTTTTTCAATGATCTTAGGCGGTGTAACCTCCATCTTGTCTCCGATATACTCAGAAGCAACCTCTGACAGCTTGTCTACGATTTCCTTCGCCTGCTTGGCATCAGAATACTCCACAGACAACTGCAGAATACGCGTATCGTCCTGGTTCGCAACTGTGATCATATTCTTCAGTTGCTTATAGTCCATGTCCAGATCTAACTGGTCGATAACATCCGTAAGCACCGGACGGCTTGTGATCAAGATGGAATAGTCCTTGGTAAGCTGTGAGCCCACCTGCAGATCCGCCAGAGAACTAAGCGTCGTCTCCTTGGTCAGTACAAGCATCATGGAAGAAGATGTGTACAGCGGCTTCACTAAGAATCCGGCATACGCACACGCAATACAGCCGAACAGCAGTCCCACTCCCAGGATTGCCAGTATCTTCGACTTGAGCACATAAAAGAGCTCCAGTAAGTCAATTTCCATCTCATCATTGTCGTAATTCTTTCCCATTAATCTGATTTCCTTTCTTGGGGGACGGGGTTTGGGGTTTTGGGGACGGAGGTTTTTTAAAAAAACCCCGTCCCCAATTGGACTTCTACCTGTCCCTCTTTGAATTGTGTGTATTTTTACCCTCCCATTTTCTAGGGTTTCTTTTATTTCTAACCTGTCCCTTTTTGAATTGTAAAAAATTTTGAAACAATTTATGTTTTAGGCTTGTGTGATCCGCGGTCATCTAATATTCTTCTTGCATTGCCTTGTATCAATGCCCATACATAATCTTCAGACAGATTCTTGTTCAGCCACTTCTCAACGTGTTCTGTCTGTGGACTGCGTTCTCCGCTATTGTGCATATCTGTTCCCAGGTAATGGACCAGACCATCTTTCAGTTGTCGCTTACACCACTGTGCTGTATTATTATTCCATCCTCCATCTATAGAGCTGTAATTCATCTGGATTCTTGCCCCTGTATCAGCCAACTCTTCCAGTCTGCCTTCTTCTCTTAACACATGATACCTTTCTACATGTGCCAAAATTGGGACATAACCTGCCATCTGCATCTGGCGCACTGCGCTGAATATCTTAGAGTAAGCTGTCCCTGGGAGGAATTCCAATAACACATATCTGCTGTCTGCCAGCGTCAGAAGCTTTCCTTCCTTTAGTAACTGTCTTGTATCTACCGAATACATAATTTCCTGTCCCGGAAATACCGGAAGCCTGACTCCAAGTCGTTGATATGCCTGAATTCTGAACTTCTTACACAATGTTCGAATCTCCTGCACTCGTTCTACGGATGCATTACGGACTGAGCCATGTGGCGTTACGATCATACCTACAAAGTCCTGATTCAATGCCATGCGTAGCATCGCTAATGTCTCTTTCGGATTTGCAGATCCATCATCTATACCAGGTAGTATGTGACAGTGCATATCTATCTTTTTCATCTCTACTCCTGTATATGTATTGTATATAAATTTCACTTATTTTTTACAGCACAAATACCACCTGATACTTTTGACTTGTACACAAGGTGGAAAAATTATCAATCTGCGTTATCACTATTTCATGCACTGCAAAAATAGTATTTAATTAGTCTTATTTCTTGACTACCTTTTATTACTGATTAAGACTACCATGTTTTGACAATATTTGCAATAGACAAAAGCTGTCAATTTCTGTTTGGGGACGGGGTTTTTTTGAAAAAACCCCGTCCCCAAACAGACTTCTACCTGTCCCTTTTGAATTGTGTGTATTTTTACTTTTCCTTTTTTGTGGTGATTTTCGGTTTTTCTACCTGTCCCTTTTTGGAATTGTGGAATGTTTTTGTACAATTTGTTTTTTTACGCACTTTTTACATACGAAGAAAGCGTCAATTCTTTCTGAACTGGCGCTTTTTTACCTATATATATTCTTCCACTTCGTTTTCTTCTTCCAGCAGGTTCTCCATGCTTTTCAGGCTGATGTACAGGGTTGATGTGTTATGAAGTAGTGCTGATACGGTTGGCTGTAGGATTCCGGTGACGCCGAGTATGATGAGGGCGGTGTTGAATCCTACGATGTTACGGTAATTTTTGTGAATTCGTTTCATTAATTTATTACTGATCATCTTCAGTGTTACGATCTCGCTCAAGTCGTCGCCGCTCATGGTCACGTCTGCGATCTCGCGGGCGATCTCTGCGCCGTCGCTGATTGCGATTCCGATGTCTGCTGCGGATAGTGCCGGTGAATCGTTGATTCCGTCTCCGATCATGATGACTTTTCGTCCGGCGGCTTTTTCCTGCTCTACGAAGTTTGCCTTGTCTTCCGGCAATACTTCCGAGTAATATACGTCCACGCCTACTCGTTTGGCGATTGCTTTTGCGGTGCGGTCGCTGTCCCCAGTCATCATAACTACTTTGCTGATGCCTGCTGCCTTCAGATTTTTGATGATCTGTGGTGCTTCTTCTCTCAGCGGGTCTTCGATGCAGATGACTGCTGCCAGTTTTCCTTCGATTGCCATGTACAAATGTGAGTATTCGGATGGCAGTTCTTGGAATTTTTCTGCCATTCCTTCTGGGATCTGGCTCTCTTCATCTTCGAATACGAAATGATAGCTTCCAACAACGACTTTTTGGTCATTGATTTTTGAGGAAATGCCGTGTGCCACGATGTACTCTACTTTTGAGTGGAACTCTTCATGGATAAGCCCTTTGTCCTGTGCTGCATTTACAACTGCTTTTGCCATGGAGTGTGGAAAATGTTCTTCCAGGCAGGCGCCGATTCTCAGCAATTCGTCTGGTGTCTTATCGCAGAATGGTACGACATCTACGACTGTCGGCTGTGCTTTTGTCAGTGTTCCTGTCTTGTCAAATACGATGGTGTCTGCTTCTGCCATTGCTTCCAGATATTTTCCGCCTTTGACTGTGACGTTGTAGCTGCTTGCCTCGCGGATTGCAGACAATACAGAAATCGGCATGGCCAGTTTCAGTGCGCATGAAAAATCTACCATCAATACAGCCAGTGCTTTTGTTACATTTCTTGTAAGAAGATAGGTAAGACCTGTTCCTGCCAATGTGTATGGAACGAGTTTATCCGCCAAATGTTCTGCCTTGCTTTCCAGTCCGGATTTGAGTTTCTCGGATTCTTCGATCATCGTCACGATCTTCTCAAATTTACTTGATCCATTTGCCTCTCTTACACGTATAGTAAGCTCGCCTTCTTCTACGACCGTTCCGGCATACACTTCTCCATTTTCTATCTTGCGTACTGCCACGGACTCTCCAGTCAAAGACGCCTGGTTGACCATTGCCTCGCCTTCCACAACTGTTCCGTCAAATGGAATTACATTTCCCATGTGGATGCGTACCCGGTCACCGCTCTTTACTGATGAAAATGGTACTAATACTTCCTGACCGTCGCTGACAAGCCATACTTTGCTGATGTTCAGTGACATGCTTCTTGCCAGGTCACCAACGGATTTCTTGTGTGTCCACTCTTCCAGGATTTCGCCGATTCCAAGCAGGAACATGACGGATCCTGCAGTTGCGATATCTCCGCGGAACATAGATACTCCGATTGCGGTCGCATCCAGTACCGGAACTTCAATCTTGCCTTTTGCCAGTGTACGCACACCCATCCAAAGATATTTCACAGATTTTACTGCTGTGATACATGCTCTGACCGAATATGGCAAAAATAATTTATTTCCATAATGATAGATTACCGTTTCAACTAACTTATCCCAATATTCCTGATTCAGTTCGCGTCCGGAATTCTGTGCATAATTTTCCGGAATGTCAACTTCCTCATAACGGAATGTTTGAAGCAGTTTGATTACTTTCTCTCTGTCGCCTTTGTAACAGATCGTAAAGTCTCCCGTGCGGTTCTGTACTTTTGCAGATGTAATCATATCCTGGGATTCCAGATAATATTGCATCCGGTCTGCCTGCTCAAATGTCATTCTGTACTGTACAGCGTGGGCACGGATCCTGCCTTTAATCTCATGCTTGATTACAAATTTCACGTATATTTTCCTTCTTTCCCTGCTTTCTTCCTTCCCTGCTTACCTCGCAGTGATTCGCTTGCTGTGGTTCACTTGCTGTTGATTCTCTTACAACTTGTCAAGACACCTGCAGTCTTAACCACAGGTGTCCTGATTTTTCCTTACATTTTTATAATTATCACAATAATTTTTATGCTAGTTCTCCTTGAACCACCCTGCTGTCTGACTTAGCTGTCTTACTTTGCTGTCTTACTTTGCTGTCTTACTTTGCTGTCTTACTTACCTGTCTTACCTGCGTTCTTACTCTGCTGTCTCTTCCGCAAAATCTGTCTCATCAGCTTCTGCTGCTTCCTCTGCTTCTTCGGCCTCTTCTGCTGCTACTGCCTCTGCGTACTCCTGCTCTTCTTTTGCTGCTCTGTCTTCGTTGATCTGCTGTGCTTCTGCATATACGTCCTCTGCATTTTCCTGAATTGTAGCTGCTGTCTTAAGCACACACTCTTTTGCTCTTAAAACTGCTGCTGTACAGTTTGTGTATAATTTTTTAGCGTCCTTGCTGGACAGAACTTTGATTCCTGCAGTTCCGAATAATACTCCTGCTGCAAAGATTCCTGTCTTCTTTCCATCTACTTTTTTTAAGCCTTTTAAAATGTTTGACATCTTTTGTCTCCTGCCTTTCTTTCTACTTCTAGGTTCTTATATGATGTTAGTATATGTGATATGTACTTTTTGGTTCAGTACTATATCATCACTTTGAATTCACTAAATTGTAACGCATTTGTTTTTTCATTTCCACTCCTTTTTCCTTATTGATAATTATTACTCACTTGAGCAGGCTTATTGATTTTTGTTCTCATTATAACTGAAATTGAATATCATTACGCACGAATTATCTGTTTTTTTCTTCCTCATCCATATCCATTTCATCCATATCCATTTCATCTATATACATTCTAAGTCCTACCGTGCTTGTGACCGGCAGGGAAAATATAATTGTTTTTTCTTTGCTGGCAAGTCCTGTCTGCTCCATCATGGCTTTCATGATTGCATTTTTCTGTTTCTTTCTTGTGACGATCAATATGATTTCTTTTTCTGCCGCCAGTGATACGCCAAGAAATTTTTCTGCTGTTTCCATGCCGGTTCCTTTCGCATGGATCACGGTTCCGCCTCCGGCTCCTACATTTCTCGCCACGTCCATCACGGTGTCGATGCACCCCTGATTGGCAATTGCTACTAATAATTCATATTCTGTTTCTTTCAAAGTGGACTCCTCCTCCCGTTCAAATTTCTCGCTCTGTATCAGGAAATGTAATGTTTTTTCTCCGCCGATGCTGCTGAGTGGCACGATAAATGCAATTCCGGTTCCCGGCACGTCGATCTGCATCTTTACAATCATTTCCCGCCTTAATTTCTTCCACGTTTCTTCTGTTACCACCGATAGAATTACGACCTTTTCTGATTCTTCCAATCCGAAATAGTCCAACATCTCACTATTTGCGGTTCCACGTCCCAATGTTGTAAAAAAAACCATATGCTCATTTTTCTTATAAAATTCTTCAAATTTCTTCTTTCGGTTCCGGTCTGTAATCGTCACCATCATATATAATCTACTCATAAATTATCTCCGAACTTTCTAATTTTCTTAAACATTTTCCATCTTCACTAATATGCGCCTTGTAAAAATCTCTATCCCTGTTTACAACTCAATGATTTCTTGATTGTCTACATTGTCTAGATTTTCTATGCATACTTTTATACTTGTGTAATCTTTTGCTGCCTGTTTTTCTTTCATCTGTTCCTGAATCTGATAGATCAGTCCAAGGATTTGAATTGTTATAAGCGGCGTCATTGCTACCATAGCTACCACTCCAAACGCATCTGTCACAACATTTCCACCTAGCGCCTCGCATGCTCCCATTGAAAATGGCAGTAAAAATGTTGCTGTCATCGGTCCGGATGCTACGCCTCCTGAGTCAAATGCGATTGCTGTGAATATTTTGGGCACGAAAAATGTTAATCCAAGGGCTACTGCGTATCCTGGGAGCAGAAACCACAAAATTGAAATACCGGTAAGCACCCGCACCATTGCCAGTCCCAGAGAGAGTGCGACTCCGATGGACAGACTCATTCCCATTGCTTTTGCGGAAATGGCTCCGGAAGTCAGTTCTTCTACCTGTTCCGTTAATACATATACTGCTGGTTCCGCTTTTACGATAAAGTAACCGATCAGCATACCGATTGGCACGATGATCCATGGATAGGAAAGCCCCGCAATCACTTGACCCAGATAATTACCTGCCGGCATAAATCCCACATTTACCCCTGTCAGGAAAAGTACAAGACCTATGTATGTATAAATGATTCCTATAATAATTTTTACCAACGTCTTTTTGTGAAGATGTAATGATACAATCTGAAAAATGAAGAAAAATAAAATAATTGGCAGTAAAGAGATCAGCATTTCTTTCATATAATAAGGAAGCCCTTCTTGAAAAAGCTGCCACATTTCTACTGAATTATCGGTCTTCACAATCATTGTCTGTTCGTATCCACTTCCCCCTGGGTGGTAAAGTAAGCCAAGCAGCAATACTGCCAGAATTGGTCCGACTGAACACAATGCAACCAGACCAAAGCTATCATTTTCCGCATGTTTATCACTTCGAACTGCTGAAAATCCGATTCCTAACGCCATAATAAATGGTACTGTCATAGGTCCTGTTGTTACTCCGCCTGAATCAAATGCCACTGTCAGAAAATCTTGTGGAACAATGCTTGCCAAAATGAATATGATCGGGTACAAAATTAAAAGCATATGTGCCAGTGGAATTCCAAATAACATTCGAAGTACTGCGGCTACAAGAAATATTCCAACTCCTGTTGCTACTGCAATAATCAGCGTGTAATTGGGAATGGATGGAACTTGTTCAGCCAATACTTGAAGATCCGGTTCTGATATGGTGATGATAAAGCCAAGGATAAAACACAGCACTATCACTACACTTATCTTTCTTGTATTGGTCAGTTTCGTTCCTATTCGTTCTCCCATAGGAGTCATCGCCATCTCCGCACCAAGTGTAAAGAACATCATTCCGATGATCAGGAGAACCGCACCAACAACAAAAGTCATCAGGACGCTGTTTGGAATGGGCGCAATGCTAAAGCATAACACCAGCACAATGCCTATGATCGGCAACACAGCTCCTAATGACTCTTTTAGTTTTTCCAGTAAATTTTTTTGATATAATTGTAATCCCATAAACGCCTTTCTTCTATATTTAATATGTATCCTTTAATAAAGTACCTTTTCGAACACTATTTTAATGACCTTGGGACTCGCCCCAGCATCTTTTAATTATTTTAACATAAATGTGGTTGTTTTTTGAAGCTTTAAAGACGTTAATATTATGCTAAGTTTTTAACAACTTGGCATAGGGTTTTGTATAATAAGAAAGTAAATTTCTTATTATACAAAAAAACCTGTAAGTATTATACTTACAGGTTTTAGCTCCCCGAGTAGGGTTCGAACCTACGACCCTTCGGTTAACAGCCGAATGCTCTACCACTGAGCTATCGAGGAATATTAAGTACATGTACCTTCAAAATCGCATATAAGAAACTTTTTAACATCTTACCTATCCACCTTACTTGGTTATGCCCTCGACCTATTAGTAACAGTCAGCTCCATGTGTTACCACACTTCCACCTCTGTCCTATCTACCTCGTCGTCTTCAAGGGGTCTTACAACTTTCGTTGGGATATCTCATCTTGAGGGGGGCTTCACGCTTAGATGCCTTCAGCGTTTATCCC
>ERZ857745.1410-NODE-1410-length-29785-cov-4.956744_pt1 | contig 29785 bp, 45 predicted proteins | sample MGYA00519699_ERZ857745 | MGnify/ENA primary metagenome ERZ857745 (study PRJEB31778, sample SAMEA3449357) | human gut metagenome | biome: human gut; feature: human-associated habitat; material: faeces | place: United Kingdom | collected 2010/2012 ...
AAGCGAGCCGCAGTTTGTCCAGTCTGCGTTAAAAGGGACACGTTAAATATAAACGCTAAAAAGAACAACAATTTCGCATTAGCTGCTTAGTTCAGCACCGCGCGCATGCCCGGGTTCACCTGCAGGTCCGGAACCATGCGTCAAACATGCAGGAAAACCTTATGTGAATGCCCGGCAGCATAAGGGTCTAACGGGATAGCTGATGATATAGCCTGCTTTTGGGCGATGTTTGAGGCGAAACTTTAAAACAAAAGCTGCGCTCGGAGAAACTCCTGTGAAAATGCTTTCGGACATGGGTTCGATTCCCATCGCTTCCACCATCGTATCCACAATCTGGGTGGCTTTTACCGCCTGGATTGTGGTTATTTATTATTAAGTGTATTTCGATCTTCTCAGCGAATACCACTACCTTTTCTACATAAGTCTGTACGATCTGTTTCAGATCTTCTAGAGATTTTTCCATCAGATTTGCATCTTTCATAATATAATCGTAAATCTGTTTCTGTGAAAGAATCTGGCGCTCCTGAATGCTTTCGCTATACTGGATTTTTCCTTCCAGATATTTAATGCGGGCGTCGATCTCATCGCCCAGATCTCCCATCCAGTCCTTATAACCACCCTTTTTGATAGAATCAATAATATTGTTCATTTCTTTCTGCTTGGCTGCCAGCTCGGCTTTTAGAGCCGCCAGTTCCGGAGTTACTTCCATTTTGCGCTGCGCCTGCAAGTCGAAGATACGCTGCGAAAGCTGCAAGACATTTTCCTGTGTGAAAAACTCATTTTCCAGATGGCTGATCACCAGATCCTCAATGTATTTTTTATTGATCCCTTTTGCCCGGCAGGTGCGTTCTCTGTGCCGGCGATTACAGTCATATGTGATATATTCTGTTTTATTCCGGCCGGCTCTTCTGGCGTTCCCGGACATTGGACTGCCACATTCACCGCAGTATATGATCCCGGAAAGTAAATAAGTTCTTTTCGCTTTATGTCTGGCATTCATCGTCCTATCTTTCATCTGCATGTTCACCTCATTCCATAATTCATCTGATACGATCCGAGGGATCCCGCCCTCGATGCGAATAATATCCTCAGCTGATTTGTTTAAATGATTGTTCCGCTTTCCGGATGTCTTCGGAGCTGCCCGGTTATATACATAAACGCCCTTGTACTTTTCATTCTTGAAAAGATCATGGAAGCTGTTTTTGGTAAATCCTTGGCCACGTCTGGTCCTGGCACCGATCCCATTCAAATAAGCCGCGATTTCCATGTAGCTGCGGCCGGACGCCTTCATTTCATATGCCTTGATGATCCATTTAGATTCTATGGGATCCACGTGATATTTCCCGGATCCATCGACTTGGTAGCCGATGGGAGGGACTCCGCCGTTATGCAGGCATTTATATGCAGTTTCTTTTTTTCCTTTTTGGACTTCTCTGGCCAGATTGCGGGAATAGTATTCAGACATTCCTTCCAGAACGGATTCCAGGATGATGCTCTCCGGGCTGCCGTCGATATTTTCCAGAACGGACACGAGACGAATCCCGCGTTCTTTGAGCTTCCTTTTGTAGAAGGCACTGTCATACCGATCCCGGCTGAATCGGTCGAGCTTATGAACGATTACCAGATCACAGGGATATTCCTTGATATCAGAGAACATTTGCTGAAAAGATGGGCGATCATCAGTAGTGGCGGATCTTGCTTCATCCCGATAGATTTTCTCCAGTGTGATCCTGTTGCGACCGCAGTAGTCACGGATCGCCCGGATCTGTGCATCAATGGATTCTTCTCTCTGGTGATCGCTGCTGAAGCGGCAGTATGCCCATGCGATAGTCATATGTATCATCTCCTTAAAAATGGGTATAAAAATACCCTGAATATTGATTTTTCAGGGTGACGATGATACAATGAAATTGCGAGTTTCGGGTTGTATCATTGCAACCTGATAGCATTAGCCTCACTTCGGTGGGGCTTTTGTTTTTATAAATTCAGTATAAAGTAAAAGACACCCACGCAATAACTTGCGTAAGTGCCTTTCAACCATAATCAATATGGTTCTCTCTGTACAAGTATATTACTATATTGAACAAAATATTACAACTTTTAAAAGTCTGTTTTTGTGGTGTTTTAAATAAAAAAACATTGTGCTATTCATGTTGTTCTATCAAATCGGTTATATTCTATATCATCGGCAGGTATGCTTAATAGACCATCCAAGTCATCCAAATTTAGGATTCCTATTTTACCTCGTACATATTCAAATGCATGGGGGTGTATCTTAATTTGCAAATTTAGAAGCATTGATTTCAGATCTTTCATAAATTGCTTGTATTCACTATTTGGTAAATAGTATTTAAAATAGACAAATAGATCAAACAATTTTTGTTCCAAGTTGCGTGTATATCCAGAACGAAGAGTCCTCAGATACTTTTCAATGATTCTTCCAGATCGTCCACGCTTGTCGGGTTTTCTGGTCAAACAATACACACGCTCGTTGTGTGCGCAAGCATTGCGTATTTTTCTCATCCAATGCAGACTTCCAATTAAAAGTTTGACATTGTAATGGCCATTGTCATCGTATAAACCATATAAATTGCACAGTGAGTGGGAGACATCCGTTTTACTGTACTTAATCAAATCTATAAATGTAGAAAAATTGACAACTTTAAACATAATCCAAGTTGGAATTTGCTTATGGTTTCCCATATAAAAACTAACATATTCTAGTTGGCTAGCGCTTAATTGGTTGTAAGCTTTTGAAATTACATTCATTTTGTTTTGTAAAGATGCATTTGGCGCATAAGCTTCTGTATTGTACCAGGGGATAGTTCCATTGGAATTACATTCGTCAAATTTATAACCTGCTAAAGTTCGAACTTCTTCTTCCACTTGCGTAATATATTTTAAAAGAAATGATCGTAATTGCTCATCGAATTTTTTTACTGCATACATTTGATCAATAGAAGTGCCAGAAATGTATGAATGGTTTCCTTGTGCGTCCTGATCACTAACAAAAGGAGTTTTATATCCATTGACAATATTAAAATATCCGGATCTTATTAATATTTTTTTATGAGCTGATCCTTGACAGTTGATGTGCTTATCATTTCTTAACTTGCGCATTTGCTGGTTATATGTTAGGAAGTCTTTGTCATCGAGCATATGTGTTATATCCTTTCAATGATCTGGTGAATTACTGGTTACATATCTAAAATCCTATAATGCTTTCTATAGAGAATTTTTATTTATAGGTATCTTTCGCAAGCTTCTTTAAGCTCTTTAGAGTATTTGTAAATATCATCTATGCTTTCAATATCATATCGAACACCATTTTTATTTTCATCTGCAATCGTGAGATATTTTACTGAGGTCATCAAATGAACCCTACAGATCCATTTACGGTTATTATCATCAAGGAGAATACCGAAATAACTTTCAGTGTCGCGATAAGCGATACGATCACTATCAACGATAGTGCGAAGTATGGATTTTATGATTGCGTAGGATTCCAGCTCTTCTATTGTTGTGATTATCTTATGCTCTTTATTTTCTGTTTTAGTATCTTTAGCCGTTTCTGGAACATCATCAATATTGGAATCATCTGATTCATCTTGATTATTAAGTGCAGCTTTAATTTTTGTATTCATAGAGTCGTTAATATATTGCGAAATTGCTCTTTTTACGATAGGGGTGAAATCCTCGATAATTTTCTGTGTTTTTACTCCATCATAAACATAGTTAAGAATGAACTTAACGAATTCGGGGGATGGAGATTCAATTTGTTCAGCAAAGCAATCTTTTATCAGTCTGCTATATTTTAAGTTTTCAGCAGAATTTAAGATGTTGTCAACATCGATTACGCCCTTCTGGAACTTGGCAATTTCCGTAATATCACGATCTTTTAATTTAAGCAGATCCACTGTTAAAAATGGTCTCATATCCATTTTGTTTTTATCTTCCAAATCAGTATAGAATTGATAGGATATACCATTAGTGAGAATTGCAAATTTAGCATTAGTTGTACCGAAATATCGGAATAACTGCGAAGAATGTTTATCAAGAGATTTATTGCATGGCTTGCACTCAATTAGTATCAGCGGCTCTTGATCCAGCATAATTGCATAGTCGACTTTTTCTCCCTTTTTTATGCCGACATCAGCTGTAAATTCTGGAGCGAATTCAAGTGGATTGAATACATCGTATCCTAGAAGTTGAAAAAACGGCATAATCATTGATGTTTTTGTAGCCTCTTCTGTAGTAATAGAATCCTTTAGCGGTTCAATACGTTGTACAAATTCATACAGTTTTTCATTGAGTTCCATGATAAATCTCCTTTTTTGAGTAAAATTCAGTTACAACTTTTAATCATCTTTATTTTTCGTTTTGGTCTAAAAAGGTTAGAATTTCATCAGAATTGAAATTTTTTGTAGGTAAGTTTATTTCTTCGTTGTTTGCAATAATTTGTTGTTGCATTTCTTGTATTTCCCTATAGCGATTCAATTCGCTTTCCAGTAGGAAGTCTATTACTTTTTTCCCTTGGTTATCTAAGGAACGGTAGATTTTAATGATATTTATTTCTGAGGGTTTAATTTCAAAACCTGTGCCTTGCACATTAAGCCCGTAAGCTTCTCCTAGAAGTTCTGCAGGATCAATTTCATATATATCACATAAAGCACAGAATGTATCAATATCGGGTTCAGAAACCCCGTTTTCATAATTGCTTAGAGTGTTACCTTTTACTCCTATTTTTTTAGCCACATCACTTTGTTTTAAACCTTTTGATAAGCGTCCCGCTTTTAGTTGGGAAACAAGATAAGAATTCATCCAACTACTCCTTTCGATCGTTGCACTCATTATAATCGAGAATTTCGAAAAAGTAAACAAATATTTCGGCAAACATGAGAAAAGTTGTTGACATATCAATAAACATGATATATATTTAAAAATATCAAAAATATCGAAATGCGAAAGGAGAAATCACAATGCTTGAGATAGATGCTAATAAAATGAAACGTGTTATTGAAAAATCTGGATTAAAACAGAAGTATGTATCTGAAAGAATAGGAATGACTGAAACTCAGTTTAGCTTAGCGATATCTGGGAAAAGACGATTTGAAGCAGGAGAATATGCAAATGTATGCAAAGTATTAGGAGTTCCCATGAATGAATTTCTTAAGGTAAAGGTAACTTAGGGCGCAGAAACATGAAGCGGAAAGGAGGTAGGCGATGAGGTGGATTATTTTGTCGAGTGCAAGCGGTGCGATTACTGCGTACATAGTGACAAAAGTAATATGTATAAAATTTCTAGGAGAGTTAGAAAAAATAGAAAAGAAGCACCGTAAGGAGCTCCTTTCAATTTGTAAAAAGATGATTAGATTTCGATAGTATTAGCATCTGCGATGCATGTATTACAGAATCGTATTCCTGTTGCCGTAAGCCCAAAACATTTTCTATGAATGTGGATATAGTCTGGGTCGGCTCCATTTTTTGCAAGGGTATCAAATTCTTTTTGTGAATCCTTATATAAAGATGTGGACTTTGCAAATTTGTATTTAGAAGGGCCCGAAAGCTGTAAATCTTTGAATTGAATAAGTCCAAGCCGGTTCAAATTATCAAGGGAAACCATCTGGTCTTGCTCAGAAACCTGGGAATCAAGTGGAAATGTAACTGTATATGGAGATGTTTTCTCTTGTGGTGCTTGGCCCATGACTTTCAGTCCTTTTATCTTCATAACGATAGAGCATCCTATTGCAGGAATAAAATCATTGTATTCCGAAATCTTTTTTAGCAGGATTGCATCCGTGGAGGAAAGCTGCTTAATGATTTCGATAAAAGATGGATGAACCATATTACTTTTTGAGGAATTTAAAGAACAGACAATAAGTTTGGAAAACATCTCACGAAGTTCTTTTTCTTCGAAGTAGTATTTCGAAGCTTCCATTGCAGGTCCTATGATTGAGATTTTAGGTTCGCATAAATTTTCTGGTGGGATTTGAGAAACGCCCTTTTCAAGAGATTCTTTAAACTGATCAAGTGATAAAGCTCGTTTATATTGAACTTTTTCTCTGGAGTTTTCTATCCAACCAAATGAGATATCCCATAAGTCAGCCAAGGTAGCACCGATTTTGTCAGCTAGTGGGGAAAGCGTTTTAGTAACAAGATTAGGAAATTCAATTTTAATAGGAATTTTATCCATAGTTCTCACCATCCTTTCTTCTTGCAGTTTACCACGGGAGTGAGGATGAAATCAAGGAAAGGAGAATTTTCGATGATCCAGAAAAAAGTCATTACACTCAGCAGAGATGACGGCCATCTGGTTAAATCTGAGGAAGGCTGTCAATCTGCTGTATCAGAAGAAAAATATTATAAACCGTTTATTGATTTGTATATGGAAAGCTTGAAAAGGCTTAGGATCCAGAGCTTAGAAGAGGAAGGAGGAAAATGTGGATGAAACCTAAAACGGCAGTAATTACTATAATCATCTTCGGAATCCTGATCATTATTACTGCTTATTTGCAGCGGAGAGAGTTCGGGATCGGACCTGAATGGGTGCTGCCTGTGATCGCGGCAGCCATAGTACCGTTAAAGAAAGGAGGCAAGCGTAACTCATGAACATCACAAAGGAAGAATTTATTACCCGGCTGAAGCTAGTGGTCATGGCCGACGAGCGTTCCTGTGTGGAGGACATCACATACTGGAAGCAGGATGAAAAAGAAGTTGTCACCATCCGCTATGTTGGCGGAGCAAAGGCGATGATCAATGTGGCCTGCAACAGCAACGGGTGTAATGCACTGGAAATCATGCGGGAAATTTACGGATCCGGAGCTATCGGTAAAATCCGGGAAGAAGAATTACAGGAAGGAGGCTGGTTACATGGACAATTACATGGGACGGTGTGAGTATTGCGGAAAAGAGATGGGTATCATGGCCGAGAGTCAGGAAGAGGCGAACCACATTGTTGCAAAGGAATGTTTCTGCGGTGGAGCCAAGCAGGCGGAAGAGATTGAAAGAAAGAAGCAGGAGCTTCGTACTCAGCTGGATCAGCTGACTGGGCCGGACTGTGAAGAATTGAACTTCATTCCGCTTCCCGAGGAACTGCGCGATATACTGAATCAGATCGGAGAGGCTGTTGTGGACGGCAAGATCCGGCAGATAACCATGAAAACATACGGAACGCAGATCGTCATCCGCGGCGGAGAGAAAATAAAAGCGACAAGGAGTTATAAGTATGAGCAAGGAGGAGAAGTCCAGTAAGGTGCTGGACAGCTATTATGAAAACTGTGCTTTTCCCAAGCCGAAAAGTAAGAAGAAAAAGTTACTTCATAACGGGTACAAGGACAAGCATGAGCGGATCTGCTGGTATACCGGAAGACCGGGAGCAGAACGGCATGAAATTTGGGGCGGGCCAGACAGGCAGAAAAGCATTGAGATGGGATTTCAAGTTGATCTTTGCTCGGAGCTGCATGCGCGGCTTCATGCAAATTGTGATGAATGGGCCAAAACAGAAAATCTGAAATGGAAAATGTTTTTCCAGATGCAATATGAGCAGAAGTTGATCGAGTCCGGGATTCGACCGGAAATGGCAAGGGAATGCTGGATGGCATTGATAGGCAGAAATTATTTATAACAGGGCAATGATACAAGCCGAAATTCGCAAAAGAAAGGGGAATCGCATAATGGACGAAGAAATCAGAAAAGCAAGATCCAGACAGTACGGTTCCTTTTTATATTGTCCTGATAGAGACTGCCTGTGTTTTGGCAGGGAGACCGATCTGGAGTGCAAGCATGAAAGTTGTATTTTAGACGATCCGGAATATCAGGCTTTGCAGAAAAGAATAGAAGAAAATCGAAAAAGGAATGAGCTGAAGGCGTTACGGGAGAACCTGAACACCTCACATAGACAGGTTATCCGAAGGCAAACTAAGACAGCTGCAGAGATGCTGGAGGAGCGGATCCGTAGGAAAGAACAGTATGCGAGAGAATGCTATCGGGCGAATTATCCGAAGCGAGGAGACGATATTGTATATGAAATCGTTCGGCTTCGGGCAAAATTACGAAAATTGAAGGAAGGTGGAAGATGATGTTTTATAAAGGAGATTCAGTAAAAATTATAAAAACGGGAGACCGGAACTATGGGAAGTTCGGCGTTGTGCAAGGCATCAAGACGGCTATGGAAGATAAATGGGTTCTGGTGCAGATTGATGGGGAGCAGGAGTATTACCAGATCGGGGAACTGATTTTGGGAACGCCGGCTGAAAAAGGAGCGGAAACTGATGTATAGAGGAATCAGAGCTGTTTTGATGGCGGTTTTGGTAGTGTCGTCCTTATGGGTTGGAATTGGCCTGGGAATTGCATCAACTGAGAGAAAGCCGTCTGCTGAAGTCAGGAGCATTGGGGAGAACCGGATAGAGATTTGGAAAGGCGGAGTGGTCGTGATATGGACCACCCAGGAGAATGTAACCAACTGGGGTGATTATATTATCGTGAAAGGAGAGTGAAAGATCATGATAAACAAGGCGATCGAAAAGCTAACAAAGGAAATGATGAAACTGAATGATCCGTTCGCTCAGGCGATCGAAGAACATCTGACCGAGATCTGCACCAGCAATGCGGTGGCAGAGAAGATCTTACAGGAAGGAAAATCCCTGAAAGGTGCCTGCGATTCCATCCGGGAGGTGGCAAAGAATAACGCTGTTGGAGGCGTCGGAGCGGTATCAGATGAAGATGCCTATAGGATGGCCGAAGAATATTACGAAATCAATAGGGCAGAAAAGCATGAAACGCTGAATGTCCTGGATCTGCTGTAGGAGGTGAGCATAAGGAAATGGATGAAAAATCTTTTAACCTGCCGCCAGCTCCGGCAGGGGTCATGGACTGGATCATAAAAGATGTGATCGAGAAAACCTATATCATATATAACAAAAAGAAAAATGAAGCGGTGTGCACCCGGTGCGGCCACCGCTTCCGGGCCGACCGGTTTCCGATGAAAAACAATGATACTGGAATTTGCCCGAAGTGCAAAAGTAAGGCGACATATAAAGCGGAAGGTATCGGCCGGAAAAAGCTCGCGGAACATTTCAGAGTGCTGGTATTGACGCATAGAGGAAATACCGTATATGGATCTTTGACGGAAATCACGGCCAATTTTGAGAATGTCGGCAAGCCAGAGCTTAGTGGCTGGATGTCGGCCATATACGTGTTCAATAAAAATGAGCAGAGCTACTATAAGCATACACCATCATGGTGCTGGGGGATGGATCATTGGGAGCAGGTGAAGACTGTAAAGCTGCCGCATCCACCATCGGGCATGAATTGGTACAGCCGGCCGAAATTTGAACGAACGGAAGTGTATAAGGGCAATCTGAAACGCACGTTCCTGAATAGTTGTTTGAAATACGGATGGCAACCGGATATGTTTCAAAGACATGAATTCGATGCATATGATCTCATTTCATATATCAACCTGCATCTTAAATATCAGAGTATCGAACTCCTGGCAAAAGCGGGGTTTGAATGCTTCGTAGTAGAAAAAGTAATCGGGAGCATCGGATCAGGCTGTATAAACTGGAGGGGACGCAGCCTAGAGAAGATACTGCGATTGCCTCGTCGGCATATTAAAAAGATGAGAGGCTTTTATGTTAGTTTTCAGGAACTTAGTTTTTTTCAGAACCTGACAGAGAAAGAGAAACGATTTTCGTGGGAGACAATAACCAAAGCTGCGGATGCATTCAAAGGCGACGAAGCAAGGCACATTGGAAAGTATATATCTGTCATGAAATGGGCGGAATGGGCCAGAGATCAGAATGTGAACAAATATGACTGGCTGGACTACATCAACGACTGCAGGCTTCTAGGAATGGACACACGAAAAAAATCTATCCTGTTCCCAAAGGATTTTGCTACGGTGCATAGACGGCTGTCGGAGCAGGTCGAGATCCAGCAAACCGAACTGAAAAATGCCGCTATAAAGAAAGTGGCGGAATTACAGAAAATGGACATCAAAAGGGATGGCTTTATATTGAAAATCGCTGAATCACAAGAGGACTTGAATGTCGAATCATCGGTACTTGGCCACTGTGTTCGTACATACGGCGATCGAGTCGCGAAAGGGGAAACGATCATTTTCTTTATTCGCCGAAAAGAAAAGCCGGACGAGCCATATTATACCCTGGAGATTAAACCGGAGGGGAAGTTCATCCAGTGCAGAGGCGAGCATAACTGCATTATGACTCCAGAGGTGGAGGCATTTAAAGATCTGGTTGTAGCAGAGTTTAATAGAAGATTAAAACGGAAAGAGAGGAAAGCAGCATGAGCAATATCGTGGAAGCAGATTACAGGGTAGTTCCGGAGAGGACATTGCCGGTGATCGCATCAGAGATCCTTTATATCGAATCTCAGGTGGCGAAGACAGCACTGGATGGCGCCATTCAGATTGGGAATAAGTTGAAAGAGGCAAAGGGAAAAGTAGATCATGGCCAGTGGGAGGATTGGTGCAGTGAGAATCTCAATTACAGCAAATCAAAAGCTGAAAAGATGATGAAAATCGCTACAGAATACGGGGATGAAAACAGTCCATATGCAAAAACGTACATGTGTACGGATTTAAGTATTTCCAAGGCTTTGAGGCTTTTGCAGGTGCCGGAGAATGATGTGGAATCCTTTGCAGAAAAGAACGATATTCAAGATATGACAGTCAAGGAACTGGAAGACAAAATCAAGGCACTGAAACAGGAAAAGGAATACCAAAGCATCGAGATGGAAAAGGAAATCCTGGGGCTGCAGGAACAGATGGAACAGAAAAATGATGAAGCGGAACGTCTGGCCGGGGAACTGGCGGCGCTAAAATCCCAGACTGCGGATCCGGATGAGATCACTAAGCTGGAGAAAAAGCTTCAGAAAACTGAGATCCGGGAAAATGAGCTGAAAGAAAAACTGAAAGCAGAAAAAGAGGTCAGGGATCAGGAAATCCAGAAGGCTCTGGAAAAGGAAGGGAACAAGCTGAAAGTAGAAGCTGAAACGGCGGCTGCAAAGCAGATCGAAAGCACCCAGCGGGAGAATGAAGAAATGACTCAGAGAGTCAAGGAACTGGAGGCCAAGATCGATAACGTCTCAAATGAGTCGCTGATGTTGTTCAAGCTGAAAGTAGATCAGCTCCAGAAGATCTATCAGGAATGCCGGGATGCTGCTGGGGACACTCCGGATCCGGATAAGACAAAGGCTGCTCTCGTGCAAATCATGGAAGCGCTGATCAGACAGGAGGCGTGATATGAATCCTACATTAAAAGGACAGTGCATGAGAACGGATTGCGCTTATCATTCAAAATCCGTCGGATCCTGTGACTATCTTTTGATCGCAGGTCATCGGCGGGGATGCAGCATCGAGGATTGCGATAAGTACCGGAAAAAGAAAAAGGGTGATTTAGGACTCCAGCCGGAACCAGATGCCAGCATGAAAGAAACTGCCAGGATCATTGATGGGATCATGAAAGGAAATTAAGAGTTTCAGGGATCAAATAAATAGAGGGAATATCGGCGACCATTCCGGTCGCCTTACCCCTTGATCAGAGTATTAACAAAAGGACAAAGATATGTATTACAGAGATACGATCATCGCCGGGCGCACCAAGCTGATCGCCTTGCGGGCAGTGACAAGGACATACATAAAAGGAGAAAAGCGAAAGCCAAAAATGAACCCGACCCCGGAGGCTGTGGCCAGAACCAATTTCCGTAATGCGGTCAAGATGCTGACGGCAAAGCTGAATCATAATTTTGTTCCGGGAGATTATCACCTGACGCTTACTTATGAGAAGGTGAAAGCTCCAGCGGATGCAAAGAAATGCCTGGATAATTTTATCCGAAAGGTTCGCTCTGCCTGCAAAAAGGAGGGGGTCGTTTTGAAGTGGGTTGCTGTGACGGAGTATAAACAGCACAGGATACATCATCACCTTGTGATATCAGGAATCGATGTGGACACATTGGATCGGTGCTGGAAATATGGTCGTATCAATGTTGCACCGCTGGATCCGTCAGGGAATTATCACCGGCTTGCGGAATATCTTCTGAAAGAGACCGAAGAAACTTTCAGGCAGGAAGGAAGTCCCAGCAAGCGGAGGTACAGCTGCAGCAGGAGCATTGTCACCCCGGAAATCCGCAGGGAAAAAATATCAAGCAGGCAGGTATGGGAAGAAATCAAACCGCCGAAGGGATATTATGTTGATGAAGATACCGTCAGGATGTATGAGCATGCGATCTTAGGTGTGGAGTGCAAGGAGTACATATTGATCAGCCTTGATGGTCCGGCAAAGGGAAAACGGGGGAAGCCGATCCGTCCGGAAAAAGTATATCAAACAGATAAGCAGCTATCCATGGAGGAGATGGCGTTTTAGCGTGGGAGGTTTTATGGATAGAGAACGAATGAAAGCATTCCATTGTATTATGGGAGAATTGAAGCGGATACGAAAAGATATCCGGACATATCAGAAGAAGGCGGAGCGCAGCGGCGGGAAACTGATGACGGATGTTGCGCGTGGATCCTCGCCGGAATTTCCGTATACTGAGACGAGGATGAAGATTGAAAGCTTCGATCACTCGAAGGAGGATGAGTATCTTAGAGAGCTCCGCCGTCGTGAAGCGGAATTCGATCTGATGGTAATGGAAGCGGAGAACTGGTTAAAAGAGATTCAGGATCCGCAGCTTTATGGTATCTTCCGAAGGAAGATGAAAGACAATATGACTGACAGCCAGATTGCCGAAGAACTTGGGTATTCACGATCAAGGATCACGCAGATCATAAATAAATATTTGCAGCTGGATAAAGATTAACACTATTAACATTCTGGATGTGTTATTATGGTATCAAGAAAAAAGGCAAACGCAAAGCGAGGAACTTCCATTCAGGGTCGGAGGTTCCTCGTTTTGTTTGTAATTGGAGCTGTGACATGACAAAGGTAAGCCGCCCGGATCAGAACGGAAAACATAGGGCACAGTTTGAAAAAAATAAAAAGCGTATCTACGCATCACAAAGTACCTGTGGAATATGCGGGGGCCCCGTGGACTTCCGGCTTAAGTACCCCCACCCCTTAAGCCCCTGCATCGACCATATCATTCCGATTGCCAAGGGTGGGCATCCAAGTGACATTGAAAATCTTCAGCTTGCACATTGGACGTGCAACAGGCAGAAGTCAGACCGGCTAATGCAGCCTCATGATCCAGGCGAAGCGGCGGAAGTGATAACGAACAGGAATCTTCCGCACTCGGTGGACTGGCTCGCCTTTGAGCTCAAACTAGAGCAGCAGAAGAGCGGGACAAGCTAAAAAAATAATTTAAAAAAAATTTTTTTTTGACAAAGGGGGCATGACTCCCGGTCGACCGCCCGGCCGAGCTTCACGCCGTCACTACGAAAAAAAACACACGCTACCATTGAAAATACAGGGTTCGGAAAGGATTGCACTGATGACAGAATACAGAGGAATGGCATATCTGCAGAATAAATTGAATATAAAACGGATTCGTGTGCAAAAGCGATATCGGTTTTATGAAATGAAGAATATGACCCGGGATTTTAATATCTCTACCCCCCCCCAGGATTGCGAGATTTTATGTCGGTCCTCGGATGGTGTGCGAAAGCAGTAGACAGTCTGGCGGATCGTCTGGTATTTCGGGAATTTAAAAATGACAATTTCGGGATAAATGAGATTTTCAGGATGAATAATCCAGACATCCTCTTTGATAGCGCGGTGTTATCGGCAATGATTTCATCGTGCTGTTTTATTTATATCTCAAAAGATGAAGACGATTACCCGCAGCTGCAGGTAATTGACGGAGGTAATGCAACTGGAGTCATGAATCCTATTACAGGGCTGTTGAATGAAGGCTATGCTGTACTGGATCGTGATGAGAATGGAACTCCGATACTGGAAGCATATCTCAAAGCTGGAAGTACAGAATATTACCAGAAAGGTCAGAAACCGTGGGTGATCCCTAATGATGCTCCGGCGCCGCTACTGGTCCCAATTGTGTACAGGCCGGATGCAAAGCGGGTGTTTGGGCATTCGAGGATTAGCAGAGCGTGTATGTCAATCACAGGATCTGCACTCAGAACAGCCAAAAGATCCGAAATTGCAGCGGAATTTTTCTCTTTTCCACAGAAATATATAACGGGATTGTCAGATGATGCAGAGAAAATGGAAAAATGGCGTGCTACTATGTCGAGCTTCATGACGTTTACAAAAGATGAAGAAGGAGACAGCCCGAATCTGGGGCAGTTTGCACAGCAATCCATGACTCCACACACAGAACAGCTCAAAATGTTTGCGGCACTCTTTGCAGGAGAAACGGGCCTGACTCTGGATGATCTGGGGTTCGCAACAGAAAACCCATCCAGTGCAGAAGCTATCAAAGCTTCCCATGAAAATCTCCGCTTGGCAGCGCGAAAAGCCCAGAGAACTTTCGGAAGTGGATTTTTAAATGCTGGATATCTGGCGGCTTGCCTGAGAGATGATTATCCGTATCTGCGGCGGCAGGTGTATTTGACATCTGCAATGTGGGAACCGGTATTTGAACCGGATTCGGCGATGTTGTCATCTATTGGAGATGGAGCTATAAAGATCAATCAGGCGGTTCCAGGATATTTTGGAAAAGAGAATCTCAGGACGTTGACTGGAATTGAGGGCAATGAAGATGACTAAGGATATCGCACCTGAATTGATAGAAAGGATTTCTGAAGAGTTTCAGAGAAAAATGACTAGGAGTTCCAAAATCAAAGCCCTTGATGCGAAAATCCGAAACCGGACGGCAACCTATCGGGATGCACAGGAATATGCCATCAAAGTCAGTGAGCTTATGTCAGAGGCGTTACTCTCTAATTTATCTGCAGATATGCTCCCGGACGGGAAGATGTATTATAATATCGCACAGCGTGTGATGCAGGAGGCACTGGGTCAGAACGGGATATACGGAGAGGTCAGCAGGTATTGCTTAGATGTGCAGCAGATTCTCAATAAAGAAGCGGAGATCGGGATAAATGCTATGACTCCGGAGCTGAAACAGGATAGGATCGATGGCATTGTGGATATCGTTTCAGGAAAAGATGATTTTGATAAAATCAAATATATGCTGAAAGAGCCGTTGATCAACCTGGGACAGTCTATTGTAGATGAAGCGGTGCGTTCTAATGCAGACTTTCAATATAAAGCAGGATTATCTCCTAAAATCGTCAGAACATCGACGGGAAATTGCTGCGAATGGTGCGACAAGCTGGCCGGTACATACGAGTATTCTGATGTGAGGAAAACTGGAAATAATGTTTGGCGCAGGCATTCATATTGCAGATGCCTGGTGGATTATCATCCTGGAAACGGGAAAAAGCAGAATGCACATACAAAGATCTGGGAAAATGAGACTGAGTTGGAGAAGCGAAAGCTGATCGGACTGAAAGAGACTTTGAAAAAAATCCCTCAGGAGATTGTAAAAAACGCTGAACATGTTGAAAAATCAAGGGAAAATGGTATACTAATAACAGATAAACAGTTTGGAAAAAAGATTGGAAAGCATGCACGGGACTTTGGCTTGGATCCGAGCAAACAGGATGACAGAAAAAGGATGGAGGAATTTATTTTAGATATTGTAAACAACCATGATGATGTCGCACAGGGATATTGGCGAGGTCAAACTGGATTGGTCGATTTCTTTATAAAAGGAAATGATGTTGTTATTTTAAATAAACAGCGATTTGTTACAATATTGGAAAATGGAGTGCAGAATGAAAGGGTTAAGATCGCAAGAAAGCGAAAAGTTTAATAGATTTTGGGATTTGGTGCAGGATGAAGCAGCGACGCAGGGCTGTGTGTTTTTCGGTGACTGCGGCGAAGGTCGGGATTTAGTTGCTGAAGAATTGGAAGGTGAAAATTTTTCTGGCTGGCTGATTCCGAAGGCACAGGAAAGAGAGTTTGAAGACCTTTGGAGAAGGGGATCCGTTCCGGATGACTGGCTTAATCATATGGTCTGGATGGAATGGGAGCAAACCCCGGGAAATGCTGTTAAAATAAAGTTTGAGCATATGTAATGCATGAAATCGAGAACCGGCAAATGAGTCGGTTCTTTTATATTGCAGGAAGAACGTAAGAGGAAATGATGACAGAAGGTAGGAAAGGACGCCAGACTCCAACGCGATCTGTCGTACTGCCCTATACTTCTACACTGGGCGGCGAAGCTATTGAGCTCTACAATTCCACGGGAAAAACAGCGCAGGAATGGCAGGAGCTGCTGGTATCAGATATTCTGGCATACAATGAGGATGGTCTTTGGATCCATACGAAATATGGATATTCGGTTCCCCGGAGAAACGGAAAAAATGAAATCGTTGTGATTCGGGAACTGATTGGATTGAAACAGGGAGAAAAAATTTTACATACAGCACATCGAACAACGACAACTCATGCGGCGTGGGAGCGATTGCTGGATCTGGTTGAAAAAGCTGGGATGAAGGTGTTGTCTTCGTATCGGGCGTACGGAAAGGAGCATATCGAGGTAGAAGGCGGAGGTAAAATAGAATTTCGAACCAGGACCTCAAAAGGCGGACTGGGGGAAGGATTTGATCTGCTTATCATCGATGAAGCACAAGAATATCAGGATGATCAGGAATCTGCGTTGAAGTATGTAGTTACAGATAGTCATAATCCACAGACCATATTGTGTGGAACACCGCCGACTCCGGTCAGCTCAGGAACGGTATTTACAAAATACAGAAAAGATACGCTTGCTGGATTAAAAGTGAATTCCGGGTGGGCGGAGTGGTCAGTGGATTATAAAGTAGATCCAAGGGATATTGAATGCTGGTATGAAACCAATCCATCGCTAGGGACAATATTCACCGAAAGATCTGTTACGGATGAAATCGGATCCGATGATCTGGACTTCAACATCCAGCGTCTGGGCCTATGGATCAGATATAATCAGAAATCTGCAATCAGTCCGAATGAGTGGAAGGAACTGCAGATTAAACCACCGCCGAAGCTTACCGGAGATCTGTTCGTTGGGATCAAATATGGACATGATGGTGAGAATGTGGCCATGTCGGTTGCAGCGCGGACCGAAGATGGAGAAATCTTTGTGGAAGGGATCGATTGCAGGGAAGTTCGTGCGGGAACGGACTGGATGATGAAATATCTCAGCAGCTGGCGTAGTGCAAAAGTTGTGATCGACGGTGCCAACGGACAGAAACTGCTCGCCGATGAAATGAAAGAATGGGGGCTATCCAAGCCGGTGCTTCCTACAGTCAAGGAAATTATAGTGGCCAATGCGGCGTTTGAGCAGGGGCTGTTTCAGAGAACTATTCGTCATGCCGGTCAGCCGTCTGTTATCAATGCTGTTGGAAACTGTGAAAAGCGTGCGATTGGATCCAATGGTGGATTCGGATACCGATCCATCAAAGAAGGTGTTGAGATCGCATTGTTGGACAGCATAATCCTGGCGTACTGGATTTGCAGTGAAAATAAAAAGAAGAAAAAGAGAAAACAGAAAATCAGTTATTAAGAGCATCCGAATAAGCGGATGTTTTTTTATATTACCGATACCACCGGGCAAGTGGGAGAAAGGAGCCAAACATGGCAGGATTTGAAGCAATTACAACACAGGGACAGCTGGATGCTGTTATCAAGGATCGGCTTGAAAGAGAGCGGAAAACGCTGATGGAAAAGTACAGTGATTATGATGACCTTAAGGAAAAGGTCTCTGATTATGAAAAGCAGATCGGTGATCTGAACAAGTCGATCAAAGATAATGAGAAGAAATATGCTGACTATGATCAGCAGCTTTCTGCGCTCCAGACAAAAGTGAAAGGGTACGAGTCCGACTCGGTAAAAACGCGAATCGCCCATGAAGCAGGAATCCCGTATGAATTGGCAAGCCGGTTAACTGGAGAAGATGAGAATTCAATTCGAAAGGATGCAGAGACGGTGGCGAAACTGTTAAAAACAGGTCAGCAGCCGGCTCCTCTGAAATCCACGGAACCGGGAGATGTTGATGGAAAACGAGCGGCCATGAAAAATGTACTGGCCGGACTGAAAGGAGAAGATTAAAAATGGCGACAACAAGAGGAAGTTTATTTGATCCAACATTGGTAAAAGATCTGGTGAGTAAAGTGACGGGAAAGTCTTCACTGGCAGCATTGTGTGCACAGACGCCGATTCCGTTCAATGGCATGAAGGAAATGATTTTCAGCATGGATAAGGAAATCGATATTGTGGCGGAAGGTGGAGAAAAATCGGAAGGTGGAATCACTGCGACGCCAGTGGTGATCAATCCAATCAAGTTTGAATACGGTGCGCGTGTTTCGGATGAATTTCTCTATGCTACAGAGGAAGAACAGATTGATATTCTGACTGCGTTTAATGATGGATTTGCAAAGAAGGTTGCAAGAGGATTTGACCTGGCAGCGATGCACGGTATAAATCCGCGTTCCGGAACAGCGTCTACTGTTGTAGGAACGAATCACTTTGATGGAAAGGTGACCGGTAATACTGTAGCATATGCAGCTGCAACACCGGATGCCAATCTGGAATCTGCTATTGCTCAGATTGGTGATAATGACGTAACAGGAATGGCACTGTCGAAGACATTTGGATCTGCGATGGCAAATGTGAAAGCGAATGGGGTAAAGGTGTATCCGGAATTTTCTTTCGGCGCATCGCCAACAAGCCTGAATGGAATCGGCGTGAGTGTTAACAGTACTGTAAGCGGAGGAACCACAAAGGATCACGCTATTATTGGAGATTTCCAGAATGGATTTAAATGGGGCTACTCCAAAGAAATCCCGATCGAGATAATTAAGTATGGTGACCCAGATAATTCTGGCAAGGATTTGAAAGGCTATAACCAGATTTATATTAGAGCAGAGATCTATCTGGGATGGGGGATCTTGCTGCCGGAGGCATTTTCTGTTATCAAGGAAAGTGCATAGGGCGGATCTAAGGTCGTTGAATAGGAGGAATCATGAAATATAGAAACGTAAAAACTGGAATCGAAATTGAAGTTCTGTCAGAGTGCGGCGGTGACTGGGTGCTGGTGGAAGAACCAAAGAAAAAAGGCGGAGGCAGAAAAGGTGGGAAAAAGGATACAGCTGAAAAAGTTGATGAATCTGGCGAATCTGCCGAATCTGCAGATAGTTCCGAAGATGTGAAAGAGAGTGACGAGTAATGGAACCCTTTGCAACGGTACAGGATGCAGTCGGACTCTGGAGACCAATGACAGCTGATGAACAGGAGCGGGCGGAAAACCTGCTCCCCGTTATTTCTGACACATTGCGATATGAAGCGGAAAAGGTAGGCAAAGACCTGGATAAAATGATCGAGGCTCAGGTTTATCTGACAAATGTCGTAAAGTCGGCTACAGTGGATGTCCTGGCCAGAACCTTGATGACGTCAACAGACGCGGAGCCAATGACGCAGATGGCAGAATCGGCGATGGGATATTCTTATTCTGGAACGTATCTTGTCCCAGGCGGCGGACTGTTTATTAAAAAAACAGAGCTGGCCAGGCTAGGGCTGCGTCGGCAGAGATATGGGGTGATGGAACCATATGACGATGATTAAGGGAATTACAGTAAAACTGCATGAACAGGTGGAGACCGGGGTCGATGCGTTTGGAGTGAAAACCTATGAAGAAGTTATTGTGGAAGTAGAGAATGTCCTTGTTGCCCCGGTCTCTAGTTCTTCTTTGCCGGATACGATCAATCCGGACGGAAAGAAAGCAGTTTATACTTTAGCGGTCCCGAAAGGAGATCAACATGACTGGAAGGACAAAAAAGTGGAGTTTTTCGGTCGGGTCTGGAAAACGTCAGGATTTCCCTATGAAGGAATCGATGATCTGATTCCGCTTGACTGGAATATGAAAGTGCAGGTGGAAGCATATGAGTAAAAAGCTGGTGTTCAAATTGAACAAGAATGGCGTCAGAGAACTGATGCGCTCACCGGCAATGACGAATGTTTGTCGGGATTATGCTGGCAAAGCCTTGGAGCGTTTGGGAGATGGATATGAAGCAGATACTTATGTAGGCCCTAACCGTGTCAATGTGATGGTATCTGCTAAATCCTATCAGGCGAAAAAAGAAAACTCCGAGAGCAATATGATATTGAAGGCGGTGAGAGGGTGATTGAGATTATAGTCTGGGAGCATCTGCAGGAATTGCTGGATGCTCCCGTATATCTGGAGATCCCAGATGATGCTCCCGAAAAATACGTGACGGTAGAAAAGACCGGAAGCAGTGAAACAAATCATATTTTGTCAGCGACTTTTGCCATACAGTCCAGAGCGGACAGTATGTATGAAGCTGCGGCGCTTAATGAAAAAGTGAAAGCTGCGATGAAGCGGATCATAGAGCGGGATGAGATATCCAGATCAACGCTGAACAGCGATTATAATTTTACAGATGTTATAACAAAGAAATACCGCTATCAGGCGGTTTATGATTTGAAATATTATCAGGAGGTATGATTATGGCGGCAGATGCAACTAAAGTTTCTACCGGAAAACCGAAAATCGGAGGGGCGATGAGCCGTGCTCCGCTTGGAACGGCACTCCCAACAGATACAACGACTGCACTGAATGAGGCGTTTGTAGCACTTGGGTATATTTCAGAAGATGGACTGACCAATAAAAACTCTCCGGAGTCAGATGAAATCAAAGCATGGGGTGGAGATACCGTACTTACGGATCAGACCGAAAAAAGTGATACCTTTACCTTTACACTGATTGAATCTCTCAATGGAGATGTACTGAAAACAGTGTATGGAGATGAAAATGTGACTGTAACAGGCTCAAAGATTTCCGTGAAAGCAAATACCAAGGAATTGACGGCGCAGGCCTGGGTTGTTGACATGGTGATGAATAGTAGTAAGAAAAAGCGTATTGTCATTCCGAATGGGAAGGTGTCTGAAATCGGAGACATTGTATATACCGATGGGGATCCGATCGGGTATGAAGTGACGGTGGCAGCTTTTCCGGATACAGACGGTAATACTCATTATGAGTACATTGAATAGGAGGAATCATGAAAGGAAAAACATCAACGGGGTTTGAATTTGATATTGAAGATGAACGTCTGGATGATATGGAACTCGTCGATATTATGGCAGAAATCGATGAAAACCCTTTGCTTATGCCAAAGCTTTGCAAGATGCTCTTGGGAGAGGAGCAGAAAAAAAGACTGTACGACCATCTTCGAAGCGAAGATGGCAGAGTACCGATTGAAGCTACAACAAATGCAATTCAGGAGATCTTCAACTCTCCGGGTGACTTAAAAAACTCCTGATCCTGGCCAGTATGATAAATATAGATGAAGATTCGCTGATTTGTGATTTTGCGGAAATCTACCATATTTATGATTATAGATCGCTGCCTGCAAGACGGGCGGCGATTTTTGCTGCCGGGATGAGAGAAACATCGCGAATCAGAATGAAGCTTAGTGGGGAACAGACCTCGCGTGATCTGTTTATGCAGGCTGTAATAGCAGATCGTCTGGGTATGATCTGTTACGCATTGAGTGAGAAATCTGCAGAAAAGCCTGTATCGCTGGTCAATCTGCTTCTTGGAAAAGTTGAGATGGAAGACGTGAGAAAAGATGTGGTGACATTTGATACACCAGAAGAATTTGAAAATGCGTGGAAAGGAGGAACGGAATAATGGCAGGAACAGAACTGGGAAAGGCGTATGTCCAGATCATGCCTTCGGCACAGGGAATCAGCGGTTCCATTTCCAATGTACTGAATGGAGAGTCTGCAAGTGCCGGAGAAAAGGCTGGTTCCACCATTGGAAGTAAGATCAAAGGCGCAATCGCAGCCGCTGGAATCGGTATTGCTTTAAAAAACGCAGTTGTGGAAGGAGCAGCCCTGGAACAGAGCATAGGAGGGATTGAAACTCTGTTTAAGGAAAGCGCAGGGACAATAGAAAAATATGCAGTAAATGCATGGAAAACGGCGGGAATTTCAGCCAACAATTATATGGAACTTGCAACTAGCTTCTCAGCTTCGTTGTTGCAATCACTATCGGGTGACACGCAGCAGGCTGCGAAATATACCCAGATGGCAATCACCGATATGTCCGATAACGCCAACAAAATGGGTACGGACATGCAGTCGATCCAGTGGGCTTACCAGGGATTTGCGAAACAGAATTACACAATGTTAGACAACCTGAAGCTGGGATATGGTGGCACTAAAGCTGAAATGGAACGTTTGCTGGCTGATGCTCAGAAAATCACAGGGGTAAAATATGATATCAATAATCTCTCAGATGTCTACGAAGCGATCCATGTGATTCAGGGCGAACTTGATATTACGGGAACTACGGCAAAAGAAGCAGAGCATACATTATCCGGATCGTTTAATTCCATGAAAGCTGCAGCGCAGAACTTCATGGGAGAACTGGTTTTAGGCGGCCAGCTGCAATCCGTGAAAGATGCTATGAAAACTTTGGTGGAAACTGCCTGCACATTCCTGTTTGATAATCTGATGCCGGCTATAGGTAATATTATAAAATCTTTACCCGGAGCAATCGGAACGTTTTTAGAAACTGCGATACCACAAATTGCAGAGCAGGGAAAAATTCTGATTGAAGGACTGGTGGAAGGAATCAGTACATATGTACCACAACTTGCCGAGACATTTCCACAAATGGTAGATGAATGGCTGGGAAAACTCTCTGATTCACTACCAAAGATTATTGAAAAAGGCGGAGAACTGATTTTGCAGCTGGTGAAAGGTATTGTTGAAAATTTACCGGCAGTGCTTGAATCCATGGGGCAGGTGATAAGTAGTATTGGAACATGGCTGGATGAAAACTCTGGCGCAATAGGTGAAAAACTGGGAGAACTAGTAGGTAAATTATCCAAGTACATTATTGAACATCTACCGGAGATCCAGCTTGCTATGTCGAAATTATCCCTGGTTATAATACAAGTGCTCATGAAACTTCCGGGAATAATGGTCAAATATGCGGCGGGAATGATAGCAGGATTTGTAAAAGGCATCGTTCCCGAAAGTGTGAGACAGAAGATGGAGAAAGTCAGGTATGCCATCACACATCCGATTGAGACAGCCAGAGATGCTATCAGGGCAGCAATCAATAAGATCAAGTCCTACTTTAATATCACATTGAAATTCAGGGGTATTAAACTGCCTCATATTTCAGTGAGCTGGAAAAGGAGCGGTGCGTTGGCAAAGATCGCGGAGAAGATGGGACTTCCGGGGATCCCCGATTTTGGTGTTTCGTGGTATAAAACTGGTGGTATTTTCAACGATCCGTCTGTGATCGGGGTTGGAGAAGCCGGCAGTGAAGCGGTTGTTCCTTTGGATAAACTGTGGGAGAAATTTGATCAGATGGCGGAAGCTATCATTCAGGCTTCTGGAGGTAATGTGATCAATCAGGAAATCAATATCAATCAGCCGACATCCAGTCCGATTGAGACGGCTCGGGCGATCAAGCGACAAATGAAGTTTGGATTGGCAGGTGCATAATATGGGAAGTAAGGATGTACAGATTCGGGCAGTCAGAAGCGATGGTCAAGTGTTTGAATACCACGGGGAAGACTGGGGGCTAATTTCTGTCGAAGGACTGGACTCTCCAGATATTGAAATTTTTCGGAGCAATCGCGGATACGGGAATGGATCCATTATAACCGGAAAGCGAAAGAAGGAGCGACCGATCGATATCGTGGCACGTGAGGAAAATAAGCTACATAATGATGTGGATCGGGCCCGGGCGATTGGTTTTCACAATTCGAACTATACTTTTGATTTGTACTGTACCTATATGGGGGTAACTCGAATTGCGAAGGATTGTCAGCTGGAGAGTATGAAGCTGCCTAATGATAACGTGTGGAAACGTTTGAAACTCTCGGTATCTTATTTGCACCCGGAATCGGATCTCCTGGGAGAAGAAAGCGAGTCAACGACATTTACCGACGTAGATCCGATGTGGCATGTGACGCGTGCATATGCACCGGGCGGAGGCAAGCTATATTTTGGAGTGATCAACCATTCCTCGTCCAAGGTGGTAAATTACCTTGGATCAGAAGATACATACATCAAAATAACGCTGGAGGCAACAGGTCTGGTGGAGGGCATCAATATCGGAGTGGGAAATATTGAGGTCCATATCAATGTTTCCCTGTCCTCTGGAGATATCCTGGAGGTGGATAGTGAAACAAAGACTGTTAAGAAAAATGGGGCGGATGTAGCCCCAGGACTTTATACTGGCGAAAATCTTCCAAAGCTCATCCTGAAATATGGTGATAACGTTGTAAAGGTTTCGGCTGATGATCCGGGGAATACGGCATATAATGCAGATGTTTCGTATGTCGGAAGATATGGAGGGTTGTAATGCTGCAGGGAATTGATTATACAGGAAAGCCGATTGGCAATATCGATTTTATAGAAGCAAGCTGGGACAGAAACTGGAGTGAATCGGGTGACTTCATGGTGTATATGGCTCTGGCAGAATACAATCGTTTGAATGCCTTGGGAATAAAGTATGTTAAAAATGTGGGAAGACCGGAGACGGGAGTTTTCCAGAAACTACAGTATGACAAGGAAACCGAAGGCGCTTTCGCAACCATAAGCGGGTTCTTTTCAGAAAAACTTCTGGATTTTGGATCATATCGAAAGACGCAGGTGATCAATGCATCATCGGCGGCCGCAGTTAAGGCTGGGATCACTACATATATCGGTAATGCGAATGTCGCTGTTGTGGTAGATGGTAAATCATACAAGCCGCTAAAATCAGTTGTAATCGATTCGGGTTCGGTGTTCCCATCTAGTGCTGATATTTCGATAGATCAGGGGAGTCTGATGGGGAATGCGATCTATGATACGATTTCAGATTCTGGATACGGGATCCTAACGAAAATTACAGAGTATCCCGATTCCGATGGATCCGGAGCTCTTGGGCTGAATTTAGCATTCAAGAAAGGCCGCCAGCTGACGAGCGGAGAAACCGGTGTTTTCTTCGGCAAAGCGTATAATAATGTGGATGACATGAGCTATACATTAGATGAGTCGGCGGAAAAGTGCCTATATGAAATCATCCAGGAGGTGGAAGTAGATTATTACAGTGCATTTTCTACATCATATTTTCCGATCAAATACACAGAAGTGGTGGATGGTACGACCAGATATTATATCGGTTGTACTTATTTTTATGCTGGAAATCAGCCGACCAAGATGGGCGCCTGTTATCCGAAGAAGATATTGACCACCTCTCTTTCATCGGATGAATGTGACTTAAAGGTGACGACAGCGGCCAATCAGCAGAAAATAAAAAATTTGATGCAAAAAAAAGCCCGTCTGGATATGCTGGAGAATTACAAAATAGAAACCATTGAGGCCAATGTCATACAGGTGCGATATGAGTATATGAAAGATTATGATCTGGGTGATACCTGTGCAGTTTATATAGATGATCTGGAACAGATGTATTATGCGAGGATCGAGCAGGTTCAGGAAACGCATAAAAACAATATGGTAAATATTAAGCTTGTTCTTGGGACACCAGTCAAGCAGAAATGGAGGGTTAGATAATGGCAGAAATTTATTACCCGTTTGAATCGATCGATACGGGAACTGTCGATGAGCCCGTCTATGATAGAGCAATCACGGCAGAAATGGAGCGGTCGTTTAATAAACTGCGCTATACAAACGGAGTGTTCAGCTCTGTCGGCAGCGGGCTGGCGGTATCCGCTAATAATAACATGACCGTTACCGTAGGAACTGGCGGTGCGCACATCGAGGGTGCGCTATATATCAACACCGCGCCTCTCAATCTGACCGTAGAAGCGGCTAGCGCGTCGCTGAACAGAATCGATCGTGTGGTACTGCAGTTCAATACTTCGGTGTCTGTCAGATCGATCCGCGCGCTGATCAGAACAGGGACAGCCGCGACGAATCCGGTAGCGCCGGAGCTGCGGCAGGAGTCGAACCTGTTTGAGATCGCACTGGCGGATGTATATGTCAAGAAAGGCGCTACAGGTATAGCGCAGAGCGCGATCACCGACCAGCGGTTAAACTCTGCGCTGTGCGGCTTCGTCGTAGCGGCGATCCCATCTAGCGTAGACACAACAGGGCTGTTCGATCAGTACCAGACCGCATTAAATGAATGGCTCGACACGGTGGCTGCGGCCCTGGACGACACTCTGGCGGGGAATCTGCAGAACCAGATCACCGCACTGGGAACCAGATTGACCGCAGAAGAGAACAAGGTACAGCCGATCAATAAGGGCGGTACAGGAGCTACTACAGCGGAGGACGCCTTGACTGCATTGCTAGAAAACAAAGCCCTCCCTATCTCGAAGGGCGGAACTGGCGCAACAACGGTGGCTGAGGCTAAAAATAACTTAGGGCTTAAATACACCGGAAACGCCGTAAGTGCAAGAGGAAATGTCGAAAAATTATCTCTCGCAGCTGCGGCAATTACAAAAATACCATTAAATACATGGGATGTACGCAATAATACGGCTTTTACCTTTTCGGGCAATGGAGTGAAATGTCCTTATACGGGCACTGTGATTGTGAGCGGTTCCGTGTATATTGTGAGCGGCGGAAGCTCACAAACAAAAGGGTGCTACCTACAAAAAAATTCGGCAGAAATTGCAAGCCAGTACATTGATTCGGGAAGTGGGGCCATAAGCGCGGGAACAGCTATTATTTCGGTAAATGCTGGTGATATCATCACTTTGAACGCGCGGACAAGTTCGGTAGGAACGGCTGCCCCGAATAACATCGCAACGCATCTTGATATAGCGTATATACAGTAAGGAGGAAGAAGTATGCTAGAAGAATTATTAAATAAATATGGATTGCCTTCACTCGAAATATTTCGGAAAAATATGCAACCGGGTGAAAGTGAGATTATGTATTACGAACAGTTTTTAAAATCTACTGACCATATACCGCTAAAGTTAATTGAAGGCTCTGTAGCATCTTCCGATGTGGCGGAAGAATTGAAGTATCGGGAAATTGCTCGGCAGGAAATCGCAAGGCTTGAAGGCAAGCCGAATGAGCCGAAAGCGGACAAGATAACGCTGGACGCACGCATGACTAACATTGAGGCGGATGTATTTAGCATGGCAGTAGACCATGAAGAACGAATCATTATGATGGAACTCGGACTGACCGAGTAGGAAGGAGTAAAAATGCTTTACAGAATGTTAAAAAGACTGATTGAGTTAGGGAAAGCAGAAGGACTGGAAGAGAGAATCGACGTATTCTTTGCAGCCGGAAAAATCACAGAGGATCAGTACAACGAACTGATCGAGTTACTGAAAAATGAAACGATTAAGGTGGAAAAATAACAACTATTTGGTAAGTGGAAATAAACAGTTTATAAGCAGGGAATATGCCCTGTTTTTTTAGTACAGAAAGTGAGGTATGAAAAATGAAAAACGAAACAGCAAAAGCAGTTATTAGGTTGATCGTGACAGCGATGTTAATGGTGAATATGTGTCTGACATTAGCGGGCAAGAATCCGATCCCATTTGACGAAGCGCAGTTCACAGAATTTCTGACAATGTGTGCAGCTGGTCTGTCTACTCTGTGGATCTGGTGGAAGAACAATAACATCACCAAGACCGCCAAGGAAGCGCAGGGGTATAAGAAGGCTCTGCAGGAAGATGGCGATGGATCTGATAGTCAGGAGGTAAGCGATGAAGTTTAAAGATGCACTTGTATTTATGAAAAAGGGAGGACTTGTGAAGCTTCCGTCTTGGGGCGGTTATTGGTACTGGGATTCTGAAAAAGAAACCATCATGATGCGCACCAAAGAAGGTGATGTTTTGGACATCCGAGAAACGCAGAGAGTCGAATATACGGTGCTCAATATTTGTTCTGATAATTGGCTGGATGCCCATGAAGAAAATTGCCCTATTCTCGGAGGAAAAGCTCGCTTTGACTTCGGCGAGGCTATCAAGTATATGAAGCGTGGTTTCAAGGTATGCCGCGAGGGTTGGAACGGAAAGAAACAGTACATCCAGCTGGCAAGCGGCATTTCGTACAAGACGGCGGAAGGTGAAATTGTAAATTGTGAACACGACGCTATTGGAAATCAGGCTATCGCATTCGTCGGTACATCCGGCGTGCAGATGGGGTGGCTTGCGAGTCAGGCGGATATGCTGGCAGAAGACTGGATGTTTGCAGAATAGGAGGAAATAAAATGTTAACAGTATCTCAATATCAGCGTGGGTTGGCGCACTATTATGGTTGTTACAAGGGCGAAATCGACGGTAATGCGGGTCCAGCAACAAAGAAAGCAGTGCGGAAGTTCCAGAAGCTCCGCGGGTTAGCGCGGGACGGTAAATACGGACCAAAAACAAATGCTGCTCTGGTATCGGTTGTGATGCAGATTCAGGCAATCGTGGGCGTAAAGCAGGACGGCGTATGTGGGCCTGCTACCGTGGCAGCCATCAAAGCAAAGCAGAAAGCGTGGGGCCTGGTTCAGGACGGCATTTGTGGTCCGAAATTCTGGGGCAGATATAACGGTAACGGAACATCCACGGCTTCCGGCGGATCCAGTGCGCATTTTCGCAAGGCAGAGTTTAGGTGCAAATGCGGCGGTCGTTACTGCAACGGCTATCCAGCAGGCAATACATCTGCGAAGCTGCTGAATATCCTGGAAAAGATCCGGGCGCATTACGGCAGGCCGGTCAGTATCAGATCTGGCCAGAGATGCAATCGGCATAACGCCCAGGTTGGCGGAAATAAGAATTCGTCTCACAAAAAAGGCAAGGCAGCAGATATCTACATCAAAGGTATCTGCGATACCGCATCCGGCAGAAAGCAGGTGGTAGCGTTGGCGTATAAATATGGCGCGAAATACTCCTACGCCAATACTAGACAGATGGGGACATCGGTACACATCAATGTGTAGGAGGGCGGCATGAGCGACATAACATGGATGCAGGTGTTGGCCCTTATGATCGGCTCCGGGGGCATTACTTCCGGAGCCGTTGCCATTACCATGAAATTGATTGATCGAAATTCGATCACAAAACGGACATTGGCAGTTTTGTCCTATGGGGCTCTATCGGATAAGATCGAGAAACTTCTTGATCAAGATTATGCGACTCCAGAGCAGCGGAAAGAATTAGAAGAGTTCTGGAAAGTATACAAGGCCCACGGCTGGAATGGGGACATGGATGCGAGAATGGCAAAGGTTCGTGCACTGCCAACAAAAAATTTACATGATGAATAGTTCAGTATGCTACAATAAACTTATCACCGGGGACGATGCCTGTAATTTAAGAGTTCGATTGTGGATATAAAGCGGAAAAAGTCGCTTCCACCATGAAATAAAAAAACGGATCCTTCGCTGATCCGTTTTTTTATTTCATTAGAATCAGCTTCTACATAAGTCTGTTAGAGGTCGGCGGTTGCTCTTAATGGTCAGGTGTCCGAGAAATCATGAATTCCCAGATCACGAAAAAAACGGCCTTGATTCGGATTTTTTACTGCTTATGGGCTGTTCTTTCATTCATGAATTCCCGTTTTTCAAAATAAAACAGCAAGCCGGGAACTGCTTTACAAGATATTTACAGCGCAGAGAAAAACAGTTCCCAGAAAAGAAGTTTTTATGTCTTTTAGGGAATCATAACGAGTGCGGCGCATGGATCTTGAAACATTTGCAGTAGTGAACTTCCCATATGGCTTTGAAAAAATCAAATCTGGGAATTCATGACGCAAGCAGACATCTGAATCGAGAGATTGATTCCCAATTAGATCAGATAATTTTTGATTTGGGAATTCAT
>ERZ857745.1413-NODE-1413-length-29738-cov-6.832396_pt1 | contig 29738 bp, 19 predicted proteins | sample MGYA00519699_ERZ857745 | MGnify/ENA primary metagenome ERZ857745 (study PRJEB31778, sample SAMEA3449357) | human gut metagenome | biome: human gut; feature: human-associated habitat; material: faeces | place: United Kingdom | collected 2010/2012 ...
CAGTCAAATTCGTTCAGGTACACATTCGCCAATAAAGGTGACAGCGGGCCACCCTGCGAGCTTCCTTCCGTCGTGGCAATCTTTACGCCGTTTTCCATCACTCCGCTTTTCAGGAATTTCTTAATCAGCTGAATGACCCGTTCATCTTTTATGGTTTCCCGCAGAAGGTTCAACAGCTTTTCATGGTTCAGCGTATCAAAGTACTTGCTCAAATCGAGCTGTACTGCCCATTCATACCCTTCATCCGCATATCCCCGAATCTTGAAGATGGCATCCTGCGCACTTCTTCCTGGCCGGTAGCCATAGCTCCCTTCCGAAAACTTCGGTTCATACAGTGGCATGAACTGCTGAGCGATTGCCTGTTGCACAATCCGGTCTTTGACCATGGGAATCCCCAGCTTGCACACTCCTCCATCCGGCTTCGGAATCTCCTTCCGTCTCACCGCCGTTGGCTTGTACTTTCCGCTTCGGATTGCTTCGGTCATTTCTTTGCCGTGTTCCTTGAGCCATGGAAGCGCTTCTTCTACGGTCATCCCGTCCACTCCCGGCGCTCCCTTGTTTGCCTTTACCCGCTTGTAAGCCCTGTTCAGGTTATCTCTATACAGAATTGCTTCAAGCAGTTTCTGGCTTCTGCCTGCCGTTTCTTCTTTCCCCGGCTGGACGGCACTCTGCGCTCCCGCATACCCTTCGCATTCCGTGCTATCTCTTTGCAGGCAGCTCCTGACGTTTTCTGCGTTCTTCATGCCGTCCTCCTTCCTTCGGTTACTCCGGCGCGTATTGGTTCCGCCCTTCCCTTGAGTTTCCCCAAGGTACTATGGCTTCGGCTGATTTCTGCGCGTTCAGCGCAGCCTTGCGACTGCGGTTACGCCTTTCGGCGCATTCCGCGCAGACCTCCCCGGGTACCACACGTTTCTTTCCCTCCATCTACCTGCCGCATTTACCACATGCGATTCCGTGTAGCTATTGGGCTTCGACTTGTTGAGCAGCCTTACCCTCGCATATAGCCTTCTATACGGTTTCTGTTCGTCAGGTCAGAGGTTTGCCCGTGGTTAGTCTGTTCCCACATCCGGCTTCCTTCAGATTCCGCCTCACGACGGACACCCTTGCCTTCGGCCTTCTCCTTCCCGCTACCGGGCGGATTCGGGTCTTTCACCCTTTAGATACGTGCGCCGCCGGGCGCACCCAAAATCAGCCGCAGGATTCCTCGCTGCGGCTGAATAGGGATGATACTATTCCAAATTCGCGGTGCAAGCAGATAGCGCAGGTGAATGCAGGAAATAGTATAAATTACTTGGCAAGTTCCGCCTTGTAGCGCGCAAATTCCGCGTCGTTGCAGCGCACAAAGTGCCCCGGCTCCACTTCCCGCACGGAGGGCTTATCCACGGAATAATCGTGCGCTTTCAGCGGATCGTAGTGGATGCGCTGACGCTTCTGCTCGTATTCCGGGTCAGGAAGCGGAATGGCAGAGAGCAGCGCCTGCGTGTAGGGGTGCAGCGGATGGGCGAACAGCTCCTCGGACGTTGCCAGCTCGACCATGTTGCCGTAGTACATCACGCCGATGCGGTCGGAGAAATACTTGACGACAGACAGGTCGTGCGCGATGAAGAGGATGGTCAAGCCCAGCTGGTCGCGCAGGTCGTTCAGCAGGTTGATGACCTGCGCCTGAATCGACACGTCCAGTGCAGACACAGGTTCGTCGGCGATAATCAGTTCCGGATTCATGATGACCGCGCGGGCGACGCCGATGCGCTGGCGCTGACCGCCGGAGAATTCATGCGGATAGCGGCCCGCGTGTTCGCGAACCAGACCGACCATTTCCAGCACCTTGTAGACCTTTTCGTCCACAACCGCCTTGTTCGTTTCGCCGCGGATGGACAGACCTTCCGCAATGATTTCGTAGACCGTCATTCGGGGGTCGAGCGAAGCAATCGGGTCTTGGAAAATCATCTGAATCTGCGTCGTGAAGCGCTGGCGCTTGGCGATGTTCTTCTCGTAGGCGTATTCGCGCTTCACTTCGTCGAGCTTGTCCGCGGGTGTGGTTTTGAGGATTTCAGCGTACTTTGCGTCCACCTCGTCTGCCATCGCGTTGGCGTAGATTTTGTCGCACTTTTCGTGGTCGAATCGCGCCTTGCGGATTTCCTCGCGGTTCTGGGCGATGATGCGCTTCAGTTCTTCCTTGCGCGCAGGGTCGGCCTTCTTCATTTCCGCCTTCGCCGCGGCAATCGCGTCCTTGTAGCTCTTCACGCCCGCGGCGATGCGCTTGCCCTTGAAGTAGATGTTGCCGGACGTAATGTCATAGAGCTTGATGATGGAGCGGCCGGTCGTGGTCTTGCCGCAGCCGGATTCGCCGACCAGCCCGAAGACCTCGCCCTTCTTGATGTCGAAGGAAACGTCATCGACCGCCTTGTTCGTTCCGAAATACTGACAAAGATGCTCTACCTTCAGCAATACTTCCTGCTCAGCCATTGGACGTCACCTCCGCTCTCTGCTTCATTTTCTCAATGCGGTTGACGACGGCCTTGGGCGGGTCAACCTTGGGCGCCTTGGGATGCAGCAGCCACGTTGCCGCCCAGTGTGTCTCGCTGATGGGGAATTCCGGCGGCTGCTTCTCGAAGTCGATTTGCAGCGCGTACTGGTTGCGCTTGGCGAACGCGTCGCCCTTGGGCGGGAAGCGCATGTCCGGCGGCGTGCCGGGAATCGCCTCCAAGCGATCCTTGCTGTCCAGATCGGGCATGGAGGAAAGCAGCGCCCACGTGTACGGATGCGCCGGCTCGTAGAAGATTTCGCGGCTCGTGCCGTATTCGACCACCTTGCCCGCGTACATCACCGCGATCCGGTCGGCCATGTTCGCCACAACGCCAAGGTCATGGGTAATAAAGATGATGGAGAGATTGCGTTCCTTCTTCAGCTTGTTAATCAGCTCCAGAATCTGCGCCTGAATGGTCACGTCCAGCGCCGTCGTCGGCTCATCGCAGATCAGGATGTCCGGGTTTGCCGCCAGCGCGATAGCAATTACGATGCGCTGACGCATACCGCCGGAGAACTCGAACGGGTACTGGCGATAGCGCTTGCGCGGCTCGGAAATTCCGACCTCCGCCATCAGCTTGAGTGCCTTGTTCTTGGCGGCCTGCTTGGTGATGCGGCAAACCATGCCGGAAGCGTTTTCCTGAAGGTAATCGACGACCTTCTCCGTCTTGCGGCGCTTGTCTTCCTTCGGCTCCGTTGCCACGCGCTCCTCATAGTGCGCCTTGAGGCTGCGCATGAGGGTCAGCACGTTCTCCTTCACCAAATCGAAATCGACCGTCGTTTCCAGCGCAACCTTGTACGCCTTGCCCTTTGCCGCCTTGCGTTCGGCGCGGGCGAGCTCGCGGTTGTACTTGGCTTCCTTCTTGCCGTTTGTGCGCTTGCCCTCGTAGAAGGTGCGGTAGTACGCCTTCATGCTGCCGGTAAAGGTGCAGGCGGCGGAGTCCTTCACAATGTCCAGCGGGTCGATGGACGCGTCCACCGCCTTGCACAGGGCGTCCGCCGTCTCCTTGAAGGCTTCGATGGAGCTGTTTTCCAGCTTGTCAATGCCCTTCGTGAGCGCGTCAAGGGCTTCGCGGCGCTTCTGGGTGTACTTGGCATCCGCCTTGGTGATGCCCGTCGTCGCCAAATCGTTGAAGGCATTCAGGAAGTTCTTGTCCAGATATGCGCGATAGAACGCATTCTGCTGTGCCACCGTACCCGTCGGGGCAGCGCCCTGCCCGAAGGTCTTGAAGTAGCCCATCGCAAAGAAGTCAGGTTCTTCCTCCTTCCCGCGGTCAAGCGCCTTGGTCAGGATGCCCTGCAAATTCGTCAGCTTTTTGCGCAGGTCTTCCGTGTCGTTCATGCGGAAGTTCGTATTCTCCACGACCGCCGCCTGCTCCTCCGCCGGAACGACGAAGGGGTCAATGCTGTTGCGAGCGAAGTCGCGCACCTGACGGATGGTCGGCTTCTCGCTGTCTTTCAGCGCGTTCTTCTCAATCAGGAAGAGCAGATGCTCGATGTCGTCCTGCGCGTCCTGCGCATGCTCATGCGCGGCATTGTACGCCTGCTGCATCTTCGTGTGCGCCATTTCAAACTTGCGGAACTGCCCGACGCTTTCCTTGACCTGCGCCTGCTTCTCCGGGTTCGCATCCGTCATGTACTGTTCCAGTAGCTTCAACTTGCCGCTGAAATTCTGGCGGCAGGAGCGCTGACGAGCCTTGCCTTTGAGGAGCATGGCTTCCGTCAGTTGCTTGCCGATACGCATGATGGGGTTCAGGGATGACAGCGGGTCTTGGAAGATCATCGCGATTTTGTCGCCGCGCAGACGATAGAAGTCGTCTTCGCGAATCTTCAGCAAATCCTGACCGTCATAGAGGATTTCGCCGCCCTCGACGATGGCATTGCCTGCGAGGATGCCCAGAATCGCCTTGCTGGTGACAGACTTGCCGGAACCGGATTCACCGACGATCGCCAGCGTTTCGCCCTTGTGCAGGTCAAAGCTGATGTCACGGACAGCCTGCACCTTGCCGCCCGTGGTGCGGAAGGATACGCGCAGATTGCGCACTTGCAGCTTCTTTTCTTTCTGTTCCATGTTACTCAGCACCTCTCAAAGACGGGTTAAAGGCATCGCGCAGACCATTGCCGAACAGGTTGAAGGAAATTTCCAGCAGCGCGATAAACAGGGCAGGGAAGAGGATGATGTACGGGTCGGTGGACAGGTAATTCTTGCCGTTGGCGAGCATCGTGCCGACGCTGGTCATGGTCGAAGATTCGAGGTTGACGATGCCGAGGTACGTCAGGCTTGATTCGGAGAAGATGACACCCGGAATCACCAGCACGGAACCTGTGATAATCGTACCCAGCGAGTTCGGGAAGATGTGCTTGAACATCAAGCGATAGTCGCTTGCGCCCAGCGTGCGCGCAGCGAGGATGTACTCCTGTCCCTTGAAGCGGTAGAACTGCATACGCACGCGCTGCGCCATGCCAATCCAGCCCGTCAGGATGAAGGCGAATATCAGCGACCAGACCGGACCGACCGTCTTCGCCAAGTGCAGCTGGAACAGCGTCGTCACGACCATGAACGGCACGCCGCTCAGGACGTCGGCAATACGATCCATCGTCAGGTCAACCCAGCCGCCGTAGTAGCCCTGCATGGCGCCGTAGAACGTGCCGATGACGAGGTTGATGAGGGAGATGGAAATCGCCAGCAGGAAGGAGAACCGTGCGCCAGCCGCCAGACGGGTGAAGATGTCCTGACCCGTGGCATTCGTGCCGAAGACAAACGCCGGCTCAAAGCCGTAGCGATACTGGAAGTAATTGTACTTGTCCACGCGGACGACATACGACTTGCTCTCGGACGTACCGGTCACGCGGGCATACGCCAGCGGCTTTTCCGGGTCATTGTCCGCCGCGATGCGCAGCGAATGGTAGGACGTGTCCGACACGGTCGTCGTGCGATAGATGGGGTTCACCTCGCCGTTTTTGAGCTTCGGAACGCCCTTCTTCGACACCTCATACCAGATGTTGGCATTCGTCTGCTTTGCGTCGGTGATCGCAGGGAAAATCACCTGCACCTGATGCTCGTCCTGCCACGCCTGAATGTCTTCATACTGCGCGGGCGTCAGCGTCAGGTACATCATGCCCATGTTCTGATAAACATCAACCTTGACGTCATAATAGTTGACCTTGCTGTTGCTCTTGGGGTCAACATGGGCGTCGTTGATGATCTCCGCAATCGGCGTATGACCGGTTTCCTGCGCGGTCGCTTTCATCTTGATGTAGTCGGTTTCGTTGATCTTGCTGACCTTTGTGCCGCCCATTCCGAGCCATTCCAGCCCTTTGACCTTCGGCGGCAGCTTGATATACTGCAAATAGGTCGTGTCGCGCAGGGCGCGGCTGTAGTTCGTTTCGCACAGCCACGGCACCAGCAGCGCATACAGCAGCAGAATCACGATAATGCCCGCAGCGACGACGGAGCTTTTGTTGCGGCAGAAGCGGTTCAGCGCATCGCGGAATGAACCGATCGGCTTGCTTTCCAGCGCCTGATCGTGCAGCCGTCCTTCCATGGGGACGCGCTCGAAGGCAGAATCAGGCAAATCAGCGTAATTCATCTTCTCGTTCATCATTTCTTGCTCCCCATTCTGATTCTCGGATCAATGAAGCTGTAGCTGATATCGACCACGATGCCGGACACCAGACCAATCAGCGTATAGAACGCCGTCAGCAGCAGGAAGAAGTTATAGTCCGGCGGCGTGGAGTTAATCGAGGACACATACAGCGGACCGACGCCGGGAATGCCGAAAATCTGCTCGATGATCAGCGAACCGGACATGATGCCGATAAATTCGCCCAAAATCATGGGGAACACCGGCACCATCGCGTTGCGCAGGGCATGGCGAACCGTCGTCTGCGAGCGGCTCAGGCCCTTCGTGCGCGCCAGCAGCAGGAAGTCGCTCGTCAGCACCTCCGTCAGCTCTGCGCGGACATAGCGCGTCAGACCCGCAACCGTGCCAAAGCCCAGCGACAGCACCGCCGGCACAACCGACACGAACATGTCCCACGAAAAATAGTCGTAGCCGGACTTCATCTGGAAGGGGAACCATTGCAGCTTAAAGCACAATAGCCACTGCACCAAGAATGCATATACATAGCTTGGTACAGAAACGAAAATCATGACCGCCGTCGAAATGAAGTGGTCCTGCCACTTGTTCTTCTTGAGTGCGGCATAAATACCGAACAGCAGACCCAGCGGGACAGCGAAAATCATCGTATACACGTTGACCATGACCGTCGCGGGCATCTTGGACATGAACACTTCCCAGACGTCCTTGCCGGTATACAATGTCTCACTGACGCCCCAGTCGCCGCCAATCAGCGAGCGCTGGATGAAAATCCAATACTGCTCAATCAGGGGTTTGTTGTACCCCAGCGCCTCGCGGCGCATCTCAATCAGCTGCTGATCCTTGCCAAACTGCTCTGCCGGCTTGTCCGGCAGGAGCTTCACCAGCACAAAGCACATGGAGATGATAATCATAAACACCATCAACATGAGCAGGACACGCCGAATAACATACTTTACCATGCCGTAGCCCCTTTCCATTTTTTACGGCTGCATCCGTACTGACTTTTTCGTCAGCGATGTACCTTTTTCTTCCCCGGCGCAAGCGCACCCGCCACCGGGTGCAGCCGTAAGAAATGAAGATTTGCCTTTTTTGTCCGGGATTTTTGGATGCTGGATACAATCCTGCATCCCCTAATTGCGCGGAAAGCCTTGATTTTCCTGCATTTTCGTGCATCAGATTGCATACGTTTTTCCTAATGGGAAAAATCATCTGCATCCTGACTTTCCTTGCATTCAAGTGTAAACGCAAATGAATCCAAGGCAAGAACGCGTCCCGAAGGATGCTTCCCCACCTTGGCGACATTGTTTTCCCTATGATGCAATTTCTCCGGTGGGTCAACCCGGCGGCAGAAGAGGCCAGCTCCTCTGCCGCCGGGGACGTTTTCACCGTTTTCCGGATGACCGTCACCCGGAGGATTTTTCACCCGACTACCTGCCGAATTACTTGTAGTTCAGCACGCCGCCGTGTTCCGCCACGAAGGCGTCCCATTCCGCGTCGGTGTAGTTGTAGGTGATGTGCTTGATGTCGTTGCCGTAGGACATCGGGAAGATTTCTTCCTCGGTGTAGAAGTTAACCTTCATGCCCCTCAGAATCATAGACGCATCGTTCGTGGTGGGGATGAAGTCGTAGTTCTGCAGCAGCACGTTTTCCAGCGCGGCCAGCACCAGCAGACGATCCGCAGCCACGGTTTCGTCATAGCTGTAGGGCAGAACCAGTTCAACCTCTTCACCGGCCTCGTTCTTCACCTTGCAGGGCGTGCCGTTGGTGATGTTGAACCAGGACACCGCGTCGGTGGTCATCTTGCCCATGGACAGGTCAACCGTCACCATGGTATTGGAGTAGTCAACCGCCGCGTCGTACTGATACGCCGGATCCAGATAAGCCTGCATCAGGTTGTAGGGGTCGAACGTGGAACCGTTCCAGCCAACAAGGAACAGCATGTCAACCTGGTTGTTGCGCAGCGCGTCGCCGAAGCCGTTGCCAACCGTGTCGTCACGGACGAAGGTCAGCTTGCCTTCCAGCTTGGTGCCCTTGACAGCCTCGGTGTAGTTGTTCACGAGGAACTCGTAGCCGCGGTTGTAGGTGGTGGAAGACGCAGTGGGCAGACCGATGATGATCTGAACCACGTCGTCGTCGTCCATCAGACCCTTTTCGATCGCGATGTCATACGCCTTGTTGAAGTAGTCGCGAGCCATTTCGAGGTTGTAGCCGGTGATGGCGTCGATGGCGTCGTCGTTGGTGGCATACATCTTGCCTTCGCCAACTTCGTCGGACAGACCCCAGAAATCGACCAGAACCTGCTTGGCAGCATCGGTAGAGCGATAGAAGACAGCGTTTTCAACGTCGCCGACGATGGTGTCGCCGAACAGACCGAACGCAGGAGCGGAGCCGGGCACGCAGGCGATGTTAAACGCCGCACGATCCAGGGAGAAGGACAGCGCCTGACGGAATTCCTTCACGGTCAGGATGGTCTTGTTGATGTTTTCGCCCGCCGTCTTCTGGTTCGCGGTCAGCGCTTCCAGATTCGGGTTCAGGGTCATCGCGAAGACGGACGCGCCCTCAACGGTGTAGCAGTATTCGGAGTTCTCGTACTCTTCCGCGTAGTCCTTGGACAGGCCGACGCCGTCGAGCTTGCCGGCGAGGAACATTTCCATCTTGGTGGAGTCCTCAGCGACATAGGTCAGAACGCGGCGAGTCGTCTGATAGAAGTTCTCGTTTTCCGGCAGCGCATAGCCGTACCAGTTCGGGTTCTTCTCATAGACGATTTCCTTGTCCTGCTGGAAGGAGACCATCTTGTAGGGACCATAAGAAATGGTGGTATCGGCGGAAGTACCGTAGCTGTTGGTGTAAACACCATTCTCATACTTTTCGCACTTCTCGTACAGATCCTTGTTGACCAGGGTCATGCTCAGGTTGTACTTGAGCTGGAAGCCCTGCAACGGCTTGTCCAGAATGAAGACGAAGCTGTAGTCGTCCAGCGCCTGCACGCCGACTTCGTCAAAGGACATTGCGTCGTTGACCTTGCCAACGAACAGGAACTCTTCCCATTCCTGATAGGCGTAGTCGCCCTCAGCGGCGGCGTAGGCTTCCGCGCTCTCGTAGTTGTGCAGCACAGCGGTGATCTGCTGGAGCGTCTTCACCACGTCCGCGTTGACCTTAACGTAGCCGTCGGCGCCCTCGCCGCTCTTCAGCGCGTTGTAGAGGTCTTCAGAGAAGTAGCCCGCGCCGCAGTAGTCGGTCAGGCTGTTGGAAGACCACATGTTGCTGTTGGTCAGGGACAGGGCAACATCGGCGCCATTGTAGGTGTAGAAGCCGTCCTCACCCACGGTGAAGTCGGAATCCGCCAGATACTGCGGGTCGTCGGCGTTCAGCAGGCTGCTGTACGCATACACGCCGGACTTGGCATACGCTTCCGCGTTGTGAATGACCGTAGAGCCAGCGTAGAAGGAGTCGGCGCGGTAGTTCTGCGCCTGCGGGTTCAGCTGCTTCATCATAGAGTAGAGCACGTCTGCGGTGGTGATGGGCGTGCCGTCTTCCCACTTCAGGTCGTTGCGCAGGGTGTACTTCCACGCACGGGCGGTCGTGCCCTCGGGGATGCCCCACTTGTCGCCAACATAGTCAGCGGTAACGTCCTCAGGATCGCCCACGACCATGCTGGGCTTCATGGCATAGGAGTCCATCGTGTCGTTATAGTCAAACTCAAAGAAAGAATCCGTGATGTAGGCCAGCACAGCGGTGTTTTCCGTTTCAGTCTTGTACTGGTGCGGATTCCAGTTGGTGGGGAAGGTCGTCAAACTGCCGTTGTAGGTGTAAGACGGTTCTTCCGCGGTTTCAGCCATCGCGCCAACGCCGAAGAGCATGCACGCAGCCAAAACCAGAGAGAGAAACTTCTTCATGGTCAAACCCCTCCTTGAAATTTCGTATCCTATCAAATGATACGTTGTATCTATTATAGGGGAATTGCCGCTTCCTTGTCAAGTGTCTGCCGCTTGCAATTTTTGACCAATCTTCCTGCAAAATTCCCCACTTTCACAGCAATTCCTTGATTTGACGATGTGAAATCGTTTTCGCGCAAAATTGTTTTTTTTTTGTTTTTTTCGTTCTTTGCCTTGATTTCTCTGCCTTTGCGCCATACTTGACGTTTCCCGTTTTTTCACCTATACTATCCTGTGCAGTGAAAGGAGAATTCCTTTATTATGAATGTTGACTTGACCCATGGTTCGATTTTCCGCGGACTGCTCCGTTTTTCTCTGCCGCTGATGGCGGGCAATCTGCTCCAGCAGCTTTATAACCTTGTGGACACCTTCGTCGTCGGGCGATACTGCGGTGAAATCGCCCTTGCCGCCGTCGGCAGCGCGTTTTCCGTCATGATTCTGCTCACGAGCATCGTCACCGGGCTGTGCATGGGCAGCGGCGTGGTTGTCAGCCAGCTTTTCGGGCAGAAAGACGATGCCGGCGTGCGCAAAGCGGTCGGCAATGCGTTTGTGCTGATTGCGGGCGTATCAGCGCTGCTGACCATCCTGTCCTACGCGCTCCTGCCCGTCATGATGGCGCTCCTGCGCATTCCGCCTGAAGCGCAGGGCGTTCTCTCCCGCTACCTCTTGATTGTGTTCATCGGCATCATCCCGACGTTCCTGTATAACTTCGGGGCGTGTATGCTCCGCGCCGTTGGCAATTCAACCGCGCCGCTGGTTTTCCTGCTGATTTCGTCGCTGACGAACGTCGCGCTGGACTTTCTGTTCGTGGCGGTGCTGCCGTGGGGCGTGGCGGGCGCTGCCGTCGCGACGCTTATTTCGCAAGTACTGTCCGGTTTCCTGTGCTTAGGTTATGTGCTCTTCCGCGTTCCGGCGCTGACGCCCTCGCAGCACGACCTGCGCCCCGACCGTGCGCTGTTTAGGCGCATCTTCTCTGTCTCTGCCATGACCAGCATTCAGCAGTCCATCATGAATTTCGGCATCCTGTGTGTGCAGAGTCTCGTGAACAGCTTCGGTCTGGCAGCGATGGCGGCATTCACCGCCGGCGTGAAGATTGACTCGCTGGCGTACAGCCCCGCGCAGGACTTCGGCAACGGCTTCACAACCTTCGTCGCCCAGAATCAGGGGGCAAATCAGCCGCAGCGCCTCCGTCACGGCATCCGCACAGCGTTCCTGCTTTCCGGCGGCTTCTGCCTGATTGTTTCCGCGCTCGTGGCGATTTTCGCCGAGCCGCTGCTGCTCGTGTTCCTCAAAAATGCATCGGCGGAGTCTCTTTCCATCGGCGTAACGTACCTGCGCACCGAGGGGCTGTGCTACATCGGCATCGGCTTCCTGTTCCTGCTTTATGCCATTTTCCGCGGTTTGGAGCAGGCAGGCATGAGCATCGTCCTGACGGTGCTTTCGCTTGGGCTGCGCGTTATGCTGTCCTACGCCTTCGCGCCGCATTTCGGCATGATGGCGATTTGGCTGGCAATTCCGGCGGGCTGGCTGATTGCGGATATTGTCGGTTTCGTTGCCATGGGGCGGCGCGGACTAATGCGTTCCACTTCCAATGAAACGGGCAAAAGCGCCTGCTGACATCTGGATGGATTCGCCGCTTTGTGACAAGTTTGTAACACCTGCGCGCGCCCCTTGACGAATCCGACTCGGCGTTGTATGATGGGGATACTCAATAACGAAAGGATTGTGCGGAACGGGTATGAAGAAGGAAACGGATCCCAAGGCGAAGCGGAATGTCCTGTGGTGCAATGTGCTGATTGTGACAGCGCTGCTGCTGATTGTGGCGGTGCTGATGGTTGTGCTGCGGCGGAACTCACCCGCGAATGTAGACGCCAATGCGCCTTTGCTGCCCCTGACCGCAACAGATGCGCCGACCGAGGCGCCGACAGAGCTTGCGATCAGCACACCGGAGGCAGCGGTGACCCCCGAAATCACCGCGGCACCGGAAGCGACTGCCGCGCCGGAAGTCACAGACGTCCCCGAAGCCACCGCCACCCCCGACCTGTCGCAGGTGAAAGCATTCCTCGTCGTCACCGTCGGTGACAAAACGTATCAGCCGATTCCGCTGACCGAAGAGGGCTATTATCGCTTCCGCCACGGCGACTGCATCAACATCGTCCATGTCACCCCGACAAGCATCGACATGCACGAGGCGAACTGCGACAATCAGGATTGTGTGGAGCAGGGCGAAGTGACGCTGGAAAACAAGGACACACGCATTCTGGGCAACATGATTATCTGTCTGCCGAATCAGGTGACGCTCCAGCTGTACAGCCGCGACGAATTGATGGACTGGCTGACGACCGTGCAGGAGGACGCAGCAAATGAATAAGCAGCGAATCACCACAAAACAGCTTGCGCTGTGCAGTGTGCTGCTGACGCTGATGCTGGTGCTGGGCTGGGTGGAGAGCCTGTTTCCGCCGCTGCTGGGCGTACCGGGCATCAAGCTGGGTTTAAGCAACGGTGTGCTGATTTTCGCGGTCTACATGCTGTCCCTGCCGACGGCGTGGGTGCTGATGCTGCTGAAGGTGGTGCTGTCCTCGCTGTTTTTGGGCGGCGTGGCTGCGCTGCCGTACGCACTGGCAGGTGGTGTGCTGTCGCTGGCAAGCATGTGTCTCCTTTCGCGCATGAAGTGGATGCACCCGGTCACGGTCAGCATTGTCGGCGGCGTGATGCACAACATCGGGCAAATCGTGATGGCGATGATTATCCTCCACACGTCGCAATTGGCGTACTACATGGCTGTCCTGATGCTCAGCGGCATTCTCTTCGGCGCGCTGACCGGCGTGAGCGCCACGCTGGTGATGAAGCACATGAAGCATATCAAGTGGGGGAAATAGCGAAGGGGGGCAAGGGGCGACCGCAGACTTCATCTGTTTTCATGCTTTCTTGTCGCCTCCGCAGAGGCGAAACCCTCTGCACAACAAAAATCAACTAACACAGAAAACAAAAAGCAGGACTACCTCCACGCCGGAGACAGCCCTGCTTTTGTTGTGCGAATGAAACCATCAGAAGAAAAGGAAACGCTTCTTCTGATACGGTTCGCTTGACATGCCCTTGAAATCATAGCCCGTCGCGGCAATCGCAGCTTTCACCTGCGCTTCGTCCAGCGGATCTTCGGAAATGACCACCGTTTCACCCTTGCCGTGGGAGGAAGTCACCTTCTTGACCGCCGGGAAAGCCTTGCGGATTGCGTCGTTGACATGGCTCTCGCACATGCCGCACATCATGCCATCAATTTTCAGCGTCGTTTTTATCATCAGCCCTCATCCTTTCGACGAATGCAATATACCCCATCGGGGTATCTGAATGATAGCACCAGCGCGGCGGATTGTCAAGCGGTTTCGTTCGATGTGACTAACTTTTTTAAGGTAACACCGCACAAATGAGGTGGTGCCTTAGCGGATGCCCGACCAGAGCGCGTCATTTTCCGCTTGAAACGCTTCCCTCAGCGCATTTTCATCTTCAGTGGATACATCCTGTTCAAAAATCAGGATGCCGTCCATATCCGGATCATGTTCCCAGACCTGCAGGGTCAGCACATCATTGTAGTGCCGGACGGTATAACCATCCGCGTCGAACGTCCAGTCCTCTTTCTCCTCGCCAACCGCCCAGCGCAGCAGCACCGCCTCCGTCCCATCAAAACGGTACAGCGTTTCTCTGTGAATGCCGCCCGCCAAGCCGCCGTTCACAGAACTCCTTACAATTTTGTGTTCCGCGTCAAGGTCGTAATTCGTGAACGTCAGCGGACAGAGAACATACTGTTCGCCATCAAAAATGAAAAACTGGTAGACGAAATTGCTCGCGCCGCGCTGTGTCAGTATCACCACATCGTTGATGCCGTCGAAGTTGACATCCGCATAGGAAAGGTACGGGTCTTTCTCGCCGGACACGAAGCAGAGTTCCTGCCCGTTGTCCGCAATCAGGCGGTGGATGTATTCGTTCTCCGTCGTCTGCCCGATAATTTCCGCGCGGACAGGGGCGATGGTCATCAGGAGAAGCAAGGCAAGCAGGCAGAAACGGGAAATACAGTTCTTCATAAAGAATACTCCTTTCGCATTGGTGTGCTAATGAAAGAACGAATACGGGGCGGCAATTCATCCGCAGAAAAAAAGGAAATTTCTTCATCGTCTGAAATGGAAATGCTTGCAAATTACTGATGTTTGCGTTATAATGAAAATGGTAATTTATGATTCATACTATTCCCAGATAAGAATGCGCCAAGATGCGCGGCGAATTTTTCATTCTGGCTAACGTGAATGGAACGCAGCGTAGCAGCGCTACGCTAAGTGGAATGAGCGGACGCCAGAAGGGAAAAGGCGCAAGCAGATGGCGCAGATGAATCTGGAAATAGTATCAAGGTTTCTTGCTGGGGAAGTGGGGAAAGGGGTGTTTGCCACGGCGCACGAAGGAGCAGCGCAATACTGCCGCAAAGTGGACAAGCGTGAAATTCCGGTCTGTCCGATTTTAGGGGTCAATATTGCTGTCATCAACATGAATTGGCTGCTGAAATATTTGGCGCAGAATATTCATCAATTGCAGGGAGATTACATCTGCGTATCGAATGTACATACAACCGTCGTCAGTTACGAGGATGCGGACTACCGTGCCGTGCAGAACGGCGGTCTGATGGCGATTCCGGATGGCAATCCGCTGGCGCAGGAAGCGCGGCGGCGCGGGTATCCGCAGATTCAGCGGACAACCGGGCCTGACCTGATGATGGAGGTCTTTCGGCAGTCCACGGCACACGGCTGGCGGCATTATTTCTACGGCAGCACGCAGGAAGTGCAGGAGAAAATGATTGCGCGCCTGCAGCAGGAGTATCCGGGGCTGGTAATTGCGGGTACAGACGTGCCGCCTTTCCGCGAACTGACACCGGAGGAAGATGCGCTTGCCGTGGCGCGCATCAATCAGGCGCAGCCGGATTTTGTGTGGGTCGGGCTGGGAGCGCCGAAGCAGGAGCGCTGGATGGCGGCGCACCAAGGGCGTGTGCATGGGCTGATGATTGGCGTCGGCGCGGGCTTTGATTTCTTTTCGGGCAACGTGAGGCGCGCCCCGTTATGGATGCAGAAGCACAGCCTGGAATGGCTCTATCGCCTGATGCAAGACCCGAAGCGGCTATTCCAGCGCTACTGGAGCACGAATCTGAAATTCATCTGGAACGCGACCATCAGGAGAAAGTAAATGCAGCAAGCGACAAAACAGCCCGCTGTACTGCTGGTACACGACTATTATCAGGTTCCCGGCGGCGAGGATGTCGTTGTGGCGAACGAGAAGCACCTGCTGGAAACGCACGGTCACGCTGCGGCGCTGTATGTGCGGCGGAACGAGGAAATTTCGCGCATGGGAGCGCTGGAGAAAATCCGCAGTGCGCTGGGGATGTTTTTCAGCATCCGTACATACCGCGAGGTTCGGCGGAGCATCCGCGAAAACCGAATTTCGCTGGTGCATGTGCACAACACGCTGCCGCTGATTGGTCCGGCAGTGTATTACGCGGCATTGCGCGAGGGCGTTCCCGTGGTGCAGACGGTGCACAACTTCCGTCTGCTCTGCCCGAACGCGCTTTTCTACCGCGACGGTCATATCTGCGAGGACTGCACGAAAAAGGGGCTACACTGCGCGGTGAAGCACCGCTGCTACCGCGGCAGCCGCCTGCAGACGATGCTCTGCGTGCTCAGCACACGTTTGCACCGTGCCCTCAAAACGTACAGCCGCCTGCATTACATCACCCTGACGGACTTCAACCGGCAGAAGCTGCTGGCGCTTAAGCAGATTCCGCCGGAAAACGTGTCCGTAAAGCCGAACTTTGTGGAACCGCCGGAGACGATTGTGCCATATGCGGCGCGCGAAAATCAGGTGGTGTACATCGGTCGTCTGGATGCGCTCAAGGGCATTCGGCTGCTGCTGGAAGCGTGGGCGCGCTACGAGCGTTCAGGCGGGGGCATGAAGCTAATCATCTGCGGCACAGGGCCGGAGGAAGCATGGTGCCGCGAATATCTGACGCGGGAAAAGCTGAAGCAGGTGGAGCTGCGCGGCTTTGTGCCAAATTCGGCGGCACGGGCGCTGATGGGGCAGTCCAAGGCGCTGATTCTGCCAACACAGTGGTACGAAGGCTTCCCAATGACAATTGTGGAAGCCTTCAGCGCCGCCACGCCGGTGATTTGCTCGGATTTAGGCAACGCGGGTTCCCTGATTTCGGACGGCGTGACGGGCTTCAAGTTTCCGGCGGACTCGGCGGAACAGCTGGCACAGACGCTCAATCGGCTGCAGCACGCGGAATCCGTCAGCGAGGGCGCGCTGAAAACGTATCAGGAGAATTTCACGGCGGAAGCAAATTATCGTCAGCTGATGGCGATTTACAGCAAGGCGATGCAGAAAAGCGGCGAAAGGAACGAACCATCATGCGGCTGATTGTGGCAGATGTACGGAGCACCAGCACAGACGGCATTGCCGCTGGGCATTATTTCACCGTCGCGCAGAATTATCTTGACCTGTTCGGCGCGGAGATGGATGTGCGCATTGCGGGCGGGCCGGTGTACGGCGACCGCTTCGGGGACAAGCTGATTCGTCTGCCGCATGATTACATCGTGGGCAGTTCGGCGGTGCGCAACAAACGCGCCGTGTTCCAGAACGTGCGCGCGCTGCTGCGGGAAGCGCAGGATGACGTGATTGTCCTCCAGTGCAGCGCCGTCGCAACAGCGTATCTTGGGCTTGCACTGTTCAAGAAGAAAGAAACGCGGGTCTACGCCATCCAGTACAGCACCGACGGCGTCAATTCGGTGCTGAAGCGGGGGCTGTATGCGCTGTGCAGGCGGAAAATCAGCGGCGTTATCTGCCCCAATGCAGCCATTGGCGCGGCGTACGGGCGGCCGATGTGCGTCGTATCCGATTACATCAGCACAGGAACGATGCAGCCGCCTGTTCCGTATGCGCAGCAGCGCTATGATTTCGGCATGGTCGGGCTGATTACGTCGGACAAAGGCGTTGTTGAAGCGGCAAAGCAGCTGCGGAACACGCCGTATCGGGTGCTGATTGCAGGTCGGGTGCAGGAAGCGCCGCTGGAGGCGGAGCTGCGGGCAGTCTGCGCGGGCGCAAAGAACATCGAGCTGCGGCTGGAATACCTGTCCGAAGCGGCGTATGACGAGGCGATTCGCCAATGCCGTTACTGCATCCTAAACTATTCGGAGAATTACTCCCTGCACAGCAGCGGCGTTGTGTTCGATATTCTCTTCCGGGGCGTGCCGATTGTGGGCAGCCGCTGCGGGACGCTGCAAATGGTGGAAGCAAACGAATTGGGCAAAACGGTATCCAGCATGGCGGATTTTGCGCCGGAAAGGCTGCTGGATGAAGCCGTGCATGACCGCTATGTGCGCAACATTGCGCGCTACTGCCAATCGCAGGCGCAGGAGCGGGAAAAGCTGCGGGATTTTCTGACGCGGGGCGCGGTGGAATAACCATGCCGCACAGCGCAAAGTGAAAGGAGGGGCTGAAGCGTGAAGGTCATGTGGATGGGGAATATTATCCTCCCTGCCATTGCGGAAAAAGAATCGCTTCCCCCGGTGTATATCGTGGGCTGGCTGGTCGGGCTGTCGCGGCGGTTGACGCAGCTGCCGGATGTGGCGCTGACGTATGTGTTTGACGCGCCGAAAGTGCTGACGGGCGAAGTGGACGGCTACCGCTATTATGGGCTTGTCAACCCCACACGCCCTACGCAGCGGTGCGGCGAAGCCTACACCCGGCAGCTGGAGGATATTCTGCGCAAAGAGCAGCCGGATGTCATTCACCTCTGGGGCACGGAAAATCAGCACACGCTGGCCATGGTTGATGCGGCGGAACACCTGGGGATGCGCGAGCGGATTGTAATTTCCATTCAGGGGCTTCTGTCCATATACGCGGAGCATTATCGCGCTTATCTGCCGGAACACGTCTGCCACGGGCACACGCTGAAGGACTTGGTGAAGGGCAATATCGTCCGGCAGGAAGCAATCTACCGCCGCGTCGGGCAGTATGAACAGGAAGCCCTGCGCAGGGTGCAGCACGTTATCGGGCGCACCGACTGGGATGCTGCCTGCATGGCGGAGCTTGCCCCGCAGGCGGCCTATCATTTCAACAACGAAACGCTGCGGGACGAGTTCTACACCGGCGAATGGTCGCTGGACAGCTGCGAGCCGCACAGTCTCTTCTGCAGTCAGGCGCATGTGCCGCTCAAGGGGCTGCATCTGCTATTGCAGGCGCTGGCGATTGTCCGCAAGCGCCATCCCGATGTCAAGCTCTATGTAGGGCGCAAGGACTATGGACGCATTCCGCCGCCTGCGCGCAATGCCTATGAACGGTACATCCACCGTCTGCTGCGCGAAAATGACCTCTACGACCATGTTGTTTTTACCGGAAGCCTGAATGCACAGCAAATGAAGGAGCGGTATCTAAAAAGTCAGGTGTTTGTGCTGCCGTCGAGCATTGAAAACTCCCCCAATTCGCTGGGCGAGGCGATGCTGCTTGGCGTGCCGTGCATTGCGTCGGATGTCGGCGGCGTGCGCTGTCTGATGACGCACAGCGTGGAAGGGCTGCTTTATCCGGCAGACGACCCGCATTTGCTGGCATATGATATCTGCGAGATGTTCGCGCATCCGGAAAAAGCGGCGCAGATGGCGCGCGCCGGACGAGAACACGCTGGAAAAACGCATGATGCGCAGAAGAATCTGGAGATACTGCATCAGATTTATACGGAGATTGCACGATGAAATTCCGAATCACAAGGAACCATGTGGATGCGTTCTGCGTGCTGATTGGCGTGCTGGGCATGGGCTCGCTGTATTTTCAGGTGCTGCGGATGCCGCTGATGGCAGCCATGCTGATTGCGTCGATTCTGCTGCTGACGCGGGCGCATCATCCGAAAATCAGCGCCCAGAACATACGCCTGACGCTGCTGCTGACGGCGGCGCTGCTGCTGACGAGCTTCGTCAACCCGCAGAACGGCATCCACATCAACGATATTGTCATTTGGCTTTGCAACATCGGCTATGTGCTGGTTCTGCAAAGCTGCATCGGGTATCGGACGTATATGCGGCTGTATACCAAAGTCATGCTGGCAGAGGCGGTCATCAGCCTGATTTCCTTCGTCATCGGCGATTTGCTGTCGCTGCCGCTGCCGCTGCTGCACTACGAAGTTTCCAGCGTCAACGGATTTTATCTGACGCCTTATTTCACCTTAGGCTGGCTGAACATCCCGGTTTTCCACCGCAACGCGGGCATGTTCAACGAGCCGGGCAGCCACCAGATTTTCCTGAACTTCGCGCTGCTGTTCCTGATGAGCGACGAAACGCGCATGGGCATGAGCAAAAAGAAATACTGCTGGGCAATTGCGCTGCTGATCGTCACCATCCTCAGCACGCTGTCCACAACAGGCTTTATTTGTCTGGGCGTTGTGCTGCTGACGGTGGCATTCCGCAAAAAGGGCGGGAAAATGGCGCGCAGCATCAAGATGGCGGCGTTCATTGGGCTGGTACTGCTGTTTGTCATCGAGTCTGTCACGGGCGTGGTGGAAAACAAGATTATCGGACGAAATTCCGGCGGTTCGTTCTACACGCGGTGGAACGACACCTTCAGCGGCTTTGAAATCGGGCTGGAATCCCCCATTGCGGGGCAGGGCGTTTTCTCGGAGCGAAAGGCGGAAATCCTGCTGGAACACAGGGTGCAAAACATTTCCAACGGCTTTGCCGCCTTCGTCATGGATACAGGGTTGATTCTCCCGGCAGTTTGGCTATGGCTGATGTACCTCGGTATCCGCACCAAATTTGCCAAGGAGCGGCTGCTGTATGTGCTGGGCGTTTTCCTGCTGTATTTCCTGTGCATCAACACGGAGGGCGTTTTCCTGAACATACTGTTTTTGGGGCTGCTGGGCAAGTGGCAGCCGGACGCGGAGGACACGCCTGATCAGCAGGCAAATGCGCGCAGGCAGAGGAAACGCAGGAGGCGCTGCACTGTGCCGCCGGAAAAACTGCGCCTGACGTTTAACACGCAGCCGGAGGACGCGGCGCAGGAGCAGACGGGCGAAACAGGCGGAGAGGAATCATGAACACAGCATCAAGGAGCGAAAACACGGCGCGCAACATCGGCGTGGGCGCAGTGCGGCAGGTGCTCACGCTGCTGCTGGCTTTTGCCGTGCGAACGGTGTTTGTGCGCCGGCTGGGCGCGGATTATACGGGTGTCAACGGGCTGTACAGCAACATTCTGGCCATGCTGTCACTGGCGGAACTGGGCGTGGGCAACGTGCTGGTGTACAGCTTGTACGCACCGCTGCACCGGGGCGACACGGGCGAAATCCAGCACCTGCTGGGCTATTATCGTCGCATTTACCGCCTGATTGCGCTGGCGGTAGCGCTGCTGGGCGCGGCGGTAATCCCCTTCCTGCCGCTCATCATCAGCAGTGAGCTGCCGATGGCGCAGCTGATCGTCTACTATGTGCTGTACTTGGCGAACTCCGTGGCATCCTATCTGGTCATCTACAAAACGACGCTGATTCAGGCCGACCAGAAGGCATATTTGCAAAACATGGTTTCCGCCGCGGCGCTGGTGGTGCAGTATGCGGCGCAGATCGCGTGCCTGCTGATTTGGGGCAGCTATCTGGGCTATCTGCTGATTCAGATTGCCTGCACCCTCCTGCAGAACGCGGTGCTGAGCCATTTAGCGGATAAGATGTACCCCTTCCTGCGGAAAAAGCAGAAACGTGCGCCGATGCACCGCAAGCAGGAACTGAACGACAACATCCGCTCCATGTTTCTCTACAAGCTGGCGACAATACTCATCAACAACACGGACAACATTCTGATTTCCGTCATGCTGGGCACGGTGTTCGTCGGCTACTACTCCAACTACGCGTCGCTGACGACGTATGTGACAACGTTCGTCTCCATCGTGATTACCGGCATTTCCGCCAGCTTGGGAAATCTGAATGCCGAGAAGAATTCGGAAAAGTCGTACGCCATGTTCCGCAACCTGATTGTCCTCTTCGGGGCGATTACAGGCTTCTGCGTCGCCGCATACGGCGCGGTTGTGCAGGACTTCATCCCCATCTGGGTGGGCGAAGAATACCTGATGGACACAGGGACAGTGGCGGCGGTGCTGTTCACGTTCTACCTGAGCACCATCGTCGCGCCCGTGTGGATGTACCGCGAAACGCTGGGGCTTTTTCGGCAAATGAAGTATGTTATGTTTATGACGGCGCTGGTCAACATCCTGCTGTCCATCCTGCTGGGGCATTTCTTCGGCGTGGCGGGCATCATCGGCGCAACCGGGCTGGCGCGGCTCTGCACCATCTTCTGGTATGAGCCGAAAGTGCTGTTCCATCGCACCTTCGGGCGCAGTGCTGCCGCGTATTTCAAGGTGCAGGGCGGCTTGCTGCTGCTCAACGGCGCGGTGATGTTGCTGTCGCTGCTGCTGTGCGCGCGGATGGGGCATACGCTGATGTGGATTATCATCAAGGGCATCACCTGCGCGGCGGTGACGGCGCTCCTGTACACGCTGGCGCTGGGGCGGACGGCAGAATATCGCTGGATGCTTGAAAAAGGGCGGAGTTTCTTGCGCAAATGGAGGAAGAAGGCATGATCGATCAGGAAATGCAGCACTGCCGCAAAATTGTGCGTTTTGACCCTACCATTTCAACAGCGAATCAGGGAGATTTCATCATCCGCAACGCCTGCGAGCATGTGCTGCACGACTGCTTTCCTGTGCAGCTGTCCGTCGCCGTGCCGGTTCGGGACAGGCTGTCGAAAGTGTCGATGAAGCACGTCGGCAGTGCGGATTTCGCATTTGTCTGCGGGACGAATCTGCTTTCCTCGGACATGCGCCGCCAAAGGATGTGGAATATCCGCCTGCGGGACGCGGTGATGATGCGCTGCGGCGATTTGCACAAGCGGGAGCTGCTGAATTTCCGCCTGATTCGTGAGAAATTTCAGCGCACGCATATCATTTTGCTGGGTGCGGGGTGGTATCAATACCAGGACGAGCCGACAGGATACACGAAGCGGATTCTAAAAACGCTGCTGGATGGGCAGTACCTGCACGCGGTGCGCGACGAATACACGCGCCAGCGCCTGCTGAAGCTGGGCATCACGAACGTGCTGAATACGGCGTGCCCGACAATGTGGGGGCTGACAGCCGACAAATGCGCGCAGATTCCGACGCACAAGGCGGAGCGCGTCGTGACAACGCTGACGGACTACCGCAGCAGCCCGGAGCAGGATGCGCAGATGCTGACCATGCTGCAAAAGCACTATCGCGAGGTGTATGTGTGGCTGCAAGCCGTTGAGGACTACGCCTGCCTGCGCCAGATGGATGCGCGCGTGACGCAGAATTTGCACCTGATTCAGCCGAATCTGCGAGATTACACGGCGCTTTTGGCATCAGGCGGGATTGACTACGTTGGCACGAGGCTGCACGGCGGCATCCACGCAATGAACATGGGCTGCCGAAGCCTGATTCTGGCGGTAGACAACCGCGCAAGTGAAATCGCGAAGGACACGAATCTGCCCGTCCTGCCCCGCGGCGGGAATTTGGATGTGCTGGAGGAGCGCATCTGTTCCGCATGGGAGACGCAAATTGATTTGCCGACCACGGCAATTCGGCAATGGAAAAATCAGTTCCGCGAGACAGATGCAGAGAAAATGCCTTGATTTTCGTATAAAATGCGGCTTTCTGCGCGGTAAGTATTGACAGCCGACTTGTAATTTGTTACAATATAGCTGGAATTGGGAAAGAGATTGCTATATCCACCGGGAGCACTGCGGCTCGCCGCGAAAAGAAAGATGGAAAGCAGCAATCGCTTGCCATTGGCACAGCCATACGTCGTGCCGGAAGATTGCACGGAACAAGGAGTGAGGACGATGAAGGACAAAAAGTGGATGCGAAAGGCATTGTCTTTCCTGCTGGCTGTATTCATGGTAACGGGCAGTACGGGAACAATGCTGACGGCGGCTGCAGAAGAGCCGGAAACTCCGCCGGCGGAAACGGTTGAGGTCGTGCCGACGGAAGCACCGGAAGCAACGGATGTTCCTGAGGTAACGGAAATCCCCGAAGTGACGGATGTTCCCGAAGCAACGGAAGCGCCCGAAGCGACGGCTGTTCCCGAAGCAACGGAAATCCCCGAAGCGACGGATGTTCCCGAAGCAACGGAAATCCCCGAAGCGACGGATGTTCCTGAAGCAACGGAAGCACCCGAAATCGTGGACGAAGCAGCCGTAGATTACAGCCGCTCCGTGCTGGATAACGAGTTCTTTGACTCCGGCTTTGCCGCGACGTTCAGCAGCGCACAGCTGTACCTGAATCCGACGGGCGATGAGCTGGTTGGCCGGGTAACCGGCGTGGTGTATGTGACGCATCGTCCGCAGAAGGGTCAGCTGAATGAACGGATTTCCGTCTGCGTGTATGACCAGACGGCTGGCGTTGCATATGGCTATCTGGCGGCGGATGCAGTGCATCCTGTGCCGGAAGAGGGCATTGAGAATCAGCGTCACACCGGTGTTTTCGCGAGCGGCGTGGAAATGCCCTGTGCCCTGCTGGTGCTTGCGGCTGCGACGGAAGAACCCGTGCCGACCCCTGCACCCACGCCCGTGCCGACGGAAGAACCTGTAGTTGAGCCGACGGAAGAGCCCGTTGTCGTGCCGACCGAAGAGCCCGTTGTCGTGCCGACCGAAGAACCTGTTGTCGTGCCGACCGAGGAACCCGTTGTCGTGCCGACCGAGGAACCCGCGTCGACCCCCGCGCCTACGGACGTGCCGGATGACCTCGAAAACATCGACCGCGCGGATGTGATTATTCCGGGCAAACCGACGTTCGAAATGGACAAGGCGACGGCGGAGCTGGGCGAGAATATCACCTTCACCATCCACACGAAGAACGCCACCAAGATTTTGATGTACATTGACGGCAGCGTCAACCGCTACATCTACGACGTGCCCACTGACACATCGACGCTTACCATGTCCTTCTCCTCGATGGGGAGCAAGGGGGGCAAGCGCACCATCGCGTTCCAAGCCTACAACGGCAATACGCCCGGCGAAAAGTCCGCTGAACAAACGATTACGCTGACGAAGCCGTCTGTCAAGCCGCAGGTGACGGTGAAGGATATCGACAAGGCGACCGTGGGTCTGGGCGAAAACATCACCTTCACCCTGAGCGTCAAGAACGCCACGAAGGTGCTGATGTACATCGACGGCAGCGTCAACCGCCGCTTCGAGGACATCACCCCCGACATGACGGAATACACCTTCACCATGTCCTTCTCGTCGCTGGGAAGCAATGGGGGCAAGCGCGCCATTGCGTTCCAAGCCTATAACGGCACGACGGCGGGTGAAAAGACCTCCGAACGTGTTGTGACTGTCGCAAACGAAAGCCCGAACAAGCCGACCGTGACCAGCTGGAGTTTGAACAAATCCACGGTTGATTTGAACGAAACCATCACCTTCACCATCAACACCAAGAACACGACGAAGATGCGTGTCTACATTGATGGCAAGCTGAACCGCTACATCTACGACGTGAAGGACGGCGCGACGACATTCCAGATGTCCTTCTCGACGCTCGGCTCAAACGGCGGCGTGCGCACGGTGGCGTTCCAGCCCTACAATGGCAACACGCCCGGCGCTATGTCCGACACCAAGACGATTACCATCAGCGTGGCGAACAAGCCGCGGGTTGAGCTGCTGAAAATCAGCAATCCGAACGCGACGCTGGGCGAAAATATCACCTTCACCCTGCGCATCAAGAACGCCACGAAGGTGCTGATGTACATCGACGGCAGTGTCAACCGCCGCTTCGAGAACATCACCCCTGACATGACGGAATACACCTTCACCATGGCGTTCTCTTCGCTGGGGAACAACGGGGGCAAGCGCACCATTGCGTTCCAAGCCTACAACGGCGCAGTCGGCGGCGACAAGACCACCGCAACCACCATTTCCCTGGCGAGCGGTTCGTCTGCTGCCCCCGTGATTGCGAATGTCAAGATTGACAAGACGACCGCGGTGCTGGGCGAGCAGATTAAATTCACTGTTTATCTGGACAACGCGACGAAGCTGCTGATGTATGTCGACGGGCAGGTGAACCGCCGCTTTGAGGACGTAACGACCAGCATGTCGAAGTACGAGTTCACGATGTCGTTCTCGTCGCTGGGGAATAATGGCGGCGTCCGTACGATTCAGTTCCAGCCTTACAACGGCACGACCGCGGGCGAAAAGTTTAGGGCGTACACGATTACACTGACGACGACCGTGGTCAACAAGCCGGAAGTCGTCAGCTTCACCATGAATCCCAGCCGCGTGAAGCTGAATGTGCCGATGACGTTCACGGTCAACACCAAGAACGCGACGAAGGTCGTCCTGTATGTGGACGGCAAGGCAAATACCAGCTACCCGACGACTGGCGATGTGACGGTTATCGAGCGCGCCTTCGCTTCGCTGGGCAGCGGCAACGGTGTCCGCGCGATTCAGTTCAAGCCCTACTACGGAACGACCGCTGGCGAACTTTCCCCGGCGCAGTCCCTGACGCTGTATGTGACCGACGATCCGCTGACCGTGACCGTTCCTGCCGCGAAGCAGGGCGACGACCTGACGGTGACGTGGACGGCTGCTGGCGGCGCAACGAAGTATCAGCTGCTGCTGACCACGCCCGATGGCACGGCTGCGCTGCTGGGCGAAACGGCGGCGCTGAACTACACGGTGCCGGGTCTGAAGCTGCTGCAGCCGGGCGACTACACCATCACGATTAAGGCGCTGTCCGGCAATACGGAGTTGGAATCTGTCAACAAGGCATTCACCGTGACAGGCGACTTCGTGTTCGCGGTTCGTGACGACTCGACGGGCATTGTGGTCGTCAAGTACAACGGCACGGCATCGACGCTGACCGTTCCGAGCACGGTGGCGGGTCTGCCGGTGGTGGAAATCGGCGCGCAGGCGTTCGAGGGCAACACGAAGCTCAAGAGCGTAACCCTGCCCGCGACGATTGAAATCATTGGCCGCCGCGCGTTTGCGGAATGCAAGAACCTGCTGGAAGTCAAGTAAGGGTTCATTGGGATTACGAAAGCCGGGGATTGCTGGAAAGGCAGTCCCCGGCTGTTTTGCTGCGAAAAAAACATACTTGCGATTGACGTTTCCCTGCCTATCTGCTATCATAAGATAAGCGCCCGCTATATGCCGCACACAAAAGGAGGTATGCCCTATGGAGCAGCTTGAAGTTCTGACCGAAGTGCAGGATTTGCGGAAGGTTTGGCCGCATGAAGCACTGGATTTTACGCCGTGGCTGGCGAAGGATGAGAACATCGCGATTCTGGGCAATGAAATCGGCATGGAAATTGCAGTCGACGGAACAGAATCTGCTGTGGGCGATTTCAGCGTGGATATTATCGCGACCGATATTGCAACGGGGCAGAAGGTTATCATCGAAAACCAGCTGGAAGATACCAACCACGACCATCTGGGCAAGCTCATCACTTACGCCGCCGGAAAAGATGCGCAGACGATTATCTGGGTGGTAAAGCACGCACGCGAGGAACACCGTGCGGCGATTGAGTGGCTGAATAACCACACGGATGATGACATTGGCTTTTTCCTGTGCGAAATCCACCTGTATAAAGTCGGCAGCTCCAATCCTGCGGTGAAGTTCAGCGTGATTGAGAAGCCGAATGACTGGATTAAGAGCGTTAAAAAGAATCAGCAGCAGACAGAAAGCCAGCAGTTCCGCTTGGACTACTGGACAGCATTCAATGACTATGCGTATGCAAACGCGCAGTTCGCAAGGCAATTTGGCAAGCGAAAAGCATCAAACAAAATGTGGATGAACCTGAGCATTGGCTCATCTGTTTATGATATTTGCTTACGCGCGGTTAAAACAGAAAATCTGCTTGTTGTTGAACTGTATATTCGCGGCGACAAGGATCTTTATCATCAGTTATTTGAAAAACAGAATGCCATTGAGCAGGAATTGGGCGTTACGCTTGACTGGCGGGAACTTCCAGAAAAGAAAGCAAGCCGCATTATGCTGACACGACAGGTCGATTTTGACAATCGCAGCGCGTGGAATGCACAGTTTGACTGGATGATGGAGATGTCACTGAAATTCAAGAAGGTTTTCAAGAAATACCTATAACTTAACTACCCCACGAAAAAATCCCCCGGAAGCCCATACTTCCGGGGGACAAACTATCTTATTCTGCCTTTGCGCTCTCTCTTGTATAATTCAGCAGTCCGCCATAGAGGATGCAGCCCTGCTGGCGCGCGGTCAGCGGCATCAGCACAATGTAATCCTCGTCCTTTGTGTCGTTGTGCAGCACGAACGTGTCGCTGCCGCTTTCCACCGTCTCGCGGACGTGCGGCAAGCTCAGCGTGTCGCCCTGCGCGATGCGGTCGTAATCCGCCTCATTCTGGAACGTCAGCGGAAGAATGCCGTTGTTGATAAGGTTCGCCTGATGGATGCGGGCGAAGGACTTGGCCACGACAGCGCGGATACCCAGATACAGCGGGACAAGCGCGGCGTGTTCGCGGCTCGACCCTTGCCCGTAGTTCATGCCCGCAACGAGGATGCCGCCGCCTTCCTTCTTCGCGCGCGCCGGGAACGTCGCGTCCACGGGGGTCAGGCAGAAGTCCGACAAGTACGGCACATTCGAGCGGAACGGCAGGAGCTTCGCGTCCGACGGCGCAATGTGGTCGGTGGTGATGTTGTCCTCCATCTTCAGCAGCACCTTGCCGGAAATGGCATCCGCCAGCGGCTTGCCCAGCGGGAAGGGCTGAATGTTCGGGCCGCGGACGACCTCCACCGTGTCCTCTTCGCCCGGCGCGACCGGGGGGATGACCAGATTGTCGTTGACGGTGTACGTCTCCGGCATCGGGATGTCGAGGTCAATGTCAAGGCAGCGCGGATCCGTCAGCACGCCAGTCAGCGCCGTGACAGCCGCCGTCTCGCAGGAGACAAGGTAAATGCCGGCGGACTTTGTGCCGCTGCGGCCGTAGAAATTGCGGTTGTTCGTGCGAACGGAGACAGCGTTCGTGCGCGGCGACTGCCCCATGCCGATGCACGGCCCGCAGGCGGATTCCAGAATGCGCGCGCCCGCCGCAATCATGTCCGCCAAAGCGCCGTTGCGTGCCAGCATCGTCAGCACCTGCTTCGATCCGGGGCCGATGACAAGGCTCACGTCCGGGTGCACAGTCTTGCCCTTCAAAATGCGGGCAACACGCATCATGTCGGTATAGGAAGAGTTCGTGCAGGAACCGATAAACACCTGATCGACCTTAATCGGGCCGCACTGCTTGACGGTTTCCACGATGTCAGGCATATGGGGCTTCGCGACGAGCGGTTCAAGCGCGGTCAAATCAATGTCGAGGATTTCGTCATACGCCGCATCCGGGTCTGCGGACAGCGGCACGAAGTCCTGCTCACGCTGCTGCGCTTTGAGGAACGCATGGGTCACTTCATCCGACGGGAAGATGGAGGTCGTCGCGCCGAGTTCCGCGCCCATGTTCGTAATCGTCGCACGCTCCGGGACACTCAACGTTTTCACGCCGTCGCCGATGTACTCCATCACCTTGCCGACGCCGCCCTTGACGGTCAGCCGGCGCAGGACTTCCAGAATAATGTCCTTCGCCGCAACGCCGTAGGACAGCTTGCCATGCAGGCGCACGCCGACGACACGCGGGCACGCCAGATAATACGCGCCGCCGCCCATCGCGACCGCAACGTCCAGTCCGCCCGCGCCGATGGCAAGCATCCCGATGCCGCCGCCCGTGGGCGTATGGCTGTCCGAGCCGAGCAGCGTGTAGCCCGGCACGCCGAAGCGCTCCAGCTGTACCTGATGGCAGATGCCGTTGCCGGGCTTGGAGCAGTAAATGCCATGCTTTTTCGTCACCGTTTGGATGTAATAGTGGTCATCCGCGTTTTCAAAGCCAGTTTGCAGCGTGTTATGGTCAATGTACGCCACGGACTTCTTTGTCTTGACACGCTTGACGCCCATCGCCTCGAACTGCAGGTACGCCATCGTGCCGGTGGAATCCTGCGTCAGCGTCTGGTCAATGCGGATAGAGATTTCCGAGCCGGGAATCAGTTCACCGCTGAGCAGGTGCGCGGACAGGATTTTCTGGGTCAGATTCATCGCCATGAGGAAAGGACTCCTTTCATAATAAGAAAAAGCAGTTGCACAATGCCCAAACGGGCGAAAACAGCCGAATGAACAGCTTCATGATACAGGATTCGGCGCGGTGCGTCAATGCTTTCGGGCGGAAAGAACACAAAAAGCGCAGGCTATGAAAAACTCGCCGGATGTTTTAGACATACAGCCTCTTGACAACAACGCTCCTATATGGTATTATTTGAAGCAAACTACTATATAGGAGCATTTGCATGAAAATGAACGGCGGATTTCTTGTTACCAAAATAAAACAGCTTGGGGACCGGATTTTTGAGAAGATTCTCAGCGAAAAGAATATTGATGCGTTCAATGGAGCCCAGGGGCGCATTCTTTATGTGCTGTGGCAGGAGGATGGAATCTCGATCAGGTCACTCTCGGTCAAATGCGGATTAGCGATAACATCTCTTACGACGATGCTGGAAAGAATGGAAAATCAAGGGCTGATAAGCCGTGTTCAGTCTGAAA
>ERZ857745.1416-NODE-1416-length-29710-cov-16.176024_pt1 | contig 29710 bp, 30 predicted proteins | sample MGYA00519699_ERZ857745 | MGnify/ENA primary metagenome ERZ857745 (study PRJEB31778, sample SAMEA3449357) | human gut metagenome | biome: human gut; feature: human-associated habitat; material: faeces | place: United Kingdom | collected 2010/2012 ...
AAAGATCAAGTCGTCCTCGCAGACGCTCAAGCAGGAATACCTCGATACATACGAGGGAGGTGAATGACATGATAGGCAAGAGCTATGCAAAGATAGCGATTGTTGGCTTTGTGCTTTGTCTTGCAATGGTGCTATGTGCATCATTTGCGAGGTATAGGTCCGAGCAGTCGTTCATCGATGGCGCTGAAAATGGGTTTGGCATAGACGGGATGTATGTCAACGATGGCGCGACCAGGCCGTCTATGGCGATTCTTGCAGGCGAAGACATGGAATGGCAAATCTGTAATGACGATGGCTCTTGTCTGAGTGGTCGTTTGGCCGCAACGAGCGACCCGAATTCGTTCGATCTTCTCGACAATGATGGAGCGGATTGCGGTTCTGTTCACCTTTCATATGCATCGCGAGATGGGATGGACGGCATTCTCTACGTCTCCCACGAGACTGGCGATTTCAAGATGCGCAGGACTAACCGAGTGCCGGCTTTTATCGAGGAGTGAGAGTTCCCGGCGGTCTGCCGATCAGGCCGCCGGGGTATTGAACCCCGCATTCATCCGTACACACACGGATGAATGCGGGAAGTGTCCGGATGAAGTTGATAATCAAGGAAACAAAGCCGTTCTGCCTGGGACGGCTTTGGCCTGGACTTTAACTACAACATCGCAATCGACACTTATCAGCTCGCGCAACGCGCATGGCCAAATCTCGGACGCTGGTGCATGGAGGACCTTCGAGATTTACTGGACATCCAAAACGACGACGCACACCGCGTGCTCGCCGACAGCGAAGACGAGATGGCTGTCTACAATGCGATCAGAAACAGTGTGAAGTCCGGAGAGCTTTCTGTGGAACCGCCGCGCCGTCGCGCGAGCCGACTGGGCAACCCGGGCAATCTGGTCCCGGCTCTCCCGGTCGTATTCCTACGATATCGCCCCTAGATCACCAATGTGTCAGATAAAGAATGAGGCAATGGTTATGATCAAGCATACGGCGGATGCGGCGACTGCGCCTTTTTTCCTCTCCTTTAGTCCGACGAATAGGGTTGCCGTAAAGTAAAGGGCGGAAATGCAGTCTATGGCAAGCAAAACGAGTTCCTTGGGCGGTTTCAGCAAAAGGTCGCTAGCAAAGAGTAATGCAAGCAGGGCAAAGCCGATTGTGGTCAAGTATCTCGATTGATTTTGCGACAACATGGCAACTTCCTTTCAGAACATGCAAGTGAAAAGTCGGTACGATGTCATTGCGGTTGCAAAAAAAGCCGCCGCTAGGACCGGTTGTCACGAGACCGGCGATAACTTCAGCGGTGCCAGCAAGCTAGAGATCGCGCAGGCAAGCCTCCTCCTTCGCGTTCAGCTTGACCTTGTGAGGGACGGGGCGGTTATTTGCAGATCCGTGAGAATCGCACCACGCCTTGGAATATGAATCCGTGCAGCGTCCGCGCTCAAAAGGGATATATCGTAATTTTCGTCGTAGTTGTCTCCGACGTAGATCTCGCTGCTCTCGGCGGGAGATCCCTCGTCGGCATAGGCTGCCGCAACGGGCACAAATGGTGTCATGACAAGGGAGAGGCAAAGAGCTGCTGAGACGATGGGGGCAGGCATTTCTTCATGGCTGGCTCCTTAATCTGGCCTTTGATAGTTACTCGATGTCGCCTCCTTCCGCTTTATATCCGTTGCATTCGGCGTATTTCTTTAATAAGGCAAGAGGTTCTTCCTCTCCTTCGGATAAGCCGATGATGTTTCCTTGATCATCCAGTATGAATACGGACGGAATATGCTCAAGTTCATATTCGTCATACACGGTATTATCTTAATCTATGTATATGGGAAAGTCTCCTTCATGGACCGAGGCTGAAATCCTGTCCCATTTTAATGGACAAAGATGAGGGATAAGCATTGTGTTGCGGTTTGATATTGACGACGATTAAGGCGGCGAAACACGTCAGAGTCGCCAAAGTCAGTAAGGCGATAATGCATTTTCTCGGTTTCCAGCTCATGACAGATCCCTCTCTCATGGTGAAACGCATACGTTTTGAAACGGGATGCCGCTTCGATTCGTTCCGGACGCGGATGTGGACGTAACTGGTCTCGGTGCCAAGTGCGATTTCAGTGCTGTATATGACTTAACGGGAATGTCCGAGCAGTGCCGGAGTTTCCATCTGGATTGTTCCGACTGGAACATCAGCCCGAATACACTGCATAGCGACTCCAACAAGAACGTACCCGGCGTAATCCTTCCCAAGGCATGGCAATAGTCAAGATGCCGCAGCGGCAAGACAAAGACAGATTCCCGCGATAACCCTACGCTCAGCTCGTTTCTATTCACCCTGAGCGAAGGGAGTGTCGCATATGCATGCAGCGGCGCAGAACCTCCGGGGGGGGGTATCTCCTAGAGGTATCCGCCTCCGGAGGCCAAGGAATCATCGAGTACGTCCTGATCATCGCGGTCATCGGCCTGGTGATCGTGTTCGCGGGACCCGGCGTGGCCGGAGCCATCCGCAACCAGTTCAACCTGGTCGGCAACACGGTGAACAATGGGACGGTTGGCGGCGTCGAGGGAGGCGCATCCGGCGGAGGGTCTGCAGGTACCGATTCCGCGACCGTCCAGGCGGCTATCGCCAAGGACGCGAAGGACTGGACCCTCGAAGAGCAGAAGGCCGTGGCCGAGGACATCGCCGCGAAGGGCGAGGCATCGTCCGCCTTCGCCAAGGCGGAGGCCGCGATGAATGCAGGGACGAAGTTCTCGATGAAGCTCACCGATGGTCAGACGCTCGAGTACAAGATTATCGGCATCAACCACGATGACTTGGCCGATGGTAGCGGCAAGACGGGCCTGACGTTCCTCGCCGCCTCGACGGGTATCAAATCTCGCGTGAACGCCACCAACACCAATGCCGGTGGCTGGGAGAAGTCGGAACTCCGCGCGAAGATGAACTCCGGCGAGATCTGGAACCTGATGCCCTCCGATTTCCAATCCAAGGTGAAGCCGGTCAGGAAGCTGACGAACAACGTTGATGGAACCGACAAGAATGCCGCCGTGACGGCGACCTCGGACAAGCTGTTCATGCTCAGTTATTCCGAAATCGTCGAGACCCCTTATAGCGGCTGGTCTGGTTATTCTTGGATCGGAAACGAAGGAACCCAGTACGAGGCCTTCAAGGGTAAGGTGGCGAACAATTATTCGGGTAACGATTGCCTGAGTGTTGGCGTCGCTTGGTGGGAGTGTTCCTTGAATCCGAGCGCCTCTGCGCTCTTCCTCTATGTCAACAGCAACGGCGATCCGTCGTACAACTACGTCGCGACGAACTCGAATCGCGTCTGCCCAGCTTGGTGCTTCTAGATTCATCTGTTAAGCCCGCACGGCCTGTGCGGGCTTTTCTTTTGGCGGTTACTCGAACGGTTTGATGTTTGTGGCATAGGTTATCGGTTTGAGGAGAAATGGGGTCACACAGCGGCTCTCAGAGCGCCTGCCGCACTCCCCCGCCATTACTCCTGCGGCATCCTCGTATAGAGCCCATCCCGCTTGGCGTTTCGTTGCAACAGCCCACTTGTCCACCGATCAAGTGAACTACTGGAATAAATACAGCGACACGCTTGTTCGTTACAGTCGCTATATCTACGTAAATCGCCGCGATAAATACAGCCTGTATTCGGCTGTATACCAGCTACGCGTATGTAGATTCATATCGCGTTAATAAATCGGCTCAAGCGCGTGCAAAACGCGCAAGTAGCCGCAAAAGGCGATTATCGCGTAGGTAGATTTTTGGCACCCTATTGCTTACTGAAAATTAAACAACTGCTTAAAACAAAAAAGGTCAGGCACTAGGTGCCTGACCTGCAAACTTCTGGTCGGGACGACTGGATTCGAACCAGCGACCCCTTGACCCCCAGTCAAGTGCGCTACCAAGCTGCGCCACGTCCCGAAGCTTTTGTTTGTTGCTCTGCTCTCGCTCGCAACAGGGAGTATATTAACCCGAAACTTTGCCCTTGTGCAAGAACTTTTTTACAAATTTTGAAGCAAGTCCAAAATTGTATCTGCGAGCTGGGGTTTTGTTAACACGGGGAGTTCTTGCGTGCCCGCTGTGCTCACAATCCAGGCCTTGTTGGTATCGGTTCCAAAGCCCGAATCGGCGCGCGAGACATCGTTGGCGATAATGGCATCGCAACCCTTGTGGGCGAGCTTTCGCTGAGCGTACTCCACGACGTTATCGGTCTCGGCCGCAAAGCCGATCACGCACCGCTCTCCCTTTTGGCGCGAAAGCTCGGCCAAGATATCGACCGTCTCGACCAGTTCGATGCAATCCAGGCGCTCGTTGGCCTTTTTGAGCTTATGGTCGGCAGGGGCTGCGGGCGTGTAGTCAGCGACGGCAGCCGCGCAAATGGCCGCATCGGCCGTCTGAAAGGCGTTCTGCGCCGCCTGCAGCATCTCTGCGGCAGTTTGCACGCGTACGCACTCTACGCCGTGGGGAACATCGAGCGATGTCGGTCCCAGCACAAGCGTGACCGCAGCACCGCGGCGAGCGGCCTCCCCCGCCAGGGCGATGCCCATCTTGCCCGACGACCGGTTGCCGATGAAGCGCACGGGGTCGATCGGCTCGTGCGTGGGGCCGGCGGTAATCACGACGCGCTTACCTGCCAGGTCCTGAGGCGCGGGGTCGAGCACCTCGCAGACGGCCTGGACAATGTCCTCGGGCTCGCTCATGCGCCCCGTGTCCACGTCGCCGCAGGCAAGGTAGCCGCTGCCGGGTCCCACCACATGGACGCCACGGTCACGCAACGTGGCCATGTTGGCCTGCGTCGCCGGAGCCTTCCACATGCCGTTGTTCATGGCGGGTGCGACCACGATGGGTCGCGGTGTGGCAAGCAGCGTGGTGGAGATGAGGTCGTCGGCGATACCGTTTGCCATCTTGGCGATGATATTGGCCGTCGCGGGCGCCACGGCCACCAAATCGGGCTCCTGCGCCAGCGAAATATGGTGGATGGGGTCGGAGGGGTCGTCGAAAAGGCCCACCGCGACCGGCTCATTCGTGAGCGCACGGAAGGTGAGCGGGCCCACAAACTCCGTGGCATGCTCGCTCATAACGACCTTGACGCGCGCGCCGCGCTTTTGCAGCAGGCGCACGATATTGCACGACTTATAGGCGGCGATCCCGCCGGTAATGCCCAGCAGGATCGTTTTTCCCTCAAGTTGCATTGAATTGTTGGGTGCCGCCGTCATCGTTAGGCTTCCTTGCTGGGGAGCACGAGCAAGCGGTGGCAGTACGGGCAGTGCGTAATCTCGCTACCGTCGTGGTTGAGGTCGCTCATGGACGACGCCTGCAGCGCGGTGTGGCAGACCGTGGGGATGTTACCCTTGATGGTCTCGACTGCCAGGCCGCGGAACTGCTTGAGCAGACGCTCGTAATCGGTGAGTACGTCGGTCGGCAGCGTGGCGGCAAGCGCGGTGCGCTCCTTGGTGGCGGCATCAATTTGAGCCTGGAGGTCGGTGGCCTTGGCGCGGGCGGCCTTGGTATCGGCCTTCACGCCCTCCTCGAACTTGGCGATGATGGCCTGCGCACGGGCCTCGCGGTCGAGCGCCTCCTTGTGGGCGACTACGACGTCCTTGCGGGTGTGCTCGATCTTGTCCAGACGCTTGGCCAGGGTGGCGAGCTCGTTCTCCAGGTCCTGAACCTCGCGGTAGTCAGAGCCGTCAACGTGGCGCTTCTTGGCGGCCTCGATGGCGTTATTGGTCTGAATCTCGGTGGTGTTGAGGTCGTCGAGCTCAATGTCCAGATCCTTGCGCTGGGCGTAGAGCTTGGTCATCTCGGACTTGAGCTTCACATAGGTCTTGCGCTTGGAAGCGAGCTCCTTGAGCTCCGGCATATTGGCAAGTTCGCTCTTGTTGCGGGCGAGCTCCAAATCGATCTGTTGCAGCTTGAGTAGCGTAGCGCCGGCGCTCATAAGTTCTCTCCTTTTGTCACAGTCCACCATTGGCAAGGGTTCAGTATTTTAATCGCATGACGGGGGTCGACCCCGGCGTCAACTGCAGAGTTCATCAATATATCAACGAACGGCTCCTCGGAGCGGTCATGGCCGAGCAAAACCACTGGCAGCCCGCGCAAGGCAAGGTCTTGCGCCACGTGGTAGCCCGCCTCGCCCGTCACGACAACATCCGCACCGGCGGCAATGGCAAGCTCTCCAAAGTCACCCAGGGAGCCGCCCAGAATGGCAACGGTCCGGCACGGGTAATCGGCCTCGCCCCAAACACGGGGGTCGCTGCCAAACGCCGTGGCGGCGCGCGTGGCAAGGTCGCGCAGCGTGCACGGTTCGTTGAGCGTTGCTAACGCGCCCAGGCCGCAGGCCTCGGGCTCGTCCACATACTCCAACGAGCTCATGGGCTCAGCGCCCAGCAGCTCACTCAGGCGAACGCGCGCTTCGTGCGAGCGGTCCAGGTTGGTGTGAAGCGAGATGATGCTCACGCCGCAACGAGCTGCCTCGTACAGCGCAGCGCTGCACTGGGGACGCGCGGATGCGGCCGGACAAAAGGCCTCGGGCGCCTTGATATAGATGGGATGATGCGTCAGCAGCACGTTGGCGCCGGCCTCGAGAGCGCGGCGCACGTTGGCCTCGGTCGCGTCGAGTGCGCAGGCAACACCGGTGATCTCTACAGCGGGATCTCCCACAGATAGCCCAACATGATCCCAGCCCTCGGCATCCGCCTTGGGGTAGCGCGCCAGCAGCGCGCGTTCAAGTTCGGCGACGATCATGCGGCACCTACGATCGAGAGCAGCGTCTGGGCAAAGTCGTCCAGATCGCTCGGATTCACGCGGTCATCGAAGGAAATACGCAGTGCGCCCAGCGCCTGCTCGCGACCAATGCCCATGGCGCTGAGCACGTGACTCGGGTCCATGCTGCTGCTCGAGCAAGCCGATCCGGCCGACACCTCAAAGCCGGCGGCGTCGAGCTTGATGATGAGCTCCTCGGAGTCCATGCCGTCAATGTAGATCGATACCATGCCGGGCAGACGGTCGGCATGCGTGTAGTCACCCATGGTGGCGTGAATGCGCGGATGGGCCGTAAGCGTGGCGTAGAGCTTGTCGGAAAGGGCTTGCAGCTTCTCGCGCTCCTCGGCCACATGGGGCGTCAGCGTGCGGGCGGCAGCGGCAAAGGCGAGCTGCGTGCGCAGGTCCTGCGTGCCGGCACGACGTCCGGCTTCCTGTCCGCCGCCAAAGATGCGCGGACGCAGCGGCGTGCGGTTCTTAAGGTAGAGCGCGCCGGATGCCACAGGGCCGCCGATCTTATGCGCGGCAACGGTCATGGCATCGACGCCCAGCTCGGTGACATCGAGCGGAATATGCAAGTAGCCCTGGATGGCATCGGTGTGGAACAGGGCGCCCGCGGTATGCGCGGCGGCGGCCAGCTCGCGGATGGGCTGCACCACGCCGGTCTCGTTATTGGCGGCCATAATGCTCACGAGCGCGACGTCATCGCCAAGCAAGTCGCTCAGCACGGCAGGCTCGATGTAGCCCGCACGGCAGGGCTGCACCAGATCGACGGTAAAGCCGCCGGCACGCAGCAGCGGCAGGTTGTCCAGAATCGAATCGTGCTCGATGGCAGATACGATCACGCGGTTGCGCTTGCGGTCGTGCTGACGGGCGCCCTCGGCAAGTCCGAGGAGCGCCAGCTGGTTTGCCTCGGTGCCGCCATTGGTCAAGATAATCTCGGACGGGCGGACGCGCGCGCCAAAGCTGCGGGCGATCTCGCGACGCGCCACTTCTAGGCGCGCAGCGGCCTTGCGGCCAAGCGAGTGTAGCGAGTTCGGGTTGACGCCGGCAAGCTCGCTATCGTCGTACTCACGCTGTGCAAGGAGCGCCTCGGCGCGCATGGGCGTCGAGGCGGCATAGTCAAGATTCACGGGTATGCGGTTTTGACCTGCGGTCATGAGGGTTTATGCCTCCTGTGCGGCCTCGTTGCCCAGCTTCTGCAGCAGCGCAACCTCGGCGGCGGGATCTTCGGACTTAAATACGGCGGAGCCGGCTACGAGCACGTTGGCGCCGGCCTTGACGACCTCGGCGATGTTCTTAGAAGAAATGCCGCCGTCGACCTCGATCATGGGCGACACGCCGTGGCGCTCACACATGGCCGTAAGCTCGTGCAGCTTAGGCAGAGTGCCCGGGATAAAGCTCTGGCCGCCAAAGCCGGGGTTCACGCTCATCAGCAGCACCATGTCGACAACGTCTATGATGCTCTCGAGCACGCAGACGGGTGTGGCGGGGTTGAGCACCACGCCGGCCTTGATGCCGCGCTGTTGCAGATGCGTGAGCGTGCGATGCAGGTGCGTGGAGGCTTCGTAGTGCACGGTGATCATGTCGGCACCGGCGTCGGCGTACCAATCGACCGTCTCGTCGGGGTTCGACACCATCAGGTGCGCGTCGACCGGTACATCGGTGGAGCGCTTGACGGCCTTGAGGATATCGACGCCAAAGGTGAGGTTGCCGGTAAAGTGTCCGTCCATAACGTCGAAGTGCACGTAGTCTGCGCCAGCGATCTTGTCGAGTTCGCCCTTGAGGTTGGCCATGTCGGCCGAAAGGACGGACGGAGCGATTTTGATGGAACCCATGGTAGAAACCTTTCTGCGTTAATCGGTGAGTCCGTAGAACTCTTGAGAGGGGATGCGATGGGTAAGAATCTCGAGCGCCCTATCCAAAGTAACACCGTTGTAGAGCGTTTGCTCCACGGCAAAGGTGAGCGGAATGTCTACGCCCAGTGAACGGGCGAGCTCGCTCACACTCCGTGCCGCGACGGCGCCCTCGACCACCATGTGCGTACGTGCCTGGTACTCGTTTAGTGACACGCCGTGGGCAAACTCGTAGCCAAAGGTGCGGTTGCGCGAATGCTCGGAGGTGCAGGTGGCAATGAGGTCACCCATGCCGGCAAGACCCATGCAGGTCATGGCCTGGCCGCCGCGGGCGTGTACCAGGCGGCTGATCTCGGCCAAGCCGCGCGTCATGATAAGGGCAAGCGTGTTGTCGCCCGCACCCGAGCCGGCAGAGATGCCGCAAACGATAGCGATGACGTTTTTCATGGCGCCGCATACCTCGACGCCGGTCATATCCTGCGACAGGTAGATGCGGAAGGCCGTGGACAGGAGCAGGTCCTTAAAGGTCTCCCCTACCTGCGCGTCTTTGCTGGCGATGACGGCGGCAGAAAGTCCGCCGCGGCAGATCTCCTCGGCATGGTTGGGGCCGGAGAGCGCCGCCACGCGCGCTTCGTTGCCGATCTCGCTGGCAATGACCTCGCTCATGAGCAGTCCAGATTCGGGCTCAATGCCCTTGGTGAGGCAGAGTACCGGGGTGTCGGCGGCGATGAATGGGGCTGCCTGATGGCATACGCTGCGCAGGTGTGTGGAGGGCACGGCAAAGATGACGGCCTCGGCGCCGTTGAGCGCCTGCGCCAGGTCCGTCGTGGCGACGACGTTGCCGGGCAGCTCGTAGTCCACCAGATACCGGGGGTTTCGATGCTCGCCATTGATACCGGCGGCCGTCTGCTCGCTATGGGCCCACATGGTCACGTGCTCGGCTCGCGCGGCGGCAAGGCCGGCGACGGCGGTTCCCCAGGAGCCGGAGCCAATCAGCGCAACATTCATGACTCTCTCCTACTTATCGTCGGGCTCGGTGACGCGCTTGGTAAACGAGAGTTTGGACTCCTTACCGGCCATGAGCTTTTTGATGTTCGCGCGATGGGCCCACACCACGGTGATGCCGATCATCGCCATGCAAAACTTGAGACCCAGGCTGCTGTACGGAAAGACAGCGCAGGCGGCGATGGGAAGGCCGATGGCAGCGGCAAGCGAGCCTACCGACACAAACTTGGTGATGGCGACGGCCACGATAAACATGCCCAGCAGAGAAAGTCCAATGGGCCAGTACCAGGCGAGGATGACGCCCAGGCCCACGGCGATACCCTTGCCTCCGTGGAAGTTGAGGTACGGCGAGAAGATGTGGCCCCACACCGCAGCCAGGCAGATGACGCTAAGCATCCAGTCGCCGGGGGCTCCAGGCGCCATGATGCTCACAGGGAAGCCATAGCCCACGCCCGCGATAAGTGGACGGGCGATAAGGACGCAGATGGCGCCCTTAAGACAGTCGAGCAGCAGCGTGAGCGCAGCCACCTTGGGGCCGGCTACGCGCAGGGCGTTGGTGGTGCCGATGTTGCCGGAACCCGCCTTGCGAATGTCGGTGTGGTTGAACACGCGGCCCAGGATCAAGCCAAACGGAATCGCTCCGATAAAGAACGAGACCACGGCGCAGATGGCGGTCAGCAGAATCGGATTATGCATCCTTTTGCTCCTTCTTCCTAAAGAAGAGTCGAATGGGCGTGCCGGAAAAATCGAAGGTCGAGCGCATACGGTTCTCCACGTAGCGCTGGTAGGTGTCGTTGACCAGGTCACTGTGGTTGACGAAGAACGTAAACGTCGGCGGGTTGACGCCCGTCTGGGTCACGTAGTGCATGCGCAGGCGGCGCTTGCCGTCCACCACGGTGTGGCCAAACTCGCGCAGGTCGGTGAGGAACGTGTTGAGGCGCGAGGTGGTGATCTTTTGCGAGCGCGTCTTTTCGGCCGCGTCGACCATTGCCCAGATCTTCTCGACGCTGCGGCCGGTCAGGGCCGAGATGCGCAGGTACTGAGCCCAGGGAGCCATGACGCCCAGACGGCGGTCGACGGTCTCCATGCAGGCCTCGCGCTTGCGGTCATCGTCGAGCAGGTCCCACTTGTTGAGCAGCACCACGATGGCGCATCCGCGCTCGATGGCCAAGCCCATGACCTTCTGGTCCTGCTCGGTGACGCCCACGGAGGAGTCGACGACGAGCAGCGCCACGTCGGCGCGGTCGATGGCGCGTAGGCCGCGGACCATGGAGTAGTACTCGATATTCTCGTACACGGTGCTCTTCTTGCGAATGCCCGCGGTGTCGACCATGCGGTAGTGCTTGCCGTCGCGCTCGACGACGGTGTCGATGGCATCGCGCGTGGTGCCGGCGATGTTGGACACGATGGAGCGGTCGGCGCCCAGGATGCGGTTGAACAGCGAGGACTTACCGGCGTTGGGGCGGCCGATGATGGCCACGTTGAGCGCATCGGGGAACTCATCGGCGACCTCGTCCTCCTCCTCGGGCAACAGGGCCACGATGTCGTCGAGCAGGTCGCCCGTGCCATGGCCATGCAGGGCCGAGAGCGGCGTGGGCTCACCGATGCCGAGCGAATAGAACTCCCAGATGCTGTCGTTCTCGCGATCGGGATTGTCGAGCTTGTTCACCAGCAAAAAGACCGGCTTGTCGCAGCGCTTGAGCATGCGAGCGACCGACTCGTCCTCCTCGGTGACGCCGGTGCGGCCGTCGACAACAAACAGGATGACGGCGGCTTCCTCGGCGGCGGCGAGGGCCTGGTCGCGGATGGACGTGGCAAAGACGTCATCGCTCTTGAGCGGCTCGATACCGCCCGTGTCGACGATGGTGAACTCACGGCCGTTCCAATCGGCCGTGTGATACGAGCGGTCGCGCGTGACGCCGCGGGACTCATGGACGATGGCGTCCGAGGTCTGGGCCAGGCGGTTAACGAGCGTGGACTTGCCCACGTTGGGGCGTCCGACGACGGCGACGATAGGTTTCATCTGCTCTCCTTTAATGGGTAGGGTCAGCGGGAATAGTTGAATTGGCGGGCGTTATGCCAAGGATGTGCTCCAGGGTATCGAGCAGCTCATGCGGCATGGTCGATACCACATGAACCTCGGCGCCGCGACCGGTAAGGCTTGCGAGTAATTCGTCACGATGATACTCGTCAAGGGTCATACCATCGGCGTTGAACATGAGCTTAGGCACAAAGAGCATAACCCCCGATAGGTCCTGTGGCAGTTGCTCCAAGATGTCGCAGGCGACGATGAGGCCGGTCACGTCCACGTTGCCGCCAAAGTAACGGTTTTTGATGGCCGTGACGGTACCGGCAAGGCCGTGCGGTGATTCCACAAAACGCGCCACCGTATCGCGCGCGCTGGCACCCGAGAGGCACAGCAATCGCTGGCCACGGGCGGCGATTTCCTCGCGAACGCGGCGCAGGCGCTCGGTATCGGCGGCGAGCACGTTGTCGGTCTCGTCCAGATAGGATCGGATCATGCCGATGCCGTCGTAGTACTGAGGGTAGCCGTCGTAAAAATCGGCCTCGGGCGGCTCGATACCGGCGTCCAGATAGAACTCGTCGCTCATCTGGAACGTGTGGCGGCCAAAGCGCTCGTACGCGCGATCCTGGAAGGGTCGGATCATGGCGATGGTCTCGCGCGCCAGCTCAGGTTTGTCGCTGTAGGACCACGTAAAGCGGTTCTGATGCTTGGTAAAGCCCAGTGGCACAATGCCCAGGCTCGTGATCTGCTCGTGCTCCTCGCAAAAGCGCAGGGTCTTCAGCAGTTCCTCGCCGTCGTTCATGCCGGGGCACAAAACGATCTGGGCGTGAATCTCGATGCCGGCGGCCATGATGGCCTCGAGTACGTCCATGCCGCGCTGGGCGTTGCGGCCCATCATGCGGCGGCGCACATCGGGGCTCACGGCGTGGACCGACACGTTCATCGGACTCATGTTGCGATCGATAACGTTTTGCACATCCTCGTCGGAAAGGTTCGTGAGCGTGACAAAGTTGCCCTGCAAAAAGCTCAGGCGGTAGTCGTCGTCGCGGATGTAGAGCGTGGAGCGACCGCCCTTGGGCAGCATCGTCATAAAGCAGAACACGCAGGCGTTTACACAGGTGCGCATGCCATCGAAGATGGGGCCATCGAACTCCAAACCCCAGTCCTCGCCGGGAAAGCGGTCGAGCTCGACGGGGGTGACGGTGCCGTCGCGCGGATCGAATACCTCCAGCTCGACGGTGTCGTCGTCTGCCTCCCAGAGCCACACGATCATATCGGTCAGCTGCTCGCCGTTGACCGTGAGCACGCGCATACCCGGCTCGATACCCACATCCCATGCGGGCGATTCGGGACGCACGTTTTTAACGAGCGCGCCCTCACCCGGCTCGGGGTCGCGGCTGCGCCCGTAATCGGCCACCTCGGCGGCGTATGCGGGTACGGTCTGGTCCATGATTAGCGGCAAAGCTCCTTGATGCGCTCGACGGCGCGCTCGATATGTTCTTGCGGAGTGGAGGCTCCGGCGGTGATGCCGATGTGGCGCGCGTTGGCAAACCATGCGGCCTCAAGCTCGGAAGCCTCCTCGATGTGATGCGTGTGCTCGCAGACGTCAGCGCAAATCTGTGCCAGGCGGCGGGTGTTACCCGAGTTCTTTCCGCCCACGACGACCATGCAGTCGCAGCGGTTGGCAAGTGTGGCGGCCGCCTGCTGACGCTCGCTCGTGGCCGCGCAGATCGTGTTGATCACACGCAGCTCCTGCACGCGCGGGGTGATGGCAGCCACGACTTCGGCCAAGTTCTGTGCGGTCTGGGTGGTCTGCACAACGAGGCCCACCTTGCCCTTGAGCGACAGCGCGTCCGCATCGGCGGAGCAGCTCACGACCTGCGCGTCATCGCCGGCATGGCCCAGGATGCCCTCCACCTCGGGGTGGCCCGGCTCGCCCACGACGATCACGCGGTAGCCCTCGCGTACCAGGCGCTCCGCCGCCACGTGAACCTTCTTGACGTAGGGGCAGGTGGCATCGACTACGTCGAGGCCACGCTCGCGAGCAGCATCGACTACCTGCGGCACCACGCCGTGCGCGCGAATGATCACGGTGCCCGATGCGGCGCCGTCCAAGGTCTCGGCCAGACTGACGCCCGCCTCGGCAAGCTCGCGTACCACGATGGGGTTATGGATGAGCGGGCCCAGGGTGTGGACCTGAGCGCTCTCCCCCGCCTGCGGGGCGGCCGCCAGGGCCATATCGAGCGCACGCTGCACGCCGTAGCAGGTGCCGGCGTGGGCAGCGATTTCGATGATGGGGGCGACTGCTTTGCCGGCAACGGCCTTGACGGTGTTCATGACTTTCTCGCCCATGGCTAGAACCTACCCGGGTGCTCGGCGCAGAGGTCATCGCGCATGGCGTAGACGCGACTCATGGCCTCGGACTCAAACCATGCCAGGCGCTCCTTGCGCTTGAGCTCGGCCGGCGCGTCGGAAAGCGAGATGGCCTTGCCAGCGCGGATCCAGCACTTTTTGGGACGCATGAGCTTTTTGCCCGCAGGCGTAATATCGGACCAGCCGCAGATGGCGAGCGGGTTGACGGGCGCCTTGCCCATCTGGGCGATGAGCGCAAAGCCGCCGTGGACCTCGGGTTTGATCTCGCGCGAGCGAATACGCGTGCCCTCGGGGAAGATCAGGACGTCCTCGCCGCGCTGCAGCGCATGCTGAGCGGCACGCAGGCACTTCATGTCGGCAGTGCCGCGCTCGACGGGAATACCGCCCACGCGGCTAAAGGCCCAGCGCACGATCTTGCTCTTAGCAAATTCGGACTTAAAAATGGGGCGAATGCGGCGGCCGCCAAAGAACAGTGCCGTCTCTACAGCCAGGAGCTCGGCCATCGAGGTGTGGTTGCAGATGACCACGCTTCCGCGGCCTTCCTGGCGCTCAAACAGCAGGTCGCCGTCCTCGATCTTCCAGCGCCACATGAGCTTGGAGAAGACCCACAGGATGCCCATGACCACGGCGACGGTGCCGCGGATGAGCGCGGGGAACTCGGCGTAGGGGGCGTTGTAGTAATCCTCGGGCGTCTGCTTAAACAGGCGCATGGGCTACCTCCTTTGGTTGATGAGGTCCTCGATTATCGAGACGACCTCGTCGATGGTGTGAGCGGTGGAGTCGACGTGCACCGCGTCCTCGGCGGGTACGAGCGGCGCGACCTCGCGACTGCTGTCGAGCTTATCGCGCCGCTTGAGGCCGTCGAGGGTTTCGTCGACCTCGGCCTCGAGCTGCTCTTCGGTGAGCGGCTGGGCTTCGTTTTGGTGGCGCTGCAGCACGCGGCGACGGGCGCGCTCGCGCGGGTCGGCGGTCAGGAATACCTTGACCTGAGCGTTGGGGAACACGACGGTTCCGATGTCGCGACCCTCGGCGACAATGTCGCGGTCCTCGGCGGCGCGGCGCTGGTGGATGAGCATGGCTGCGCGCACGCCTGGGTAAGCCGAGACCTTGGACACGTTGGCGTCAACCTGCGGGGTGCGGATGGCAGCCGAGGCGTCCTGGCCGTCGATGGTCAGGCGCGTGTCCTCGCCGGTGCCGTTGGTAAAGCGGATCTCGATCTGCTCGGCGAGGGCGTCGATGGCCTCCTCGTCGTCCAGGTCGATGCCGCGGTCGAGCGCGGCGAAGGTGACGGCGCGATACATAGCGCCCGTGTCGAGCTTGTTAAAGCCCAGCTGGCGGGCGATCTCCTTGGCGATGGTGGACTTGCCGGAACCGGCGGGGCCGTCGATGGCGACGATCATGCAATGCTTCCTTTCGGTGGTTGACGTGCTGGTATGGGACGCGGGCGCTGTTGCTTGGCGTACTCACTAACCCGTGTAGCGCTCGCGGTAGGTGTTGCGCTTGGGTGCGGAGCCGTGGCTGCCGTGGTGACGCGTGCGGCTCGCGCTATTGGTCGCCGGCGCGACGCCGCGCTTGGAGCAGGCCTGCTTGGGCGGAATACCTCCGTCCTTGAGAATCTGCACCTCGCGGTCGGTGAGTTCGCGCCACGAGCCCTTGGCCACGTCTTTGAGCTCCAGGCCGGCAAAGTTACAGCGGTGCAGGCGGATCACCGGGTGGTGAATCTTGCTCAGCATCCGCTTGACCTGGTTCTTGCGTCCCTCGCGGATGATAACCTCCACGGCGGTGGTGCCGGGCTTGACGCCCTGCGGAGCCACGGCCTCGGCCTCGCGCGCGTTGATGACGCGGCAGATTGCCGGCTGGCACAGGCCGTCGTCGAGCTCAATGCCGCGACGCAGCGGGGCGAGATCACGGTCGGACAGACTGCCGTCCACGAGCGCCTGGTAGGTCTTGTAGACGTGCTTGCTGGGGTGCAGCAGGTCCTGCGACAGGTCGCCGTCGGTGGTAAAGAGCAAAAGACCCGTGGTGTCGCGGTCCAGACGACCCACCGGGAAGAGCCCCGGAAAGCGGTCACGCGGTACCAGGTCGGCCACGCAAGGGCGCTCCTGCGGATCGCTCATGGTGGTGAGGTAGCCGGTCGGCTTGTAGAGCATCAGGTACGCGGCGCCCTGGTTGAGTTTGACGGGCATGCCGTCGACCTCGATGTGGTCGCGGTCGACATCGACCTTGGTGCCCAGCTCGGTCGCGACCTGACCGTTGACGGTCACGCGGCCGGCGGTCATCAGATCCTCCGAGCCGCGGCGGCTCGCCACGCCCGCGCGCGCCAAAAAGCGCTGCAGGCGCATGGTGTGCGGGTAGACGGGCTGGGCACCGCCCGCGGACGCTGTGGTGTCCGTGGTGCTTGCAACGCGCGTCTCCCCTCCTTCGTTAATCCTCGTCATGTATATCCTCCGAGGTATCGACGGTGGCCAGCAGCTCCTCGTCGTCGGTGTCCTCAACATCGGTATCGATCAGTTCGCGCTCTTCGTCCAGGTCCTCGGCTTGCTCTTCGAGCGTAGACTGAATGCTGCGGCCGCTCAGGCGTTCGCGGATAAACTGGCGCGACTGCTCGTCGGGGGCAAACTGCTCCAGATCGGGCAGGTCGCGGGTGGAGCGCAGGCCGAACTTTTCCAAGAAGGCGTTGGTCGTGCCGTAGATGATGGCCTGACCGCGTTCGGGGTCGCGGCCGAGCTCGCGCACCAGGCCCTTGTCCACGAGCGACGCGATGACGCCGTCGGAGTTGACGCCGCGGATGCCCTTGACCACCTCGCGTGTGACGGGCTGGTGGTAGGCGATGACGGCCAGGGTCTCGAGCGCCGCCTGCGACAGCTTTTGCGTGTCCCAGCTCAGCACATAGGCCTCGACCACGTCGTGGTAGGCGGGGTGCGTAAACAGGCGCCAGCCACCGGCGACCTCGCGCAGCTGAAAGCCGCGGTTGGCCTCTTCGTACTCAACCTTGAGTTCGGCCAACAGCGACGCGCACTCGCCCGGGGCGATATCCAGCGCACCTGCCAGCTCGGGTGCGCTCACGGGATCGCTCGACACCAGCAGCAGCGCCTCGAGGGCGCCTTTGAGGCTGTTTGCCTCCAGCGTGGAAAGGTTCGACATACTAGCGTCTCCTATTCGGTGAGCTCGGGGCCCTCGCCGGGCACGTATGCCTCGGCGCCCTCGACGCGGTTGATTTGAATGGTTCCGAAAATCTCGTCCTGGCTCAGCGTAAGTGAGCCGCGCTTGGCGAGCTCCAGCATGGCCAGGAAGGTGACGACGAGCTGCTCAGTGGTGGCGTCGCCGTCCAACAGTTCGCGGAAGGTGCAGGTTTGGTGCGCCATGGTAAAGCGATCGACCGAGGCCACTGTCAGGTCGAGTGGCACACGATGCGGTGCCACGTGCTCGGCCTCCAGCAGGAAGGTCTGGCGCTTGCCGTCCAGGTCGGCGCAGATGACGGCGAGGCCGCGCAGGGTAATGCCGGCCAGATAGTCGGGCATAAGGCCCAGAAACTCGGGGTCGGGGCCGGCTACGCGCGGATGCATGCGGCTTTCGGCCTGCATGCGAGCACCAAGGGCCGCGGCCGCGCCCTTAAACTGCTTATAGGCGATCAGGCGCTGGATCAGGACCTCGCGCAGGGCATCGCCGTCGAGCGCACTGAGTTCCTCGAGGTCTTCGTCGTCCTCGTCATCGTCGTCTGTCTTGCGCGGGGCCTCCTGGGGCACCAGCGAGGCGGCCTTGATATCCAAAAGGGTTGCCGCGACTAGCAAAAAGTCGCTCGCCACGTCCAGGTCCAGCGCCTCGATGCGCTCGGCCTCGGCAAGGTATTGCTCGGCCACCTCGCTGATCGAGATGGCGCCGATATCAACTTTTTGGCGGGTTACCAGCTGAAGCAGCAGGTCGAACGGTCCGCTGTAGACTTGCGTCGACACGCGATACGACATCTTCGACCTCCTTTGACGGCGCCTTCGCGGCGCGGTTTGGGTGCATGTTTCTACCGTTTTGCACGGTCGACCTGTAAGTTTACCTTAGATACCGGCGATTGCGAAGTTGAGCAGCCACTCGGCCAGCGGATACACGGTAACGTCGAAATAGCGTCCGATCACATCGATGCCGGTCCACATGGGCAGCAGGTATAGCACCAGGATGAGGATGGGCATGGCGTATTGCTGCAGACGATAGTAGTTGGCGAGCGCCTTGCCCTTGAGGAACGGTACGATGATCGATGAGCCGTCGAGCGGCGGGATCGGGATGAGGTTAAAGAACGCGAGCGACAGGTTGACCACGATAAAGGCGGCGCCAAAGTTCATGATTTGGGATGCCACGGCAAAGGACATGCTGGTGTAGAGGTTGCCGTACGCTGCGTGCATGAGGGCGGCTGCGAGACACGCGAGCGCGATGTTCGATGCGGGGCCGGCCGCGCTCACCAGGACCTCGTCGCGTTTGGGGTGCTTGAGGTTATTGAGGTAGACGGGCACGGGCTTGGCAAAGGCAAACACCGGGCCGCCGGCGGCGAGCATCAGCAGCGGCAGGAGAATGGTGCCAAACGGGTCGATATGGTTGAGCGGGTTGAGCGAAACGCGACCGCGCGAACGGGCCGTCTTGTCGCCGAGCGCCCAGGCCGCGGCGGCGTGCGCGCTCTCGTGGATGACGATGCCGACGATGACGGCGACGGCGCTGGCGAGCAGGTTCATGAGGTAGCTGCTGGACATGTCACTCCCCTAGCGAACGCGACGCGAGGCGCGCGTGAGCAGGTAGTCGGCCACAAACAGGATGACGGCCACGATGGCGTAATCCAAGCGGAACACGCCGCCAAAGGGCGACGTGATGACGCCGTAGCCGGCGATGGCGCTCGGCAGTGCACGCGAAAGCTCGACGACAAAGCCCACAATCTGCAGCTTGGCGGTGAGGCCGTTAAAGCACAGCAGCACGGTCATCGCGCTCATAAGGATGCCGCAGATGCGACAAGCGATGGCGATGATGCTCATCGCCACGGCAGCGGCCTTACGAGAGTTCACGCGCGGTCTCCTCTTCGATCTGGGTGGAAAGCTCCAGCCATTCGTCCTCGAGCTTGGGCAGCTCTTGCTTAAGGCCGTTATATTCCCCCAGCGCGGCGTTGAACTTGTCCTGATCGGCATAAAGTTCTTCGCTTGCCATCAATTCCATAAGCTCGTCATAGCGGGCGCGCTTCTTGTCGAGCTCCGCCTCGATCTTCTTTAGCTGGTTGCGCACGCCCTTGAGCTTTTTGTTGAGCGCAGCGCGGGCCTGGGCCTCGGCGCGCTTTTGCTCCTTGGTCTTTTTGCCCTCAGCCGGCTTGGGGGCCGCGGCACTGGGCTGGGTGGAGCTGGTTGCCTTGGTTACGGCCGGTGTGCTCTCCCCTGCTGCCTCGGCGGCGGCTCGGGCTGCGAGGTCCTCGCGCTTGTAGAGGTAGTAGTCGTAGTCGCCGTCATAGACCGTGACCTTGCCATCGCGGATGTCGATCACGCGGTTGGCCACGGCGCGTACCAGGTGCTCGTCGTGGCTGATCAGCACGATGGTGCCGGGGAAGTTTTGCAGGGCGTTCTCGAGCATGTCCACCGAGTCGATGTCCAGGTGGTTGGTGGGCTCGTCCAGGCACAGGAGCGCTTCGGGGGCAACGAGCATCTTTGCGAGCGCCAGACGCGCCTTTTCGCCGCCGGAGAGGACGCGTACCTGTTTTTCGATCGCGTCGTTGTCGCTAAACAGAAAGGCGCCCAGCAGGCTGCGCTGCTGCGGCACGGTCCACTTGGGCGTAACGGTGTCGATCTCTTGTAGGACGGTGTTGGACTCGGTCATGCCCTCGAGCGCGTGCTGGGCATAGTAGGCGACGCCGACGTTGGTGCCCAGATCGCGGGTGCCGGTGGTGGGCGGCTCCAGACCAGCGAGGATCTTCATGAGGGTGGACTTGCCGGCGCCGTTAGGGCCGACGAGCGCTACGTGCTCGCCGCGGTAGAGCTTAAGGTCAATATCGCTGTAGATGTGCTTGTTGCCGTAGGACTTGGACACGCCCTCCAGGCCCACGACCATGTCGCCCGAGCGTGGCGGGTCTGGGAACTTAAAGTCGATGTGCTTGTGGCCCTCGGGCAGGATGACGAGCTCCTTTTTGATCTGCTCGATCTTGCGGATGCGCTCCTGCGCCTGGGCGGCCTTGGTGGGCTTGTAGCGGAACTTGTCGACGAAGACCTGCATGTGGGCGATGTCGCGTTCCTGGGCAGCGCGCTTGGCGCGCATCTGTTCCAAATTGTCCTCGCGCTGCTTGAGGTAGCTGCTGTAGTTGCCGGTGTAGGTGGTCACGCGGCGGTTTTCGAGCGCGGCGACGTGGTCGACGCAGGCGTCCATGAAGGCGCGGTCATGGCTGACGATGAGTACGGCGCCGTCGTAGTTGGCGATAAAACCGCGCAGCCATTGGACACTTTCGAGGTCCAGGTGGTTGGTGGGCTCGTCCAGAAGCAGCAGGTCGGGGTGGCGCAGGAAGAGCTTAGCCAGCGCGATACGCATCTGCCAGCCGCCCGAGAACTCGGAGCACGGGCGCTCAAAGTCGGTAACCTTGAAACCTAGGCCGGACAGGATCTTGCGGGCGTTGCTCTCGAGCTCGTAGCCGCCCAGATGCTCAAAGCGGTCCTGGACCTGGCCGTACTCGTTAAGGAGTGCGTCGACGTCCTTGCCCCGCTCGGAGAGCTCGGTGATCTGGGCCTGCAGTTCGTTGGCGCGCTCGCCCATGCGGCGGATTTCCTTGGCGGCGTCCATGACCTCGGCAAGGATGGTGGTGTCCTTTTGCTCCAGGTTGGTTTCCTGCTCAAGGTAGCCCACCTGGCAGTCCTTGGCGTACTGGACCTGGCCGGCGTCCGGGCTGTCGATACCCATAATGATCTTGAGCATGGTGGTTTTGCCAGCGCCGTTGGGTCCCACGAGCGCAAAGCGCTCGCCGGGGTTGATCTGGAAGGACGCGCCGCTAAAGAGGACGCGCGCGCCGAAGCTTTTTTCGATCTTGTCGACCAGGAGGATCATGGTGCCGCCTTTGACCTTGTGTGCCTATATGAAAAAAGGCCCCAACTTGCGTTGGAGCCTCATTCAATGCTCGGGTGGAGACGAGGGGGATCGAACCCCTGACCTCTTGACTGCCAGTCAAGCGCTCTCCCAGCTGAGCTACGCCCCCGTGCGAAGAAGTACTATACGGGAACTCGGACGGCGATGCAAGGACAATTTCGGAAAAACTTTCGCGGGCCCCGGCGCGGGGGCTGGGCCAGCCCGGGACGCCTGCCCCCCGCACGGCCCGTACGCCGGCCGACTTTGCGCGCGGAACACGACTCGCCCCGCGCAACCGGGTTTCCTGTGCGCCGCCAGCCCCATAATCGGGTCCGAATTCGAACCGCCCCTCCTCTGCGCCTCAGAACTTTGCCGGTTTACTACGATGAATCAGGAATATTCGATCACACACGCCTTTTCGCGTAACTGTCGGGCTCTCTACCTGCGGTTTTGCAAACGGAGAGCACGCGGTGCTCGGGAATCGCCGATCCGTCGTAGTAAACCGGCATGGTTTTGAAATACATCAGGTTGATTTCACAGCTAAATGTGTTGGAGCACTGAATTAATGGCCTTATCTTTTTCTAAAACACGTCTTTTCTGCGGCGCGCCTAGATTGGTTGTTGTTTAGCATTGGACTTGATCTTGCGTTGTGCGACTTGCTCGTGCATGGTAGTATTTCACGACGTGAAGCGAAAAATTTAGGCCTGAGTTGCCTTTGTTAGAATTGCATTCACCGTTCAAAAGGGCTCTTGGCGCAACGGTTAGCGCAGGGGACTCATAATCCCTGGGTTCTGGGTTCGAATCCCGGAGGGCCCACCAGAGTATTTCGAGGCCGGGCATTACGTCCGGCCTCTTTGTTATTAGTGCTGCAGACAAGCTTTGCCATCCAGAGACGTAAAGTTATTAACATTCATATTCGTATTTAACAATGGTTATGTCGCAAGATGCTACCCGGTCAAGACATGGCACAAATCGATAGATATGAAAAAAGGCCCCAACTTGCGTTGGAGCCTCATTCAATGCTCGGGTGGAGACGAGGGGGATCGAACCCCTGACCTCTTGACTGCCAGTCAAGCGCTCTCCCAGCTGAGCTACGCCCCCGTGCGAAAAAGTACTATACGGGAACTCGGACGGCGATGCAAGGACAATTTTGAAAAATAATTTGCGGCGCGTGGAACGTGCGCGGGGTCGAAGAGACACACGATGCCCGACATAGCCCGCGGGGCGAGCCCCGCGGGCGGCGGCAAGCCCCGCCGCCTTCCTTCCCGGGGCTCGGCATGTCGCCCCAGGTGCAGCCGGCCAGACCAAAGCGATCCGCGGAGCTTCCGCGGGAGGGAGTCGTCTGAGCCCCTCCGCACGCCTTCGGTCCTATTTACGGAACCGTACGTAGCTCGCCCCAGCTGGTCGCTTCATAAACAGACCGGTTTACTACGCTGATTCCCGGATCACCGACCTCACGCCTGTTTTCGCAAAACGGACAGGCGGTCTACCTGCGGTTTTACGAGCGGCGAAATCAGCGTGCTCAGCCATCCTCAATCCAACGTAGTAAACCAGCATTGTTTTAAAATGGCACTTAATAACTGACAGCATATAAAGTATTAAAAATGCTCACTTGGGCATTATTACTTACCAATATCAAGCCAATTGCACAGAACGTTGGCCCGCAATCTGGTTTCAGCGCATCTCATCGCCTCGGTTTTTGGTTTGTAGCGCAACTCCAATCGCTCACACACACTGTGAACGATGGCATCAAGCTGATCGTGATCATTGAGCATGTCATGGGTTACAAGAAATACGTCGTATCCCATGCTTTGCAATGCTGTCATTCGGGTGGCATCGTGGTCAAGCACGGCGCCCGATCCATGGATAACCTCTCCTTGAAGTTCGATAATCACAGCCTTCATTGTTATTGGATTTACGATGACGATATCGCCATAACAGATTTTATGGCCTGCGATTTTCCGAGCTGAATTCGACAGCGGTGTTAAGTCGTTGACGAATATGTTTTTAAACTCCGCTCCGCCGGCACGCCTCGGATGACTCAGCAACATGATTCCAGCAACTTCTAGCGGGGATGCAGCGATACCCATTACCTGCCGTGCGGCTTCGTAGAATTGCTTTCCCCACATCTCGCTTTTAACCTTCGCTGCAAATCTATGCAGTTCTTCTATTTCAATAAGAGGCTTTCTCATCCAGAGCGATGTGCCCTTTCCGCTAGCTGTATTTCCGGATCCGTCATCCTGCTGCCCACTTTGATCATTCTCGCTGTCCTTCTGGTGCGTCCGAGCATAGACTCGCTTCCATGGGGCCTCGTCTTGGGTTTCGTCTAGTTCAAACAGGCTTTCTGTGGTGTACTGCTCTTCTTCTGATTTTGCCTTCTCAAGTGCCATATCGACCGCGGGCGATGGTTTAAAAACCGAGAACCATCCGCAGAACTCGTACATAGCCAGAACCAGGTCGCATGAAGAAACGCTTCGAGTCATGGTGAATAGCGTATTAAGAGGGTCTGTGACGCTAAAGCCCATACCCGTGTCGATGGAAACCTTCTCTGCATAGGCGCTGTGCCATCGGATGGTCCGTCTTGTCTCGGAATGCAGGTTACTCCGTGTTGATGCCGCTGTGATGACTGGCGTCTTGAGAACGTCGGTCACGAAAGGGGCTTGGGACAGAGCTCGCCAGCCGTCTTCGGAGTTAGGTAGGCGCGGGTAGAGGTCGCGCACTTGCGGTGGGCAGCGCCAGTAGCGGAATGCGGTGTTTGCGCAGACGATTTCGTCCATTTGCGCCTCCCCTGGTATCGGCCGTAGGCCATGCGGATTGCGGGCATGGCCGATTATCTACAGGGGCATCATGCGGGTAAGTACCGGAAGCAAACCAAAAGCTTGACGAGTTCTGTTGAAAAACCGTCGTGTGATGGAAATCCGCTGGAAGGCGCTCTGGACATGTGGTCCCTGTCTCCACATTTGCGCTCGGATAACATGGGGAATTCAATGAAAATGCGCATGCGTTTTATACAAAACGGGCAATGGGGTCAGCGAAAAGGGTGCGATAAAAAATGACGCCTTAGACGACTACGATTATTTTTTGGTATCAAAAAGAAAAAGGCCAGAGGCTCAACGCCTCTGACCTGCGCTTTTAATGGTGGGCGATACAAGATTCGAACTTGTGACCCCATCCGTGTGAAGGATATGCTCTACCCCTGAGCCAATCGCCCGTCGCCTTTCGGCAAAAGAGATACTAACATAGCCGCGCGAGGTTTTCCAAGAACTTTTTGCCTCCGATTTTAAATTCGTGGGCGCAAACCGCGCCACCGCAATTAGGGCAGCCGACAAACCACCAGCTCAACCGCCCTTTATCGTTTGATCCACGAGGTCTCGGGGCGGCAAATAAGTCGCGCGTTGTTATAGGCCATGTCGAGTGTGAGGCAGGTGCGCGCGGCGTAAAAGCCGTCCTCGCGCTGGATGGTCAGCGCCAACTCGGGCTTGTCGCCGGTCAGGCACAACGGTAGCAGCAGCTGGATCCGACCACCGTAGAACTGCGGCACCGCGAGCGTGTAGTTGGCTGCGGCGCGGCGGGCGGCCTCGACGACGGCACCCTCAAAGGCGCGGCGCAGCAGCAGCGAGTTGTCCTCCCCCATCAGGCTGGCGGGAATGCGCGTAAGGTTCTCCTCATCGCCCAGAATGTGGTCGATGTTGGAGCGGATGGGAAGACGGTAGTCAAAGACCAGCTCGGAGGGGTCCTCGGCAAAGCGCACGCGGCACGGCAGGTATTCAAACGAGACCAGCATGGGGTCGCTTTCCTTAAAGAAGCCCTTCAGAAACCAGCGCTGGCGCGCATCGGGCTTGGTGTTGGGCTCAAACAGGCCGTAGATGGTCTCGTAACGGCGTGTGTACAGGCCGGTGTTAAACAGGCAGCGGTCGTCGTCGAACACCAAGGGCAGGTTGGACGGCGCGGTCTGGTCCACGTCGCGCTCGGTCAGGAACACTGCACGGCTAAACGAAAACGACAAGTAGTTTTTGAGGATGCGGTTGCTGGGGCCCCAGTCCTCGGGATCGGCGAGATCGACCAGGCGGTCGTAACAGGGCTCGGGGCAAAACGCAAACTCGTACACATTGCTGCAAAGGGTGCTGGGGATTTCCATCTAGTGTCCAATCCATTCAATAACTGGCGTGCGGATGCTTAGATTCTATATGTGTGATGGGTCGCCCGTGCGCGCAACGCAACCGCGGCGCAGCTCTTCGGCTAGCTCGCTGTTCGTGCGGCGACTGGAAACAAGGTCCTGGATCCAGGCGTAGTACTGGTTATCTTTGGGTTCGGGGCCGTCGATTAGCTCGACCGGAGTGCCGGCGAACCTTAAGACGGACAACGCAAAGACAAGGCTGGTGCGTTTGTTGCCGTCCTCAAAGATGTGGTCTTTGACCATGTGCTCGGCCACGTAGGTGACCTGGTCAAAGACGTCTGCGAAGCGATCGGCCGGCGATTGGCCGAATATCGTACAGAACGTACCCGCAAGCACGGACGCGACGCGTCCGAGTTCGTGCGCGGCCCGGTCGCCTGTAGCGTCAGTCGTATAGCAGCGTCCGACCGTCATCAGCGTGCTGTGTAGGCGCATCACGGCCGCGGCCATAGCTTCGAGCGATCCGGCATCGTCGAGTACCAGCGGCGCGAACGGATGCGCCCGGCGCGGCGCAACCGCCGTCATGAGTTCTCCAAGAACCTGAGCGCGTTGGGCATGTCCGCAATGGTCAGCCGAATAGCTTCGTCGATCGACGTGTCGCCGTCGAACAAAATCGGGGATGCTGATTTTGCCTCGTGCGCAGATGAATGATCTTCTTGAGCAACACAATCAGCGCCGTCATCTTGTTGAACGTAGTTCCAAGGCATGTCTGCCTCCTCTATAGCTTTACAGACGAAATAGTCTGTGAGTCGTACTCCAGAGCAACCGGCTGCCAAACGAGGTCTTCGATGGAGCAGTGTAGGGTATTTGCAAGCGCCAATGCCGAGGAGACCGAGGCGCGGCGTAGGTCGAGTTGGTTCTGCTCGTAGAGTTGTATGGCGCGAAGATTAACCCCCGATTGGGCTGCGAGCTGTTTTTGCGTTAGGCCGGCCGCCTTTCGTGCCGCTTTGAGGCCCTTTTTGTCTGCCTGGGCTTTGTTCCATTTATCGATGACAATCTGGGCGAACTTGTCTTCGGAGGCCTCGTGGAGCGGATGATACGAGCCGATGATCCAATCGAGCGGGGCAACCTCGAGTAGCTCATTAAAGCCCAAGGTGCTCATCCATTGCGTATAGGCCAAAACCCAGCCCGCCCAATACTGAGGCGAACGGTCGAACGGATAGGTCTCCCTGCATTTGACAGGGGTCAGTCCCGCATGGGCGATAATATCGCGCGCGAGCTCGTCGCCCGCCATGCCGCAGACGACGCGAGGTATACCGCGCTCAAACTGTTTCATCTCAAGAGCGTTCGACAGGATCGCCGTCAGCTCGGCAGGATTCAATCCTTGGTCACAGAGGGCAAAATCGACCGCCTCGCCCAGAGTTCTCATGGCATCTTCGAGATACATCTCACTGTAGGCGTGGGTCATCGCCCGTCATCCCCTCTCGAATGATATCGACGATACGAATTCCCTCAAACGGATTCTCGGCAAGTGGCTGCCGATATTCAATACTGGCTTCTAAGACTCTCCGAGTTCGGAAGTGCGGGGAAAGACCGAGTTCCGCCAACCAGACCCCGGTTATACCCTTTCGTGACCTGCGGTTTTGACGCCAAAATTTGGTTTGTGCTCGGCTGGTTGCGATTTTTCCCCGCACTTCCGGAAATGGGCGTTATGGCCGTGTTGTGCACGGCAAGAAAAGCGCCGAGAAAAGGGCAATCAAGCGGCAGCCGGTAGTCTTGGGAAGCGTTATGGGTATTGCGGTGGCTGTAAGCCTTTACCGGATGAGGTCTGCCAGGCACAACTCGCCCTTGGGGATCTTCGAAAGTCGCTTGTATTCCCTGGCGGCCGCCGTAAGCGAATCGGCATCCCAATAACTTTTGAGGAAGCCTTCCCTCTTTACCTCGTGCATGCCGAGCTCCTGTTTGCAGAAGTCGCTCGGTTTCATGCGTCCGCCGTGCCAGCGTCTCCACGAGCCCTCTCGAATAATGGCCAGCACCTCTATCTCGGGATGGGTCACGTAGCTAACCACCGGGAAGCGGCCGGCGTACAGGTTGCCGAGTTTGAAGCATTCTTTCCTCGAGTCCAGCACCCTGACGATGCAGACTGGCCAGTCATAGTCTAAGTTGAGGTAGTTATCTTGGATATCGGAGGCTTTGCGCAGGCGGGTGACGTCCACGACGTCGGCCTCTGAAAAGACGAGCGCGTCCGCCTCGAGGAGAATGTCCACGGCCACCTGTTCCGCTGTTCCCTCGCAGGAGATGATAGGATGATATCCCGCAAAGCGAAAACCGTTATCACTGCTCACCGGACACCTCCCCTGCGACGAGCTCCTTAAGCGCGCGTACGTCGGCGTAGCGCGGAGCAGTTCCCTTCACAAAGTTCGAGGCAAATACCTCCGACTTCTTGTTCTCAATGCGCTTCACACGGTCGGAGTACTTCACCACGCGCGCACCGCAGTCGCGTCGGGCAAGAAAGAACACGTTGTCCTTGCGGTGCACGTGATCGAGGAGTTGCGGGTAGTGAGTCGTGAAAACCAGCGTTGCGCCGTTGGGGTTGGTCCCGCGGGCGGCAAACAGATCAAGCACGACGTTAACCAGTTGGCGGTTAAGGTGGTTCTCCACCTCGTCGACTAAAAGGTAGCCGCCGGAGCGCAGGACCCTCATTGCGCGCTGCACCAGCCCTAGGCCACGTACAGTGCCGGAGGAGAGCACCTCGGTGAGCCCCCGCTCGGAGATCGTGATGGGCTCGCGACCTGTAAACGTCAGTACGAAGGCGCGACCGGAGTCCCGGACCTCGAGGTGCTCGATGCCAGAGTCGAAAACACGAAGCACGTCGTCGAGACCGTTGAATTGCTCAGTGAGGCGGAAGCCACCGTCGCGCAATGCTATCGCTCGGATGCGATGGCCGAAGTCCTTGGCGAGCACAGCGGCTGCGACGGAAACGTCAGGCGGCGTAAGCGCCGCCCAAGAGTCCGGCATCTGAGCACGGTCGCACAGCGGGGACGCGAGTTTCTCGATTTCGGCCCAGGATGCCAGGGTCGAGCGCTTGAGGGCCTTGGCTGGCAGCGAAGAAATCACCTCATCGGAGAACGTCAGCTCGGGACCGTCGTCGCCTCCTTCGACAGTCTGCAGCACCGACTCGAGCAAGTATAGACGATCTGCGTGCCATATGACGCACTTGAGCTTGGACGGGCCGTCGAACGCGGCGGGGAAAGTCGACGGGAGCCCGCCACCGCGCGCCGGAGAGCCGTCAACAATGCGGCAGGCGAGCTCCAGCAGGTTCAGTGCTGTCGTCTTGCCCGTAGCGTTAATGCCCGCCAGCGCGACGACGCTATTCACGTAGAGATGGTCCGCCAATTCGAAAGCCGACTCATCGGAGGCCGTCACGCGGTCGGAGGCGAATAAATCGATATCGAATAACCCGTCTTCGAACATCGTGAGATGGTCGAAGCAAGCCTTTAACAACTTCATCTCAAGCCTTTCGAATACTTGAAACAGAATTTATGGCTCAAGTATAACACATGAAGGATATCGCGAATTAGGCCTGCCGCTAGGCAGAAAAAGGCTTATCCGCATCCTTGATTGTCATTTTCATTGCAACAGCCTCAGGACTCAGCGCAACGCGTTGCGCTGAGTCCTGAGGCGCGAATCCGGGTAGGCAACCCCAGAGGGGCCGGAATCCCCCGGCCCTCGATGGAGGGAGGCCGGCATGTCCAGACCGAGACCGTCCGGAAGGTCGTACGGGAGGCTCACGAGGCACGAGAGGAACGCGATCGAGAGAATGCTCGACCGCAACCGAAGCGCCCGCGAGATCGCCGCGGAGCTCGGCAGGTCGCCCTCGACCGTGACCAGGGAGGTGGCGGCGCACCGCTACGTCACCGCGCCGCGCTCGCGCTACGGCGAGCCCGCGCCCGAGGACCTCTCGGGGGCCTGCCCCAGGCTCACCGCATGGCCGAGGTGCTGCAACGGCTGCTCGCACAGGAGGGGCTACGGCTGCTCGAGGAGGCCCAGGGTGTTCTATAGCGCCAGGAGGGCGCAGGAGGCGGCCGACGCAGAGCTCTCGTCGAGCAGGTCCGGGATAGACGAGACCGAGGAGGGCGCCGCCGCCAAGCTCGCGGCCATCAGGGGCGGCCTCGCGCGCGGTCTCTCCCCGCAGCAGATAGCGGCGACGACCCCCGGCCTCAGCGCCTCCACCGTATACAGGTGGGTGGACGCCGGCTACGACGGCATGACGAACATGGAGCTCAGGCGCAAGGTCGGCTACAGGCCGAGGTCGCACCGGGCCCCGAAGAGGGCGACGTCCCACTCGGCCCGCAGGTCGCACGCGGCGTTCCTCGCGCTCGGCGAGGACGCCTGCGCCGCGGCCTGGGAGATGGACACCGTCGAGGGCGCCGGGTGCGACTCCGCCAGGCTCCTCACGCTTCTGCACCGCCCGAGCCGCTTCCAGCTGGCGCTGCCGCTGCCGGACGGCGCGTGCG